>Ga0160423_10004944_pt1 | contig 10919 bp, 9 predicted proteins | sample CRUFie14St8metaG_FD_108191 | JGI IMG/M metagenome (GOLD analysis project Ga0160423, IMG submission 108191) | Marine microbial communities from the Costa Rica Dome - CRUD Field 142mm St8 metaG | ecosystem: Environmental > Aquatic > Marine > Oceanic > Photic zone | place: Costa Rica: the Eastern... | reverse complement strand
CAAATGCAAACATTTGTCTGCGGGCTCCACCGGTGGAAAGGTATAAAACCAATCCCGCCCCGCCGCCAACCAGGCCTTGTGGGTGTATGCAACGCCCTTAGATGGACCCGTGGTACCGCCGGTATGCCGGATGATGAAGTAATCAGTAGCCGCAACCGCGATATCCGGGTCGATATCTGATTGTTGCGAGAGCCAGGGTTCATACTTTTCATCACGGATAAAAATATGTTCAAGGTCCGGCAGTTCGGCCTCCAGACCAGCGGTTTCGTGAGCATGTGATTCGCTTACCAGGAGTGCACGGCAGTTCGTATGCCCGAGCATATGCAGGTGCGCTGCTCTACCATTACGAGGATACAGAGGCACCCGCACCAAGTTAGCGATTGCCGCTGCTTGAAAGAAGTCCGCAGCCTCTACCGAGTTGTCTTCTAGCACACCTACGCGATCACCGGGGCGCAAACCCATTGCCAGAAGGCCGTTCGCCAGCCTTACACCACGAATCCAGGCCTGTGCAAAAGTCAGCCGGACATCGTTGTAGATGATTGCCTCGTGGTTACTATAGTGCTGTGCAGCACGACGCATTAGCGTTGTTACATTCAATGTACGGCCTCCTCTAGTTTTGCCCGACCAAAGTCGCGGCCAAAAGACCACAGCTAGTTGAACTGTTGTAACAGACTCAGGCCTAACATCAAATCAACTTTCGAATACCACCACGCGTCCACCAACGCCGCTGCCGCGAACTAGCCAACTCACACATCAACAGCAGCAAAAAATTCCCACCGCCTACAGCATTACAAAATTCTTGTATTTCACAGTAGGCTTATCTCATCAGGCAAAGAATCGGTATGCTGACCCGCTGGATATCTCGGGAGGGGATGAAGTCATGCAGAACCCTTATGCACCGCTGGATCAGACCGGCGTTGTCATCAACGATCTGGATATTGGCGTGGTGGTCAACACCATTCGCGAACAAGGTTATGCCGTGGTGGAGAACTTTTTAACTAAAGACGCCATTGCCGGGATGCGCCGCGCATTTAATAGCGAGGTTCCAATTACTGAAATGCGCGCCATCGGCACCGAGACCGGGCGCACCTGGCGGGCCCACAACCTGCTGGCAAAAACCCGCGCTGCCGATGCCGTTTTCCTAGACCCACGCCTGCGGGGGATCGTCGAGGGCGTTATAGGTCGATACAACCAAATCAATGTGACGACGCTGTTTAATACTCTGCCCGGTGAGACCAAGCAATTCCTGCACCAGGACGACGGCTTGTGGCCAATTCCGCGCCCGCATCCTCCTTTTTTGTGCAATGCCCTATTTGCCTTTGATGATTTCACCCAAGAGAACGGCGCAACTCACCTCGTGCCTTTCAGTCATACGTGGAGTCAGCCGGTTGATCAGAGCGTGGAATCGATTCAAATCGAAATGCGATCAGGCAGTGTCGTCTTTTGGGAGGGCGGCATGTGGCATGCTGGCGGCGCCAATGTCACTACAGACCAAGAACGAATGGGGTTGTTCATAAGCCACCAAGTCAGCTATTTACGCCCGCAGGAAATGCAGTTGTTAGCTATTCCACCCGAAGTAGCGCGCCATCTGCCGCACAAACTACAGCGACTGATCGGCTACCACACCTTCGGACTTGGCGTTGATGGTCGCGATCCGTTGGACGTACTCGCCGACGGTATCGTGGTAAATCCAGAGGCTCGGCCGGCCGACCATTGGCGGCACAGCTATGGTCTCAACGACGAAAACTAGAGCAGTGCAATACAGTTGTTATTGATCCCCAGGATAAAAGACGCGGTCGAGAAACGTCAGCATCACATCTAGAGCCGGCGGCGCGTTCTCAGCAAAATTATCCCCAGAGTCGAGAAACGCATGACTTCTACCTTGGTGCTCCCAGTACTCTGCGGCATGCCCCGCGCCCTGCAATTCGCGCAGATATTCCCGCACCAATTGCGGCGTAGTTAAGGGATCTTCACTGCCGACAGTGAGCAATTGTGGCGGCAAGTTGCGCACCACACTTGACGGGATATTGTGGATCGGCGAAACCCCCTGATACAGCTCAGGATGCGTTTGTACGGTATAGGCGTCACCGAAAATACCCCGTGGCAACGCCCCTCCCATGTACCAGAATGGATTCTTCCATGTTTCAAAATTGCCGGCACCCCGACTAGATATGTCAAAAGCGCCATAGCTGAGTATCGCTGCTTGCACATCGAGTCCGTGGTTCTGAGCAACATCTTCCGCACTCACACCTGGGGGCAGATAAGACGGTTTGAAAGCCAGATTCTCTGGCGCGTAATCAGCAGAGCTGAGACGCCTACCAAGGTTGACCACCGCTGCAGATAGATGCGCGCCGGCACTGTCACCGGTCACAGCAAATCGCTCGGAGTCGCCTTGGTATTTGCCAATATTTTCCTTCGCCCACACCACGGCACCAAATACATCACTAACGATCTGATCCAAGGTTACGCTGTTGTCTTGATCTCCCAGCAGCCGGTAATCCACATTGCACACAACATAATCGCCATTGGTGACTATGTACTGAGCCATTTGGTCCATAATCGACTTGTCGTTTATCAGCCATCCACCACCATGGAAAATCATCAACACCGGATAACTGGCCTGCCCAGAGGTCGGCGTGTAGATATCCATGGTCAAATCAAAGCCATCAGGAGACCCCCAGAGCACGTCTTCGGCCACCGCATATTTATTCGGATCGTTATGCGCCTTGGGTATCTCTGGGGTCGCACAACCAAGCAGGGCACTAAGGACGACAACTAACCCAACATGTCTCCACGAGAACATCAAAGAGTCTCCTGACTGGTGCAAACCCAACGTCTATCAGCGCTATACAGGATCTGCAATTTTCAAAAGTTGCTTGCCCAAATTCTTACCAGTGAACAATCGCTGCAGAGTATCTGGGATATTGTCGAAGCCTTCCTGCACATCAACCTGAAACTTCAGCTCTCCACTTGCAATCCAACCTAACAATTCATTGATCGCCTCAGGCGCGCGAGACATATAATCCAAGATAATGAAGCCCTCCATACGTGCGCGCATGGTCACGAGATTCATCAAATTCGCAGGACCTGGGATCGGTTGGGTTGCGTTATAACCTGAAATACCACCACACATTACGATACGTGCTCTCAAATTAAGGTGGTTCAAAGCAGCTTCTAAAATCTCTCCGCCCACATTGTCAAAATAGACGTCGAGCTTGTTTGGGCAAGTCGCCGCGATACGCGCGTTAACGTCTTCGCTCTTGTAATCAATAACCTCATCGAACCCAGCCTCGTCTTTTAGCCAGGCGCATTTTTCAGGTCCGCCCGCAATGCCAACAACGCGGCAGCCTTTAATCCGCGCAATCTGACCAGCCACTGATCCGGTAGCGCCGGCTGCACCCGATACCAAAACGGTCTCGCCCGCCTTGGGTTGACCTAAGTCCAATAAGCCAAAATATGCGGTGAGGCCTGTAATACCCAAAACCGACAGCATCATTTCCGGAGTGACGCCATCAGGCACCTTGGATAATCCCATCGGCCCAAGCCCGGGCGCTGCCACCACAAAGTCTTGCCAACCGCCGGTAGTTTGCACCAAATCCCCCTGGGCAAAATCTGCATGACGCGACTCGACAACTTGGCCGATAGAACCCGCACGCATCGGCTCACCTATGCCCACGGGCGGCAGATAGCTCTCACGATCCTCCATCCAGCCACGCTGGGTAGGATCAAACGACAAATACAAGTTTCTGACCAACACCTGACCGTCGCCAGGCTCAGGGATCGCCTGTTCGGCATAGGTGAAGTTATCTTTGCCGACCATACCCTGAGGGCGTTGCGCTAACAGCCATTGGCGGTTCGTATTCATGCTCATCCTTGCAAATTTGAAAGCGCCGATAGTGCCTGAAAATTACTTATTGTGCAGATCTGATCGACTCAGTCTCGAGACCCTAGGGCCAACCTAAGTGCCACACCTATAGCAACGAGCCGACGGCGCAGGTGTTGAGTAGGGCCTAGGAAAACTGCGTAACCGCCTTGGTCAAAATCTCTAGTCCCCCGACATTCGCGCTGCGCAAAGTATCAATACTTGGCGGTTCATCACGAATATCGCCGATCTCTTGCAATGGGAAGTGCACTTCCGCATAGCCCGGCACCTGCTTCATTCGCTCCAACCACTGGGTTAATCGCGGAAACTCGGAGAGGTCCAAAATATTTGTATAGTCGCTACTCAACTGCCCGACCTCCGCACACGCGGCAAAATCAGCAATGGACAACCTGTTGCCAACTAGAAATTCGGATGACTTTAGGTAGTGTGAATCGAGAATTGACGCGGCTTGAAGAAACAGTCGCTGCGAATTCGCCTGCATTTCTTGCGAAAAATTCAGATCTTTGCGCACCCGCGCCGCGACCATCATGGACGCTTCGCGGACATTGCGATGATGAAAGTGTAGGTAAGCATCAATACGCGCTTGCTCTTGAGCATTGTCGGGGTAGAGATCGTCCCAGCCCCGAGATCTGCACAGGTAGGTCATGATCGCGTGGGCCTCACCAATGGAAAAACCTGACTCGGCCTCCTCCAAGCACGGTATGGTGCCTGCGGGATTTTTTTCTAGAAATTCAGGATGCCGACTGCCGTTCTTGCCTGGGTGCCCCGGATTTACCATTCTGAATTCGAACGGCTGCCGTTTGCTAAGTAATAGCCACAGCACCGCACGGACGGGTTGGGAAAATGGCACCCCATAAATGATGGGTGGCTTCATAACGACCTCCACTGCTACAAAGACTGTGGACATTACATTACTCAGCAACGCTTTTGCATAAGCCTATGAAGCTCACTTGTTGCGTTTATCGCAGCACTGTATTCCAAGAGCGCTGGCCCTAAGCACTAAATGCTTGTCTAGATCGTGGGTCACTCGTGCTAGCGAATGGCATATAAGCTTGGCCACACCCTATCTCTGAAGCATATTGTCAGTTATAACCCCAGGGCTGTAGACTCGAATTCGCCCAAATCCACTGCAGCTTTGACCCGAGAAAAGCAACAAGCGGTGAGTTAAGATCCAACCGTTAGGTAGTTTTCTACTAAGGATGCTGAACGAAGGAGTGGGGATGACAGCAATAGCCATCGAACTGCCGGAGCAGGTGCAAGTCGCTAGCGATGGGATCGTCGCTTTCGCAGAACAGGAGGTATTGCCTCGCCATGCCAAATTGGCGGATCTATTCGAAGACCCCACACGTCTTTACGACAGCACAGGCCGATTCTCCAACGAATTAATCGCCGTTATCACCGAAGTCCGAATGGCATCGGCACAGGCTGGCTTTTTCTCAATGTGCGTACCCCAAGCCCTCGGTGGCGCCGGCCTCGGCCACCTTGCCTACTACGCTGCCTGGCAAGCGCTCTTTCACCGCTGTGGCCCGAAGAACTGGCTTATGCTGTATGCACTAGCGCACTGGGCATTTGGCCCGAGCAAATTGTTAGAACAAATAAGTGAGCGTGCGCAAACAGAATTCCTGCCGGATTTGATCTCTGGAAAGAAATCCATGTGCTTTGGCCTGACTGAACCCGATGCCGGCTCCGACGCCAGCCGGCTGCAAACCAAGGCGGTGGCGGATGGCCAAGGATGGCGCATATCAGGTAGAAAAATATGGACCACTAACGCCCCAATTGCCGATTACTGCGTCGTCTTTGCCAAGATGGAGGAAGGCATTAGCGCCTTTATGGTGCCCACGGATAGCGAAGGCTTTCAGATACAGCGAATTATCAAACTATTCGGTCATATTGGCGGAGATGAAGCCGAAATTGCTCTGGATAACGTCTACGTCGAACCTTGGCAGTTAGTGGGCGAAATTGGCAAAGGCTTTACTGCTGCACTGTATGGCGTATCCCTGGGTAGGATCTATAACTCTGCGAGATCTGTTGGCTATGGCCGTTGGGCCCTTGAAGCAGCGGTGGAATTTTCCAAAATACGCAACGCATTCGGCCAACCCATAGCCGAATACCAAGGAATTACGTTCCCTCTTGCCGATTCGGCAATGGATCTTCACGCGGCCCACCTAATGGGCATCAATGCGGCCATGTTACTGGATGCTGGAAAGCCTGCTATTAAGGAGTTGTCGATGACCAAGGCTTTTTCGGTACAAAAGGGTCTAACCGCCGTGGACCGCGCTATTCAGACTCATGGCGCCATGGGCTTTACTAACGAACTTGGCCTGACCGAAGCTTGGCAGGCCCTACGCGTGGTCAATGTGGCAGATGGCACTAACGAAATCTTAAAGAAAACTATCGCCCAAAGACTGCAAAAAGGCGACCTTTCGCTCTGAGCAAGGCCCTATCTGCCGACCCTCTGACATGATCGCCCGGGCTGGTGGCATGGCCCGCTGAAACTCGCAAACACTGAGTCCAGCAAATCACACTACCAAGGACTTGCCACGAGATCGGGAAATGCGTTTACTGCTTAGGAGTTTTTCCCAGCAATAAAAAAATCATGAACGCCAAAGAACTGATATTAGAAATTTTTCGCGAAGCTGATTTCATAAGCGAGACGCTTAACCAAAAAACCAAAGAAGAGGCAATAGATCAGTCTCCTGAGCTTCTTTCGGCCAGCGCCATAAAGAAGGCCTGCGGAGCGTTTCTCAACGGCCAGGATCCGACTCCCCATGTGGATGGTTTTCAGCGCAAAGAACTCGAATTGAACAGCTGCGAGGAAATGGAGATTTGGGGCAAGTTCACGCCACCCCCCCAGTTCATTACCTACGATAACGAGCCTTCGTAACTGTCATATTGGCAGTGCGGTCGTGGACTTAATGCGCTCCATGGCAAAAGAGGACGATACGTCGCTGAGCGGCGCAATTTTAATGATGCGCTTATACACTAGGTCATAGTCCGCCACGTCTTTGACCAAAATTTTCAGTAAGTAATCGTACTGACCACTGAGCCGATAAAACTCTACGACTTCATCGATTTTGCTGATGCCTTCGGAAAAGGTTTTTAGCCATTTGTCATTGTGCTCATTAGTGCGCACTGACACAAAAGCAGTCAGCCCGAAACCAAATTGTTCTGGCTGCAAGATTGCCACTTGGCGATCAATGCTTTCATCTTGCAAGCGCTTGACGCGCCGCCAACAAGCATTCACCGACAGCCCAATCTGCGCGGCTAGATCAGCGACTGCGGCAGTACTGTCGCGCTGCAATGCTCTAAGAATGCGCAGATCTTTTGCATCATATTTCTGCATTTATTAGCCTTTATTTGGAATATTTCTGCACAAAATAATCAATATTTTGCAAAATTTGAGATCTTTCTGCCCAAATATCAGCATATTCTACACCTACCAAAACCTCTATGTAGATTCATGAACAAGTTCTTCTACGACGCCCTATTAGCCCACCCAGCCGCAGTTAACGAAAGCTATACAGAGCATTTGGTCGCGGCGTCCCGCTTTGGCATACGCTTACTACTTATGGCTGGCGCATGCTTTGTACATGCCCTAGTGCCGTGCCTATTCACTCGCAAGGCATCAGACATGTTGCATACGTTGCACGACGACATGTATACCCATCGCGCCGCCCAACTCGGAGACGAGTAGCCGCTTCCAGCCGATATCCAGCACCGATAAACAACCGTCCTAGCTGTTACCAAAACGGGCCAGGTACTTTCGGCTGCTGATGCCTTTACGCTAACCTTTGTGCAACCTCATCTACTGGCGGTTGTACGTTGGCTTTATGAATATACGCGTTCACCACATTATTGGCGCGACCTTGGCATTGTGCTCGGCCACCGGCAACGCTGCGCAACTCAGCGTTGACGACACTTTGGCAAAGGCCCGTAGCAGCGACCAGCAATACATCAGCTGGCACGAACACATTATCGACGATCCTGTCAGCGCCCAAGTTCCCTTCAATGGCAGCGACGGATTGGCCATGGCAGATCTTGATCTGGATGGATTTATCGACATTGTCTCCGTCCACGAATCCGACTCAGGTTATGACTCAGCAATCCATGACGCCGCCCTTAAAGTACCTCTAGAGGGGCACGTACGCATCGCATTCGCTACAGCCGACCCAAAAATTTGGACTAACATAACCCTCGCCGAAGGGTCTGAAGTTGCAGCACCTGAGGATGTGGCAATCGGTGATGTTAACGGCGATACCTATCCGGACGTGCTGGTCGCGGCTGAACTCGGTCACCTTATATATCTACAAAACCCCGGCAGCGAAGCGCGCTCCGAGCCATGGCCGCGCCGGATTTTGCCCATGACCCAAAATCAGGGATCTTACCTGCGAGTATTTTTTGCTGACTTCAATAACGATGGACAGCTCGAGGCAACCACCGCTAATAAAGGCGCGCAGCGTCCAGGACCAAAGGATTACGCACGCTCAACCCCTGTTTCACTGCTCCAGGTGAAAGGTGATCCCTTAGCCTCCGACGGCTGGGCACAAACTCTGTTAGGCCACTACAGTATTCCCCAGAACGCAGAGCCGGTGGACTTAGATCAAGACGGTGACATGGACATCGTTATTGGCAGTCGCGGCGAGCAGCGTATCGCTTGGTTTGAAAACGTCAGCAAAGCCGGAAATCTGCACTTCAAAGAGCATGCCATTGGCATAATCGGCGCCCAGATTTCCGGTTTTAACCTGACCTATGCCGACATCAACAAAGATCAACGCTTGGATATTATCGGTGCATCGACTCAGGGACTGTATTGGTTAGAACAGCCAGCAGCCATCGATGACGGTTGGCTCGCGCACAAAATTGGCACGTTTATACCCGACAGCATCACTGGCTTGGTCGCAGCGGATATCAATGGTGATGGCCACCTAGATATTATGGCGGGCAGCTATAGTCGCGGCACCCGCACAGCGGAACAGGATGCCCAAGTTGACGAGCCACTGGGCCGACTGGGCTGGTTTGAAAATCCCGGCGCGAAAAACGCAAACTGGATGCGCCACGATATCTCGCGACGCAAACGAGGCATGTTCGATAAATTTATTGCCCGGGATATGGACGCAGATGGGGATATGGACTTCGTCAGTACCCGCGGCAACAGCGGCCAGTTAGACGGCGTATTTTGGCTGGAACAAGTGCGCAGCAAAGAACCCAGAGCCGCATTTACTGCAGCAAGATTAAATGACAGTCAGAACATGCCATTGCCTTAAGCAGGCACAAAAAAAGCGGGCCGAAGCCCGCTTTAATTACTAGGTACTCACACGAACTAGAAGTTATAGCTCAAGCGACCGTAGTAGAAGCTGCCATTAAAACCAAATGGCGTGAACTGGCTGTACGGCAATCCTAGGATGTTTGCAGGCGTGCCACCACAGGTGTTGGTAGAACAACCACGCTCATCCGAAACATTGCGCATTCCGAAAGTGCCAGACAGATCTGCGCTAAAGTCATAACCGGCTTCAAGGTCCAGTAACGTCGCGCTATCGAACTCTCCACCCGCCTCATTGTCGTAGTACTCGCCAAAGTAGCTAACGCGCGCCAACAAGCGCAGTTGACCCATGTCGTGCTTACCTGTGAGATTCCAACGAGTTCCAGGAACACCGTCCTCAATTAGGCGTACTCGACTGTCACCCAGCAAGTTTGCATTGCGACGGGTAACTTTCGTATCCGTGGTATTGAAGGCCAACGACCAGTTAGTCACACCACTCAACCACTCTGTTTCCGTGCTTACGACAATATCGATGCCAGAAGTACTGGTGCTAAACGCGTCAGTAAAGAAACGGAATTGTGAGATATCCGAAGCATCAATGCCTTGGCCTGCAAGAGTAGCCAAATCGTCCGCAGTGAGGGTGAAGTCACTGGACAAGCTGAGGCGATCCTCTACATCGATATCAAAGTAATCGATGGTGATGTCGAATGGGCCAACGCTCGCGTACGCACCAAGGGTGTAGTTATTTGAGTTTTCAGGACCAAGACCCGCACCACCCCGAAGCACAGCCGCCGGGCTAGTTGATGGAATAACGCCCTGATTAGTCAACACACCATTGATGATCTGTGTCGAAATGTTTGCGGCATTGGATTGACCCGGCGTAGGCGCCTTGAAGCCTGAGCTTATCGTTGCACGCACACCCAAGTTCTCGTTGACCTCATAGTTGAAGCCAAGACGATAGTTCGTGGTAGTACCAAAATCGTCAAAATCCTCATAACGCAGCGCCGCTGCCAACAGCAATTGCTCTGATGCAATGTACTCTAGGTCAGCATAGAGAGCCGTATTCTGACGTTCCCAGCTGCCCGCAATTTTCGGCGAAAATCCAGGGAAGCCGTTAGTCGACGTACTGAAGCCTTGGGTACCCAGACCGCCGTCGATGTACGACTCTTCTTGGCCGGCACCGATAGAGAACTCCTCGGTACGTACTTCACCACCAAAAGCCAGATTCAAGCTATCCGACAACGGCATAGAGAAATCAGCGTTAAAGCTGGTATCGCTTTGCTCATAGAAGCCAGGATCAAAATCACGGGGTGTGATGGGACCAAGGCTGGCGTTCACGGTGTTGTTAATGAAGAAGTCAGCCTTGTTGTTGCCAGTATAAGTGCTGATGCTCCACATCAGACCGGAGTCCAACTCGCCACGAAGACCCAACAGGATCGCCGAGTCAGTCACTTCACCACCAAAGTTTGGAGTGAAGCCGCCAGTGATCAATTCTTGGAAGCTGAAGCAGTTTGCATCCGCTTGTACTGCAGCCATTGCCGTCGGATCCGGTGTGACGCCCGTCATTGTTACCGTAGGGCAGCTCACGCCGTCACCAGCAGACAACGCTGGAAAAGCGCTGTTGCTTTGACCCACAGGACCTGGGGTCAGGTCACCGATTAGCAAAGTTGCGCCACCGTCGCCACTGTAAACACCGCCACGGTTCGTTGGATTTCTGTAGTAGAAGCCGCCCGTTACAGTCTTGCTGTTGTAGTTGGCATTACCGAAGAACTCCAT
>Ga0160423_10004943_pt1 | contig 10924 bp, 9 predicted proteins | sample CRUFie14St8metaG_FD_108191 | JGI IMG/M metagenome (GOLD analysis project Ga0160423, IMG submission 108191) | Marine microbial communities from the Costa Rica Dome - CRUD Field 142mm St8 metaG | ecosystem: Environmental > Aquatic > Marine > Oceanic > Photic zone | place: Costa Rica: the Eastern... | reverse complement strand
CTTTGTGGGTATTCCTAATCGCAATAAGTGCTAAACTGCCTCTAATCGTATCAGCAATATTAGCTGGACTATCCGTATCCTTGATAGCATATCTAGAGAAAAAGAAGATGATGCAGAATAATAACGCCTTTGAGGAAAACAATAGTGTCATTAAGTAAAGCATACTAGGAGACATGATACGAGATGAGCGTTTTTAATTGGATGGCGGACCTACTAGGTTTTGAAGCTCCATCAGTTATTGAATTGCTATTCGTTGCTTGTGCCGTATTGGGAGCATTCTTTTTCATCATCATGATGGCTCTAATGCTGATTGGTGACATATTTGGAGGCGTGGTAGACTCAGCCTTTGATACTGACATAAGCATGGATAGCAGTCTAGCCTTCGAACTGTTCAGTCTTCAAGGAATTGCTGCTGGAGTCATGATGTTTGGCCTAATGGGATTATTCGTTAATTCTGCAACAGGCATCGAACTACTCGCAGTTGTTGCTGGTGGCGGAGCCGCAGGAGGCTCTCTTTACATGGTGAGATACATGATGGCAGGTATAAACAACTTACAGGCCGACGGCACTATGAATCCAACTGAAGCAATTGGACAAAGAGGACAAGTTTACTCAAGAATTAAACCTGGTGAAAATGGTGAAGTTCAAGTTACTGTTGGCAACACTCTTAGAACACTACTAGCAAGGTCAAAGGATGAAGACCTGCTAATCAGAAGCGGTGAGTTCATCACCGTAGTCGACATAATCGGGACTACTTTAGTAGTCGAACCATTGAACAAAAAACAACAAACAGAAGAAGAGTAAGGTGAATAAAAATGGAAACAGCAACAGCACTATTTTGGCTATTATTTGGAACAGTTCTAATCTTTGCATTTGGTATCGTACTTTTAGTTACTAGATACAAAAGATGTGCTTCTGACGAGATTTTAGTAGTATACGGACGTGTTGGAGGCGGACGTGCATCTAAGTGTATCCATGGTGGTGCAACGCTTGTATGGCCTCTAATTCAAGATTACAAAAAGATGAAACTGACACCTATGACAATTAACATTCCATTGAGAAATGCGTTGTCTATGCAGAACATCAGAATCAACGTTCCATCAACATTCACAGTGGGTATTAGCACTGACCCAATAATCATGAACAATGCTGCAGAAAGGCTTCTACATCTTGAACCAATGGAAATTGAGGCTATGGCATCTGAGATTATTTTTGGTCAACTACGTTTGACAGTTGCGTCCTTAACTATTGAACAAATTAACCAAGACCGTGACCAATTCCTAGAGTCTATCAGAGACAATGTAGGATCTGAGTTAAACAAGATTGGATTGAATCTAATCAACGTCAACATCACTGACATTACTGATGAGTCCGAATATATCGAGAGCATTGGTAAGAAGGCAGCTGCAACTGCGGTAAACGCTGCTAAGGCAGATGTCGCTATCGCTGACAGAGATGGTGCAATCGGTGCTGCACAAGCAAACCGTGACAAAGACATTCAAGTTGCTGAAAACGCTGCTGAAGCTGAAAAGGGTATGAAGAGAGCAAACTCTGACCAACGTATCTATGTTCAGCAACAAGAAGCATTAGCGATTGAAGGTGAAAACGAATCAAAGGCTAGCATTGCTGATTACAACGCTTACCTAGCAGAAAAGGAAGCAGAGGCAATGCGTCGTGCTGAAGTTGCTAGAAGAACTGCTGAAATGGAAGTTCAGAAAGCACAATACAGTCTAGAACAAGAGAGATTGAAAGCAGAAGAAATCGTTCGTGAAGAAATCGCAAAGACACAAATCGAAATCGCTGCGGAAGCAGAAGCAGAAAGACAGCGCCGTGTCGCATCTGGTGAAGCAGATGCTGTATTGGCAAGATACAAGGCTGAAGCGGAAGGTATCCAAGCAGTTCTAGAAGCAAAGGCAACTGGTTATGCAAACCTAGTTGCTAGCGCAGGCGGAGATGCCAAGGCTGCTGCAACTCTTCTAATGGTTGAGAAACTAGAGGATGTTGTTGCAAAGCAGGTAGAGGCAATATCCAACCTACAAATCGACAAGATCACTGTTTGGGATTCTGCCGGAGGAAATGGAGAAGGCTCGACAGCAAACTTCGTTTCCAGCTTAATTCACTCACTTCCGCCAGTCCACGATGTGGCAAAGATGGCTGGAGTCGAATTACCAGACTATCTGGGAAGCATGAAAGAGGAATGAGCGAGTATCTTCGGATACTTGATAGAATCTCTGCATAACCAATAGGTATGTCAGAAGATAGATGGCAACATGAACGTTTTTCTCAATTTGAAAGTCAAAACTATGGAAGTCCAAATAACTCGCATGATGACTTCTATTCAGAAAATGGAAAACAGCAAGTCCATACTTATGAAACTCCAAGTTTTGGAGATAAATCATTGATTGGTCTTGGCCTAATTATATTTACACTAATTGTTCAATTTCTTCGAATGACTTTAGGCACATTATCCAGCTCTGATAATGTTAGTTTAGAAGATATTGAAAGTTCAATTAGAACAGCATACTGGATCGAATTATTTGTTGTAACAATACAAATTTTTGCCGTAATACTGATTTACAGAGATGTCAAAGAATTACTGGATTATTTTGGATATGATGTTGATAGACGAAATGAGAATTTAGTTACCGTCATTAAAAAAGTTAACAAAAAAAATCGTTGATTGGTGATTTTTTTTAACACCAAAAAAGGTGTGATTTAACTCTAAAGTGGACAGTGGTTTCAAGAACCCTTCAATACGCATAGTATGCATGCAGAGCGACCTCGAGATTGCGAGAGAAGCCAAAATGGAAGACATTTCCCAGATTGCTTGGAAGTTAGGAATCTCTGAAGACGAGATTATGATTATGGGAAAGGGCAAGGCTAAGATTACCTGGGAAGCACTAAAATCCCGTATGGCAAAGCCTCAAGGTTCCCTAATTTTGGTTACAAGTGTAAACCCTACTCCATTTGGAGAAGGCAAGACTGTTACGACTATTGGACTTACTCAAGCATTGAACCGAATAGGAAAGAGAGCGACATGTGTAATCAGAGAACCATCTATGGGTCCAGTATTCGGAATCAAAGGGGGCGCTGCAGGTGGTGGATTCTCCCAAGTACTACCAATGGAAGATATCAACCTTCATTTTACAGGAGATTTACATGCCGTGACTAGCGCTCATAATCTTCTTTCATCAATGATTGACAACCACCTAAACCACGGGAATGTTCAGCAAATCAATCCTTCTAGAATCATATGGCCACGTGTAGTAGATTTGAATGATAGATCTCTACGTAATGTGACAGTAGGACTTGGTGGGCCTGCGAATGGTCTAGTGAGAGAGGATAGGTTTGACATTACAGCAGCGAGTGAAGTGATGGCAATTCTTGTTCTTGCAACCGATTATGCTAACTTAAGGAAAAGACTTGGTGAGATTGTCATTGGACAGCGCTTCGATGGGACACCGGTTAAAGCAGAGGACATCGGTGCAGCAGGAGCAATGTCACTCCTTTTGAGAGATGCATTCCTTCCTAATTTAGTTCAAACGATAGAAGGCGATCCTGCATTCATACACGGTGGACCATTCGCCAATATCGCACACGGGAATTCATCAATAATTGCGGATAAGTTGGCTCTTGGAGCTGCAGATTATGTCGTCACTGAGGCCGGATTCGGCTCTGATATGGGTGCTGAAAAATTCATGCATATCAAAGCATTCAATTCTGGGAAATCACCTGATTGCGTTGTCATGAATGTTACTGTTCGCTCTATGAAATTACATGGAGGGGCATTCGGAGATAGAGCCGCTAGAAGACCTAGTAAAGAAGAAATTGAAACAGAAGACGTTGATGCTGTGCGAAAGGGTGCAGAATCAAATCTAGACCGCCATATCAAGAATATGTCATTATTTGGGGTACCTGTAGTCGTTTCAATCAATAGATTTGCTAGTGACACAGATGCTGAGTTAGATTGCATCAGAAATTGTGCTGCAGCATCTGGTGCATCTGCGGTATGTTTGACAGAAGTTCATGCCAAAGGTGGAGCAGGTGGAGCGCCACTGGCTAAAGCCGTAGTATCAGCATGTCAAGACCACATTGCAGATGGGAGACCATTTACGCCTATTTTCAATTCAAATGCTCCTGTAGAAGAAAAAGCTCTCAGAATAGCGACAAGAATGTACGGAGCAGAATGTATCAATATTCAAGCTAAAGCCCATAGGCAACTCAAACAAATCAAAGAATGGGGCTATGGCAACCTACCAGTATGCATGGCTAAAACACAATATTCATTCAGTCATGACCCTAATTTGCTAGGTGCACCAAATGATTTCGAAGTACCAATAAGGGAATTCAGACTAAACGCTGGCGCTGGTTTCATTGTAGCCGTTTTGGGTGAAATTATGACAATGCCAGGTTTGCCGAAGGTTCCAGCCGCTGCAAACATGGATATGGATGAAGACGGGAACCTCCTCGGGGTGTTTGGGTGAGACCCAATGCAAGTCGTGAAAAAGGAGTTCGGACTATACCGTATTCGCATTGATAGCGAAGACGATTTGTGGACACTTGCAAGGATTTGTGTTAAAGGTCGAAGCATTGGAATGCTTGGAGAAAGACGTGACCAAACCACTGGAGGTCAAGAAGGCGGACGCGCAAAAGTTGCCGAACGCAAGAAAATGTGGATCAAATTAGCAATTGAATCCAACGAGTTTCACACATTTTCAGAAAACCTGAGAGTGCACGGAATCATACAAGAAGCACAGTTTGACCTAGGCAGCCACCACACACATGTTGTAGAAGTTAGAGATGAAATAGAAATCACAAGTAGCAAAGATTTCCCTCAGGTCGACCATGACCTCATCAAACAATCCTGTGCAAGTAGTGGTAAAGCAAAGGTTGTAATCTTGGTAGTTGAAAGTGATGAAGCCATAATGTACGAACTCACTGGTAGAGGAATCAGAGAAGTTTCAACATGGACTATGAGAGGAGGAGGGAAGTACTCTACCTCAAAACTAAGTGAAGGTGTCTCAAAATCATTCTTCGAAAAGATATCAAAAGAGGCCAATGATTCAATTCATGAAGGCACTCCTATCGTTATCTGTGGCCCTGGTCATGCTAGAGAGAAACTGGCTCCACTAATCAATGGTCCAAAGAAAATTGTTGCTACAAGTATGGGTGGAAGAGGAGCAGCCAATGAAGTGATTACTGAAGGATTGGCAGGAGACATACTTTCCGAGCATGCCTTTGTAATGGAAACAGGACTACTTGAAGAGGCGTGGAAGAGAATTTCAACCAATGGACCTGTTGCTTATGGAAGAGAAATGATTGACAAAGCATTAACCGAAGGAGCAATAGAAACATTGCTAATTAGTGTAGATTTGCTACGTGAAGATGACTGGCATGAAATTACAAATTCTCTATCCGAGATTGGTGCTAAACTTGTTCAATGCTCTACAGATCATGATGCAGGTGAACAATTACTAGGCATGGGAGGAGCTGTCGCTCTACTTAGATTCAAGGTGTGAATATGTATCGCTGGTTCCATGAAATAACAGGTGATTTACGCACCGAAATGAAAGGACTCAGATGGCTATTAATCCGAAAACAAGATTTGGAAAAAGCAACCGCAGCATGGATGTTTGCAGAATTAGATGGGACACTAATAGGCGTTGAACACCGTGGAAGTCAATTCATTTCTGGCATTCATAACCGAGCTATACATTTACTACTAGTTGACGATGATGAAGGAATAACAGGAATCACCAAGGTAGTAAAAGATGGAGAGTTAACTGACCACCTTTGGTAATCATGCAAATGGTATCGAAATCGATTTGTGAGTTCCTAGGTTGACCACCGTTAACATACATGGTTTAGGCTGGAAACCAAGCATTCTCTGATATGAGGTCTGGTCTTGCCATGTCGATGAACAAACAAGAGTTGTCCCTCTAAAATCAATACAAGCGTGACCATGAACGTGCCCAGTAACAAAGATATCTGGCACATCCCGAATAACTAATCCATCTTCAGGTTCTGGAGAAAGTGGTGTTTTACCCCCCCATTGTGGTGCTAAATGACGTCTTCTTAACATCTGACGCATCGCTTCTACAGGGTCACGATAGGTAACAGTTCGAAGACCTGCAACGAAATCGTCAATAGATTTCCCATGATATGATAGCAACCTTACTCCGTCTAGGCTGAAATCACAAGGGTTTCCTACGAATTTTGTATTGTTGAAATCTTGTTGAATATCTGGCTCTAAAGTAGGTTGGGGCTCTGCCGGCCTAACTGCATCGTGATTTCCTGGAAGCATCAAGCATTCAACCCAATCGGGAAGTAACTCCAATAATTCAGCAAACCTAGTGTATTGCCCATAGAGATCTTTTATTGCTAGTTCTTTATCTTGGCCAGGATAAATTCCAACCCCATCAACACAGTCTCCTGATAGTACGAGATACTTGATTGTCCTAGCAAGAGGTTCAGAATGGAACCAGTTTACCATCTTGTGCCACTGTGCCTCGAGGAAGGTCTTACTTCCCACGTGAATATCAGAAAGAAATGCTACAGAAACACCTTGTTCTGCATACGTCTTATCGTGTTTATCTTGCATAGGGAAGTGTAAATCATCAACGTAAAACATGTCACCATTTTGAGAGAATGTTCCAGATACTCCTACAACATCATCGGGCATCAAGCCCGCTTCAATTATCTGGGAGTGTTCGATTACCCGATCATCGCCCTTTCTATCCATCAATAAACAATTCATTTCTCCACTAGAATCTTCTAACGAAAACATAAGGTGACCATTCTTTGTATGTCTAGGGTCATTTACCAAACCAATAGCGACTGCTAAGTTATCTCTTCCTTGAAATCTTGACCTTTCCTGATAAAGTCGTGCAATATCCATTGGTCTTCTGGGAAGATCAGAATTAGAAATAATCAATTTTCTTAATTTCTCTAATCTATCATTGAATGCATTTGTTATGTCACCCATCTTACCTTCAGTTGTACTATTTCCAGTTATATCATAATGGACTTTGATGTCTATCATTGCATCTACAGCGTCCATAGGGAAGTCCTCCCTATTCCAATCGGGCATATTATTTCTCATCGATATATTTTCGATAGCAGGTTCTGCGATAGGAGCAATAACTCTTCCAGGATTACTTTTACTTGTACTGCTTGGTATCATTTCAGTAGTGAGTTTTCCTTTAATTCCTTTTGAACGTAGTTCTGCAATCAATCCAAGGGGGTCAGGATGTGATTCTAATTTTTCTTTAACTCCCCTTGAAGCTAGTAGACCTGCAGCCATAAGTTGTGGGAAAATCTCACCCCATGTGGCTGCCATATTTGCCTGACAATCGAGGCAATACAAGAGGTAATCGATTCTATGAAATCATTCACTTTCTGAATAATCGAACAAACCTTGGGATTCATCCCACTCTACAGCGTTATCATCAGCCACTGCTTTTCCAGGATTTTGCCATGATTCATCTTGCCACGGAGCCCCTGCTGCCGCTTCAGCAGCCCTTCGGGCTTTTTCAGCTTCAGATTTAGCCTGTTCAACTGCAGCCTCAGCAGCAGCCTGTTCTTTTTGGGCAATTTCACCTTCGATTCTAACCTTAGCCATATCCCAACAATTGATTGCTGTTTCCAAAGCGAAATGTACGAATGATACCTTATTCTCGTGTCTATTTCCACCTACTTGTACTGATTCTGCATTAGCCCAGTGTGCACTTGCAATTCCAACATAAACCAGCCCCACTGGTTTCTTTGAATTCACTGCAGCAGGACCGGCAATTCCTGTAATCGAAATTGCTAGGTCTGCTCCAGACCTTTTCCTGGCTCCATCTGCCATTTGTATAGCAACTGAAGCATTGACTGCTCCTTTTGATTCTAATAATTCTCTTTCTACATCCAATTCGTTTATTTTGGAGTCATATGAATAGCAGACCCAACTTTGGTTAAACCATTCACTAGCACCTGCTATATCTGTAAGGGTGCTTGCCAACAAGCCTCCAGTACACGATTCAGCTATGGTGATGGTTGCCCCAACTTCTTTTAGGCGACGCACTAGACGAGCCGCGATAGACTGGATTTGTTCATCCATTGGTCATGCGTGGCAGTCGCTCCTTCTTGAAGTTAGAGGGGTGTGATTCAAAAAGAGGAGGTGGGTAGGCTAGCACGGGCCCGTGGTCTAGCGGTTATGACACCTCGCTTACACCGAGTTGATCGTGGGTTCGATTCCCACCGGGCCCACCTCGCTTAAACAGCCTCGCTGTGTGCTATTTATTTTAATCATTTAGACCCAGAAAAGGTCTCAAATCATCAAGGTTTTTTGAGTTAACTACAGGAATACCTGCATTTTTGAATGCTGATATTGCGGTTTCTCTTTGTGGATTGAATCCAATAAAGGTTGAACCTTCAACGTGCATAGACAAATCCATGCTGGAATCTCCGACACATACCAATCGTTCAGGAGGACAATCAATCATTTGGATTAATTTGTTTATAGAAACATCCTTTGCCATAGATGGCACTCTAACAATTCCTTCGTCCTGTAACCAGCCATCTTCATCAAATTCAAAGCCATTAGCAATCCAATCATCAGCCTTAACCATAGCAGCTATTGATTGAACATACAGATCAACTCCTGCAGATACAATCGCGACGTATACACCGTTATCTTTCAGTTCTTCAACTAATTCTTTTGCCCCTTCCATCAATTTACAACCGGAATATGCCCTGAAAATATCATCCCTGTGAATCTTAGGTGACTTCTCTTTCCATAATGCAATATCTGCGGCCATGAATTCAGAATCAGACAATTCCCCAGCCATAAATTGGCTTAGCAATTCTCCAGAATCAGTTCCATAGTGATCGTGAATCGTTTTCCATGACGAGATTGAGTCTGCTAGGACTCCATCACAATCGAAGGCAACGCATAGTGGCTTATCCATATCAATTCCCTATCTTCCATTGGCTTTAGAACATTGTATGTGCACGAGAGATTATCCTGCATTAACAGGTATACGCTACGCTGTATACACGCCTGTAAAAAGAGAACCTCTACCCCTCCGAAGAGGGGTTGAGATTACTCAATTCATTTGCCTTCAAAGACCAGACCAAGTTCTTAGTACGGATCCAGGTGCCCCATTTGCTGGGTTGTAACTGATTGATACGTACAGGTTTGTCAACGGCTCACCATCTGCAGTCGATGTTCGAATGTAGATAGTATCACCAGTATCGAAACTAGATTTGGTCACACCACTTTCAGAGCCAACAGCATCTGTGAAGGTAACCATTGTATCTGAGTTACCTGGGAAGAACCCATACACAGTAGTATCTGCTAGATTGTAAGATTCAGTTACTGTTTCTCCAACAGAGTCTGTGTATTCAACTGTCACTTGAACTGCTTGTGTAGCGAGTTCAATTTGGCTTGATGATACTATGATTCGATGGAACGAATCATCTCCGCCTATAGCTTGGCTCGAATCTAGTGTGAACGAGATACGAGGTACACCCTTGGCAGATGTATCCGCTAGACTTGATGCCCAGACATAGATAACACCAGATAGAACCACAGTGATCGCTACCATCAAGATAGTAGCGATAACTGGGCTCACCGCTTGTTCATCGTCTTCAAGAGTCATTTCATCCAATTCCTCTTGTTCTTCGTCACGGCGGCTCTGTAGTACTAGAGCGCTCACAAACAGACCAGCAGCACTGATTGCAATGATTGAAGGTGCGAACGATGGTACGTCTGCAATTCCAATCAATCTTACAACAGTTGGTAGGTCTTGTCCGGTTGCGATAGTTGTCTTACCGAATGTTCTTGGTTGTGCACAGTCTGATCCATTGTCATCAGTGCTCATCAAGTTGTTACACCAGTCTTGGTCTTCCAGCATTGGTCTTCTCTTGTTATTCAGAGTTACCGCAGATGGGTTTCCATCAGCATCAACAGATGATGTTCCGATTTCACCAGGACAGCTCCATGCATCTTGTTGGATACCATTGGTATCAACACAAGCATGTGCGTATGGGAAAGAGTATCCGAAGAATCTCTCAGTTGGTGATACGGTCATGTCACAGGATTCTGCAACACAAGTTAGGACATCTACTTCAACCCAAACTCTAGATGTTGTAGCAGTTATGTACACCATGTCTGTTACTTCGATTTCCTCTCCGTAAGCAGGTGGAACAACATATTGTGTTCCCAGTGACACATATTCTTCAGCATCTGGGTCATCGTTGTTGTAACCATCACTGTGGAATGTTACTTCCAGCATGTGGTCGTAGTTGTATGGTCCTTCATCTCCACCGTGACCGATTGAGACAGTTGTTGGAACAAATGTCTTCGGCATGATGTTGCTGACTCCGTTGAAGTCAAATCCACTGACTGAATCTAGGTAGTAGTCTGGTACATTCTCTGCAACGTTGTCGACACGGATGTACAGTGTTACACTGTCTTCACCTTGCTGATAGTTAGCAGTTGACATACCGTAGTTTGGTATGTAACTTGGTGCTGTAGCTGTGTCGTGTAGGTACAGAGTGATCGGACAGAATTCACCAGAAAGAGGTACCTTCTGATGCTTACCACCGTTGTTCAAGTAGTCAACTTCCCACTCAGGAGCGTTTGTTGTTGCGTCCTTGATTAGGTCGAACACAATGTCGTCTCCGTTGATTGTTGCTGAGAAGTAGTTCTCATAATCACAGGTTTCAGACTTCACAATTGACCAGACTAGGTCTTCGTCATTGTGATCGTTATCGTGCTTCATCATTGCCAAATCGTATGTCAAGTTGTCAACGCTTTCGTCATCTTCAGTTAGTGTAACCTTCCATGGGAAGTTTGGAACATCTCCATTACCATCCATGATTACTGCGTAATCGTCAGATGCAGAGTTAGCATTCCATTCTACCACTTCAGGTGCGT
>Ga0160423_10004942_pt1 | contig 10924 bp, 10 predicted proteins | sample CRUFie14St8metaG_FD_108191 | JGI IMG/M metagenome (GOLD analysis project Ga0160423, IMG submission 108191) | Marine microbial communities from the Costa Rica Dome - CRUD Field 142mm St8 metaG | ecosystem: Environmental > Aquatic > Marine > Oceanic > Photic zone | place: Costa Rica: the Eastern... | reverse complement strand
AGATAGATCGGAAAGACATATGATGTAAGGGATTTGAACCTTTCATTTCATCACAACCTCTTGCGACTGCACTATCTATACAAGTTTGTGTTAGTTCACTAACATTTGTAATTTGTTTACAAGTCTACATCACACCAGTTGGTTCATTGGGCTTTCGTAAACGAAGTTCTCTTGGTCCCCTCGTGGGGTACTGCATCGCGGGAGCATTGTATTCGGGAGCTTTTTTATTAGTGTTCCTTGCAGCATCACCTTCTGATCCGTCTCCACCATATCTCAAATGATTGAAGTCTGAGACCTTGTTCTTTCTACCTAAACCAAAGAATCTTCTATTGTTACGGGAACGGTGAATATCACCAGAACGGGGTTTAGGTAAAACTGGAACTGCTTGTTCCATAAACTGTTTGAATGTTTTCATCGTTTTGAGATAAAAAAAGGGAGTCCGAAGACTCCCTGTAAAGTATGTGAACCGAGATCACATGAGGTTTTGGACCTTGACGCGACGGTAGTAGCGGTTGGAACCAGCAGTGATACGACCCAGACCTTGGGTAGTGCCTTCTGCATAGGGGTTTGCAACCATGCCGTAGCGAGTCTTGAAACCGATTTTCGGCTGGAAGGTGTCCTGACCAACGGCGCGAACCATTTGCAGGGGCACGTAAGGGCAGTAGAAGAGACCGGCGTCATAAGGGTTAGAACCCTTGTAGCCCATCACGTAATACTGATCTGCACTCAGGTTGGCAGCAAACGGGTCAATGTAGACGCGATAGCGACCGTTGAGGGTACCAGCGAAGGTGTTGCCGGTGTCATCCACGTTCATGTTGGATGCCAGGGCGGGGGTGTAGTCCAGTTGACCAGCGGCGGTCAGAGCGGAAGCAACATCAGCGGAGCAAAGGATGATGTTACCCTTCCCGCGACGAGTCCTTTGGGCGATAGCGTTAGCATCACGCTCCAGTTGGAAGATCATACCTTTGAACTTCTCAACCATCCAACGACCGTTGCTGTCGGTGTCAAGGTCGAACACGCCAGTGGTGGCAGTGTTGGTTTGAGCACCTGCTTCAGCAGACTTGTAGATGGTACGGATGATCTCGCGGTTGATCTCAGCAAGAATCTCAGTGCTGAGGATGTTAGCGAGTTCCGCTTCAGCATCCAGACCGTGGATCGCCTTCAGGTCCTGAGCAAGCTCAAGGCTGTGCTCTGCCTTCAGGGCACGTGACTTGGCGGTCACCGAGACTTTCTCGATGCTGAACGCCATCTCACGGAAGTCGTTCGAGGAAGCATCGCCCAGAGCTTCAGAAGCTTGGGTGTTGAAACCTTGTCCAACGGAGTAGTCGTTGTTAGCACCACCATTCAGGATGGAGGGGTTGCTGCCGCCTTGGGCGGTTGTACCGAAACCGACAGAAGTGCCGCCGTCAGTAGCTCCAGTGTAATCACCTTGATCCAGTGATGCGTTGGAGTTCTGAGCGGAGAACGCCGAATCGGGCTCGTTGAAGAATGCCTCGGTGCCAGACTGGTTGTCATAGCGGGAGCGCATTGCGAAGATCAGACCGGTAGGACCGGACATCGGCTGCACACCAGCGAGGTCATAAGCGACCAGGTTGGGCATGGAGCGACGGATCAGGCTGATCAGCACAGGGTCGAAACCTGCAACAGGACCAGCAGCGGCTGCGCCACCACTAAAACCGGCGGTGCCAGCAGAGGTGGGGTCAGTGTTGACGGTCGGAGGTGCTTCACTCAGGAATGCACGCTCTTCGCGGAGAAAACGTTCTTGGTTTTCGAGAAGTTGAGCGGTTACTGCCTTACGGTGGTTGTCCTTGATAGCATCAAGTCCTTCGGCCTCCAGCAGGGGTGCCCACTTCTTCTGGAGGGATCCAGAATTGAACATTGGGTTTACCTAATTGGTTGGGGTGTTTTTATACTATTGGAACTTAGTCAGAGCGTTGAGATAAGCACTCATCGCCGGAGAATGATCTTCGACCAGGCTCTCCTCGCTGCTAACTTCTTGGGACTCGACCACAGGCTTCGCAGCAAAGTACGACTCCTTCAGGGTGGCGAGCTTTTCCCGGTACTGTTCTTCACTTTCAAACTCAACACCTTTAGAGAGTTCCGAGAGCTTGTCTTTTTGGGACAGTGCCAGACCTTCACTTACTTCATCGAGGATGTTGTCAGAAACAGATGCCGACAGTCGCTTAGTCAATGCGACGTTGCTGTCGATCTGTTCATTGAGTTTTGTCTCCATTTCATCAAGCTTGGAAGTCATTGCTTCCAAGACATCATATTTATCTTCAGGGATTTCAACATAATGTTCTTCAAAAAGGGTCTTGAGACCCGACATAAAGGATTCCGAAAGTTCACCTCGGATTCCTGTCTCGACCTGCAACGCATTTTCGTTGATCCATTCGTTTGCAACGAACTCTAGGTATGAATCAACACGCTCGGTCATTTCAGTCTTGAAGCTAGCGATCTCTTGATCGAATGCTTCAGAGAACTGTGTTTCCAGAGTGCTTGCCACTTGATCGATCTTGCTGCGAACTGCAGCTTCAAAGATCGTAGCGGTCTTTTCTTGGAACTCGGCAGAGAGTTCCTCGCCTTCGAGGAGAGCGGCGACATCATCGGCAACGTCGATGACGATTTCGTTCGTCTGCTCTTCTTCTTCAGTAACAACTTCCTCTTCGGTAGCGGGGGCTTCAGCAACCACCTCTTCTTCAGATTCAACCTCTTCACCGTAACCGGTGCTCTTCAGAGCAGCAGGTCCAGGGAGTTGTACTTTGCCAGCAGCACCTTTACGCCCAAAATGGGGGTCGCCTGCTTGTGCAAAAGAGGCACCAGGAGTCTTCAGCTTATTGCTGTCGTCTTCTGGTCTGGAGTTAGTAGGAGTAGGTCCACCAAGATCTTCGATCGAGGCGTTGTCCGGCACGTAGTTGGGAGCCTTTGGCATAGGTTCCGCTTTAGACGCACCTTTAGTAACCTGGTTCTCCATTTCATCTAGTGGTTGTTTCGCTTCAGCCATCGGTTAGCTTCCGTAAGTCCTAGTTATTACTGTTATTATTTAGAGTTTTATAGATTTGAAAGGAATTGAGAAAATAGGCGCAACTTGTGTGCCTCAAGAACTCCTTCATCTACAGCGGTATTTATACTCTCTTCAATTGCCCTGCAGGCTTTTTCACGGAGTACACCGCCTTCCCAGACCCACTCTTTTCCTTCCATAATCCCGTCTACAAAAGCATCAGGGGCAGATGGATCAGCAACAATATCAGCAGCTGTAGCGAGCATGAAATCTTCCCCGACATAATTGACTCCATCGCGTTGGGTGATAGAACCCATTCCACGAGAAGACACGCCGAGTTTGACCCCTTCGCTAATCAAGGACTCAGCAATCTTACCCATGGGGGTTGAAAGAATTTGAGCTTTGCCAACAAAGTTATTGCCTTCTTGAGTGAGAGAGACAATCTTATGGGATACACGATCCAAATTGATCTGGGGTCCGTCAGGATGACCCAGTTCACCAAGGGCACGACCCTTAGAGGTGAAGGACTCGTTATAGCGAGACACCTCACTGACCATAGTCGCAAGAGGATAGCAACGCTTATTACGATTCACAACCTCTGCTTGGAGGAAGGGACCTTGGATGTAGAGAGTCTTCTTACCGTCTTTTTCTTCGGTAAGAATATCTACTGATTCAATTTCTTCGGAAATTAGTTTCATCCTAGGTTGACCTCGTGTACATGTATCGTGCAACCATCACCAGTTTCTGCTGCCAGTCTTACAATGACTGACTTAGCAACCTCAGCAGTGCCAGTAAAGTCCCCAAGGGAAGCAGTATCGGCATCAACTGTGATAGTTTTTTGGTAGTTGTTTTTGACCTGAGGATCAGAAACAGCAGTTACCTCAACATGTGCCAAAGTGGTGTTGTATCCACTCACAGCACTGCCACTCATAGTAATAAAATCACCGACTTGGATTTTGGTGTCGGGGAAATCAACAGTCAAAACTGTAGATGAACCTTTTTCAACGCTAACAATCTTAGCGTTTGCTGGATGACCATATCGATAAAGGAAACCATTTCCTTTCTCAACATGGAATGAACCCACACCTGCCTGAGCAATAGTGTTGCATACAGCAACGTGACCACTCTTTTTCTCAGAACTACATGCCAAATAGAGCAGACCAGTTTTCACTGAAAAAGCACTGGAGGCAACAGTAGTTGCATCATTACTTGAAAGTTCACCATGGTCAGCTACAAGTTTCAGTGCTTGCATCACTCAGACTCCTCTTCGGTTTCGTCAGTAGTCGTTTCTACCTCATCACCAGGGATATCACCAGAGGTATCGCCAAAAACACCTGATGCCACAGCGGGGGTTACCTCGGACACTTTCTCTGCAGCTTTCTGATGCAACAAAGTTTTGATTGCATCATGAATTTCGCTAGGAGTGGATTCGTTAGAACCCATCATGTCCAAAAGTTGATCAGTATCCATTACAATAGTAGAAACGCTAAAGGTTATTTATATCTTGGCCTTCTTGATATTTAGAGTGGGAGCCTTGCTTTGCTCAGGATCCTCGGGTACTTTGCCCATCGATCCATCCTTATTTGTGCCAATTTGACCGTTCTCAATCTGACCTTGCATGATCATATTTTGAGTTTCTAGCGGGACTCCGGTGCCTTCGGCATTCTCTTCATCCATCTCCTGTTCCATTTCCAGAATCTCTTCGTCACTCTGACGGAGAATCTTACGCTTCACATAGTCACGGGAGTAGTAAGTACCGATGTAAGGTTCGACCTGGACCATCAGGTTCAAACGCTCATTCATCAGTTCTGTTTCCTTCAGTTCAGCGAAGTGGTTGTCATACAGGTAGTCGAACTGGATGTGCTCTGACATCTTCTCCCAGTCTTCAGGAGTCACGATGTTCTTCAGGATCAACTGAGTCTTCAGAAGATCAAGGAACAGTGCAGAGAAACGCTTACGGAGACGACCCACGAACTTACTGAACATCAGTTCGTCACGAAGGATCTCACTAGAACGACCCATGTTGAAACCACTGTCACCACCAATGCGGGACTCAGGAACGTTCAGTGAACGATACAGTTTCTTCTGGAAGTATTCAATGTCACTCAGTTCGCCCAGGTTCTGTCCACCAGGCAGTGTAGAGATCTCAGTTCCACGACCACCCTCACGACGAGGAAGCCAGAAGTCTTCCAGCATGGACATGAACTTCTTGTCGTCTTTGATCTCACCGGTGTTGGCGTCATACACCAACTTGTTCCGGTAACGACTCATAACGTCACGCAGATACTGCTCTGCCTTGACCTTTGGTAGGTTGCCAACGTCGATGTAGAAAATACGACGCTCAGGTGCACGGGACAGGCGGTAGATGACGAGGGAATCCTCAATCATTCGCAGTTGGTTCAGACCCTTGATTGCCTTATGAAGGTAAGAGAGGGTGAGTTTTTTGTTACGGTCTACCAGACCAGAGGTGATGTGGCAGATGGAATCCTTAGCAATTCGCACACCCTTGCCAGCAACAGAACCATACTTCTGTGCAATACCCTGCGGGTAATAGGTGTAAAATTCCTGAACCTTAGTGTCTTTGTTGACGTTGGTTGCGGAGTTGTCAGGCATAGGCATGTCAGGCACACCCTTACCCTTGTCATTGGGTTTGACCCTCATCAGTTTGATCTTGAGGGCGTCGATATAACGGACTTCTTTGATACCTTCGTCAGGTTTCTGTACGTCGATAACCTTATGGTAGTACAGTCGCCCGTCCACATACCAGTTGCGGAAGATCTCGTGCGACTTCTTATCAAATTCAAGAAGGTCTTTCACCATCTTGAACTCATCACGAATAACATTCTTGAGTGATTGACCCACCTGGAGATTATCGAGATCAATCTCGACAGGAGAATCGTTCAGGTCAGAGACAATTGCCTCATTGACCACATGCTCTACAGCAGTGTCACATTCGGGGTGAAGGGACATGTCCCTATAGCGTTTGATGATATCGAACTCGGTCCTGAAGACACCTTCGATATCAACGTACTGCCCATAGAAACCCGAAGAAAGGTAATAATCAGCACCATCCTCCTTGTTAGGAGCGACAGGGCTGATTACACCTTTCGACTTTTTTGATTCATCATCAATTGAAAAACCAAAAAGTTTGGTCATAATATTAGGTTCGGGGTCTTGTCAATATATTTATCAGACCACAGAAGGACCATTATTAGAATCGTAAGCAGCCCACCACTGAACTTGGAGGGTCACCTGGAATTCTTCAACAGTATCTGCTTGATCGTAGGACAGTTCAATACCACCCACAGAAGAAGGCCAACAACCCTTCATCGCATAGCGGCGAAGAACAGGAAGTTGTGCTGGGTTATCTTTACCCTCAATGTTGATGTCAGTGCTTGCACGACCCAATTGGTTGACAACCCAGTCAGAGTAATACTCACTGGGGTTGATGGTACCAGAACCGTCTGATACTTTGATGATGAAGTTTGCCCACCGCTCAAATGCTTCGCGGAGTTTGAAGTCACCATCGTTGATGACGGTGATGGTCCAAGGATCGAAACGACGATCTCCTGCAACCTTCAATTGACGCCCACGGAAAGGAACGAGAACTTCCTGAATATTGGAAGCAGGGAGCTGTGCTCCCTTGATCATCATCCGATATGTGGTATCTTCAATGTCCTCATCAAAGATACCAACTCCCGTAGGGAAGTTCAACTCAACCTCAAACAGGTTGGGGCGAGCACCACCTCCCACCAGGCGTGACTTGAACGAATCAATCGTTCTCTCATTATTTCTTATAGAAAAAATGTTTCTATCTAAAGCCATTAGTTGGATCTCCTATTGATCAGACGGTGCCGACGACTTCGCTGAAGCTAACGCCTGTGCGGGTAGCAACAAACGTCAGACCAATGAAGTTGATCGAACGGGCGGGTTTGATGAAGATGTCCGCGAGGAATTCGTTGCGGTCAATAACATCAGGGGTGTTGTTTGTCTCGTCGCAAACCAGCAGGAAGTCCGTGATACCACGCTTTGCCTGAACATCCCGGAGGAATGGTTCGACGATATTGATGAAGTTGGAACGAGTTCCAGCGTCATTCAATTCAAAGAGTTGTGACTTTGCAGCGTTCTCAATCGCTTTCTCCAGTGTGATGAAGAGGCGACGGACGTTGATGCGATCAAAGGCACTCTCGAAGGAAAGACCCGTCTTGTCACCGAACAAGATGATGCCGCCAGATGGTTGGGAAATGACGGGATTGATCCGGTTGGAGTAAAGTTGGTCTCGTGAATCCTGACCAGGGTTGAAGGCCAGTTTGATGGAGAAGTTTAGACCACCACGCGCTTGACCTGCAGGAGAGAACCACGGGAAGTTGTCCCGGTCAGTCCGTGCACAGAGTCCAGCGATGTCTGCTGAAGTAGGCATCCACACAAACTGCTTATTGAAGCGGTCGTAGACGTACTGGTAACCAGAGTCAAAGACAGCGTAAGAAGTTGATGTGATAGGAGAGAAGAACTCAAGTGTATTCTTCAGTTTGTCGGCAGAGTCAGTTACATTGATCTGACTGAAGCGATCAGGAGAGATGAAAGCAATACAATCCTTACGACCTTCGCAGATCTGGATCATCTTGTTTGCTTTCGCCTGCTCTTCTTCCCGAGTTTTGAATGCACCACCCTGAAGAAGGAAGCGAATGTCGCTATCTACAGGATCGGTAAACTTGTTATAGGAAGTGAGGAGGTCTCCAAGAGGAGCATCAAATACTCCGATTCCGGTGTAATCTAATCCACCCAGAAGTTCGTAGATTTGATTGCCAACAGAGTTGAACTTGACATCCTTAGATTCCTGACCCCATGAACCAGCACCAGATGTAACCGCAGTGAATCCGGAAGAGAATCCAGAAGCAATCGGTGAGGTGTCGTTATAAGTGTCAGTGCCATTTACAAGAGACACGCCTGCCCAGAGGTACTCTGAGTTTTCTGCGAGGTAGTTCTTGTAGTAGATCTCTCTACCACCACTGATGGTAGCATCGAGTGATTTGGACAGGTTGCCGAACTTCTCCAGAACGGAACCAACGTCTCCAGTAACCTGACCACCAGCGTCAACAACTACGATATGCAGTGCATCGTTACTTCCGTCACGATCAGAAGTGTAGTTGCTTGTTTGTGGGCGGTTCAGAACCGCACGCCAGGGAAGGGTTACCAAGTCCGTACCGCCGTCAGCGACGCTGGTAAGGATGTTCTGATTGTTGTACCAATCAGAAGTAGTCACTGTACTGCCAGAAGCAACGGTGCTACCGCTACTATTGACAAAGTTCAGCATCTCACCATTCTTGAATTCACGCTGTGAATTGCGTTGATAAGAAGCAGCGGTTTCGGTGCCTCCAACAACGGTGCTAACCACGCGAACTTCAATGGCTCCAGTGGAGTCGTCCTTAGCAGTAACGATACCTTTCAGGATACCGGTTGCAGCACTCTCAGTACCAACACCGATAGTTTTGCCAGTCAAGACCTGAGTGACGCCCATACCAACGGTAACGTTGGATGCGACGGAGCCAGTTTCAAGGGTGGGAGTTACGATCTGGTCGGCAATGTTGTCGATTACGGCAACCTTTACCTTGTTCGACCAAGCACCAGGGTTCTTGGCAGCCCAATACCAGTGGAGATCATCGGCATGATTATTGTAGTAATCATCCTCGTTCTCTACGAGCAGATTAGTGGTATTGGCGTAACCAACAGCAGCGTTGGCGTTGATAAGGTCTCCACCTTTACAACGAACGACATCTAACTTACCGCCATAAGACAGGAAGTGTGACGCCGACAAAAATACCTCATAATGATAATCAGATTTCCCTAAACCGGGTTGACCGAATACCTCAACGAGCTCTTTCTCGTTATTGATTCTCGTGATTTCGTTTACGGGTCCTTTACGAAAGGGACCCACAAAACCTGCTACGACGTTGGTTGTAAAATCAACGCCACCACGAGTTAGGTCAACCTCGCGTATAGAAATACCCGGAGATGCTAATCGAAGTGCCATTCTAACTCCCTAGTGTCCCTACAATGACTAGAGATATTTATGAAATTGCTTATTTAGCGACGCTTTAGACGTGGTACTCCCACATGTAAGCACGATCACCGTACTCATCTACCTTCCAATTATCTCCATTAGAATCCACTTGTTCTATGTCATCATCCAATCCATCACTGATAAATCCAAACGGTGCCATGTCTTGTTCAATGGCATTTTTTTGCTCTTCATATATTTTCTTTCGGACATCTTGGTCCGTCATCTCCTTGAAATAATCTTGGGCAACCAACCAAGCAAAGATAACCAGACACATCGCTAGGTCATCATTACACCCTTCTTCTGCCTCAAAGGACTGTTTCTTTTGGATGAATGTTGTTAGTTCTGAGATGATTTGATAGTCACAGAAAATTAGTTTGTCATCCTCAATAAGAGTCTTGAGGTTGGAGCATCCCACCTTCTTAGTAACCTGACTCATCTTGACACCCAACTGTGTCTTGACACCAGAGAATCCAGATCCAACAATCTGACCGTTGCGTCCACGCATAGCAACCATCAAAACATTCTCATACTCTAAGTCATAAAATAAAATTGATGCTACTTGATCACCAATATCATTTACCTCACATAGAACGTGGGCATTGTTATATGCTCTACCTACCTCCTCAATGATTGAGGGGAAGAGCATTGGTTTGATCTCGTTATCCCTGAAGGTAGCAACAATCTTGTAAGGGTAATTTGTTATATCAAATACACAGAAAGTGCTGTAGTCTTTTCCAACACCACGTGCAACGTCCACAGTTATAACATACTCATTACCTTCTCTCGGGGTTTCAAAGAGAGATAACTTACCGTTTCTTTTTACTGGGTCTTCATAGACCAGTGCTTTGAGTTTTGATGCTGCAATCAGAGTGTCAACAGATCCCAGGAATTCGCACTCGAACTCGATCTGGAACTGCTGCTCTGATGTGTTGGCAATAGTTTGTTTCTTCCACTTGGCATCTCTACCTGGTACCTCTGACCAGTGCACCTCAGTAGCAACATACTCATTCTTTCCACGCTCAGCGTCATGCCACATCCTATAGAAGTGGTTCATACCATGAGGCGTAGATACGATAATCACCTTGGTGGATTTACCAGATGAAATCGTAGGATACACAGATGCAAAGAAGTCATCTGCCAGGTGGTTTGCAACGAACGCAAATTCGTCCAGGAAGATGATGTTGAAAGACATACCCCGGACAGCAGATGCTGAGGTGGATGCCGCGATGATCTTGGAACCATTCTCCAGTTCCATGGATCCTTTGTTCCAGGCTACGATGCCTTGCTGCATCCAGCGCGGCAGGTTTTCGTACGCCAGTTGTAATCTTCCGAGCAAATCTCTAGCAGTCGCTGCCTTGTTTGCGAGGATTCCGATGTTGACGTTATCATTGAAGATAGCGTAATGGAGTAAGTACGATACCACGGTAGTAGACTTACCAGTCTGGCGTGGCATCTTACAGATGTTGAATCTGTTTTTATGAAAATTTCTAATAAGTTTCTTCTGAAACTTATACATGTTGAAGCCGACGAGACCTTCGTCAACGTTCACAATTTTGATATGTTTTTCAGTAAAATAAACAGGATCATTCTTACATCGAACAAATTCGACGATGTTTTCTTCGGTAAATTCCTGCTGGGTATTAGCCTTCTTTAGATTAGGATTACCGAGATAAACGTCACTTCCGGGCATGGCGACACTCAATCATAAATTCTTGGTAAGTCTTCAATTCAGTGTGCTCCCACTTGGATTTACCAAAAGCATCGTTAGTACCACTGACTGCTGCCTTTGCTACCTTTCCAACTTCTTTGGCAACCTTACCTGCAACCTGAAGTCCTTTGCCAACTTTACCAGCAACACGCTT
>Ga0160423_10004941_pt1 | contig 10926 bp, 5 predicted proteins | sample CRUFie14St8metaG_FD_108191 | JGI IMG/M metagenome (GOLD analysis project Ga0160423, IMG submission 108191) | Marine microbial communities from the Costa Rica Dome - CRUD Field 142mm St8 metaG | ecosystem: Environmental > Aquatic > Marine > Oceanic > Photic zone | place: Costa Rica: the Eastern... | reverse complement strand
TTGAAAAGTTTTGGCAGCAGCTTGTCTATTTATATATATCTTACCATTATGAATAAAACCACCTATACTACCTAGTTGTGATTTTTGTTTTTTATTTAACTTTATATTATTCTTCTTAATAGTATCTGCAAACTTTTTATTAGAGTTTGAAATATCAGTAGGTAATCCTACTTGTTGAGCTCCAGTCTCTAAAAAACTAATATTTTCTTCTGTTTTTCTTTTTATTATAGCGTCTCTAACTTTTTGCCTGTCTGCTTCGTTTTGTTTTGCAGCTTTAGATTTTCTACCTTTTGTAGAGTATTTATTATTTATAAAATTTATTTGTTCTTGTATATCTTTTAATTGTGATTTTGCAAAAGAAGAATTATCACCAACAAATCTTAATGCTCTTCTTTCAAGTTCAAACAAAGCTTCTCTATCGGCTTTATTTGTAACCCTATCGTTTATATTTAATTTTAAAGCAGTTTCTGTTTGCACTTTGTTTATGTAATTTGATAACTCTTTATCGTTTTTTATTACAATATTCATGCCTGTTAATTGCTCTGGTGTAGCTGTATCTACAATATCTTGCATTTGCTCAGCTGTAACTGTTTTACCGTTTACTTTATAAACACCACTTCTAACATTTGATAACAAACTTATTCCTCCTGTTACTGGAGCACCTACTAAACCAATAACACCTTCGTTTATTATTTCAGCTGCATCCATTTCTTTTCCTTGAACAAACAAACGTGTTGCTTCACCAGTAGAACCACCGATCATTTCTGAACCCGTTATAACTCCACCTTTTTTTATTGTTGTTAAAGAAGGTACAAAACGACTGCCTTTTACAACTCCTCCAGGACTAACTATTGTAGAAGCAAGTTTACCACCACCAAAAGTGAATAACGCTTCTGTTGTAGCTATGATAGCACCTCCTTCTAAAGCTTCGTTTCTAGCTGACTTAAAAAAGTCTTCATCATTAAGTAAAACCCTTAAGTTATCTGCAGTAAACTCCATGTCTCTTTCAGCAAGTTCGTTCATTATACTTTGTTGAAAGCTCATTAAAGCGTCGTTATAACCATTGACACCAGCCCAAGCACCAGTTAAAGCACCAACTGGAACTGTAACTATTTCTTCAGGTGCACCTAAAGCAACACCAGTAGCATTTATAGCTAAGGCACTAGCAACACCTCCACCAGCTCCAACAGAACCGGCTTTTAGTGATTCCCAACTACCCATACCTAACATGCTCGATAAAAATTGTTCTACCATATATGAAGCGCCGACATCTTCGGTAGCTTGCATCCAGCCCATAACACCTCCACCGTACTCTTCATATTTTTTATTCCATATCTCTGTTATTCTACTTGGACCATTATTTTGCATATCTACCATAGCAGCCATAAAACTTTGAATATCTTCATCTGTTATATTCTTTACATTTAAGGTATTCATTATCGCGGCTATGTCATCTGCAGATCTTGCTCTAGCTTTACCTTGACCAAAACCTTTACTAAAAGAATCAAATAAACCTTCCCATGATGTAGCGTAATCTAACTCAATTGTATTATTTGTGTAGGTTCCATCTACAAAATAATCACCATAGTAACCTTCATCATTAGAGAAAAACTGTTCATTAAAAGCTTCATATCCTTTGGTGTATACATTTTTTTCATCTAAATAATTAAACAGTTTCAATCTACTTTCTTCGTTGTAAAATTGACTTGTAAAATCGTTAAAAGATTTTGTATAATCACCTCTGTCAACTAAAAGTTTATACAGTTTAGGCAGAGAGTCTTCTATTTTTTCCTCATACAATCTTCTTTCTTTCTTAGCGTTTATTTCTTTTTCTGCTAAATACTCATCGTAATCTTCTTCTGCTTCAAAGTGTTTTTCTGTAGGCAAGTAGCTAGCACCTGCTACATCATATTGAGATGTTTGAAATTTAGCATCTATTTTTAAAGGAGTTTTACTCATTTTAATTTAATTAAAAATTGTCAGCAGCTCCGCCGCTATTATTATTACTTGGTTCTGCATCATCAACGTTTGGCCAATATATAGGATTAATTCCAGCTTGGTCTAATAAATCTAAAAATCCGTTTTTAGTTCCAAACTTAATATCAACACCGTTAACTAATAAAATAGTTGGATCAATAGTTGTTTTAACTTCTATATTATTAGGCATTAATCTATTTATAGCTGCAATATCTTTATTATCAAAAGCATTAGCTATCATATCAACAGTGTTAAAAGCTTTTTTATCAGTAGCTGTTAAACTACCACCAGAACCAGTTCCTCCAGCATTACCTCCACCACCACGACTTCTACTTCCACCTGAAGATTTTTTTGGTCTGTTTTTAACACCTAGCTGTGATTGTTTTAATAGTACATTCATATAATTATCTACTACTATATCTCGTAGTTGAGCAAAAGGTATTTCACCGTTATTAAAATCTTCTATATAACCTTTGATAATTGGATCATCAGCCATTACTATATCACCAACTAAACCATCATGTAACACAGACATTAAAGAGTTTTTACCACCTTTATCTATAGCGGCTTTTAAACCTGTTGCTATTTGAAAATATTGAGGATTTTCTTTTGTTAAAGCTATACCAGATTTATAACCAAGTTGATAAACTTTTACACCAGCATCCATCATAGCTTTAGCTGTTTCATAATCTTTTATACCGTAATCTGGTAAATCATTTAGTTTTATTTCACCGTCGTCACCAACAAAAGTTAAATTACCATAATCATCTATTTTTAAATCATACTCTTCATTATAAATAGCTCTAAGCATGTTAATGTTTTGTTGATTTTCATTATACATAGATGTTGTTTGACCTTCAATATCTTCTATAACAGATGTTTTGTTTTCACCATATAGTTTAAATTGACTGTCTAAGTTTTCAAATGAATTTTTTATTTCATTCATTTTAGCTACAGTCTTCATATAACCTTCACTACCAACAACTAATTCATCAATAATGTTAGCACTTCTAACGTATTCATTTTTCTTTTTTGAAAGATAATTCGATAAAGTGTTTCTATATTTATCTGGTATTTGAGATAAATCCATGTCAGATGGAAGCTTTTTTAAATAGTTTCTAAGTTGTTGCTCGTACATATTTTTTACACTCATAGTTGGATTACTACTACCCATACCCTGAGTTGCACGCTCAAACCCAATATCAAAAGCTGTTTTTGGATTGACTGATCTATAACCGTATTGTCCTGGATCTTGTACTATCATAATTTATTTTATTTAAAACCTGCTAAACCTAAACCTGCAGAAGCTAAACCACCAATACCTGATATAGTCATTTGATCATGTGCTGCTTTTTCAGCTTGAGCTTTTTGTAAATTTTGACCAGCAAAATTCATCATTGTTTCTATTTTACCAAGATCAGCATCTCTTTTCTGATACTCACCAGCTATTGCTTGTTGATTTAACTTAGCTTGTTGTGCTAATTGGTTTTGTTGTATATTTTGTTCTTGAGATCTTATATCTGCAGCAGCAGTTTGAGCATTTTGTGATTGTTGCTGTGACATAGCTTGTGCTAATGCAGCTATACCAGAACCGCCAGCCGCTTGACTAAACTGATCCATCATGTTAGACTGTTGTTGTAGTTGCTGTGATTTTAAAAACTCAGCTGATTGTTGATCAACAGTTTGATCTTCGTATACGTTTTCTTGATTAGCATACAAGTTAGACGTATCCATATTTTCATATCTCTTTCTTTGCATATCATATGCACCCTGAGCTCTAGCTAAAGCTTTTCTTCTTTTTCTACCGCCAATTAAGCCCATGCCTAATTTAACAGCTGGTCCTATAAGTGCAGCAGCGGGTCCTATCTTTAATGGTGATTCTCCTTGTCTTTTTTTCATTTTTAATACTTTATATATTATATATTACACATTATTTGCTAGATTCAAATATCTCTGAACCAACACTATATAGTTCAGCTTTTTTTGTATCGTTATTTACCATTTCAACTTCGGCATAGTAACCTAGTAAACTAGCCATATTAGCTCTATTATCTTTTCCAAAAAAGAAAAAACTAGTGTTTGTTGGTAGTGGTGTTGCGTTTTGTATATTTGCTACTATTTGGCCCTCAGCATTTCCATTACCACCAGTATAATCTATTTCAGTAATTTCACCAACTTCAATAATAGTGTTGCTGCTTGGTATAGCTGCTTGACTACCACTAGACTCATGAGCCACAGAGTTTCCTTGCATGTCTTCGCTAGAAGCGTTAACATAATACAAAATATCTCCTACTTGTACTGATTCGTTTAAAGGGTGAATAAAATCTACTGTTATATTTGGCATATCTTTATTTTTTAACTAAAATCATTTTCAAAATCAAAATCAACTCTTATTCTTAATTTATCACCACTTGCTACAGCAGGTGAGAAATTGGTTACTGTAACAGTAACATCATATGTTGCTACAGAGTTTGCGGTACCTGCGTTTGAAACATTAAATGATGTTATAACAGTTGTATATGTTGCGCTATTAAATTTAGCTGTTGTTTGTGTTCCTGTTATAGAGTCAGCTGTTATTGTAACATCACCTAAGCTATCTACAAAATTAGGTAAATCAGGATAACTTATTTGAATACCAGATAGAGTATATGTTATTGTTGTTGATCCTGATGTTGTACCTGTTACACCTTGTATAACGCCGCTTGGGAATATTAATAAAGCATTACCACTACTTATGTCAGCGTATTGTGTAGCTCCTATTGTAAGTACATTACTATTACCGCCGCCAGGTAAACCACTACCAGGTATTTCTGTATAATTATCTATAGGAAAAGTTATGGTTGTATCTGATGTACCAAACTCATTGTTATACCAACCTGTTCCAGTAATATCTATTCTTTTTGTAGTACCACTATTATTAACAGTAGCTGAAGTTGTTACCGCGGTGATTGAAGCGTTACCAGTTTGATTAAAATGAGAGCTATTTAAAGCTAGAGTTGTTGCGTTTGTTGTGCTAAAGCCAAACTCTTCGTTGTCTTCTAGTCTTATATTAAAATTAAAAGTACCTTGAAGATCTGTGTCGTTTATTTGACCAGCTTGACCATGAATAGCGTTATTTCCAGTATGCGTAATAGTAGCATTATTAAGATCACTATATGTTATTGTTGTGCCTGTTAAGCTTCTTGCGGTTGTAGCAGCTACTTGAACCTTTTTAAAACCTCTTCTATTTATAGTAAAACTACTTGTTTGATTTGTTAAGTTTAATGTTGTTGGACTTACAGCTGATATAGTAAAAGTATATGTGTCATCACCTAAAATAACAGGAAACTCAAACATAGTAGTATGTTGACCTGAACTATCTATAGTTAATTCTCCAGAATCAACTGTAGAAGCTTGAAATAGTTTTGTTGTAAAGTTATAACAATAATCATCAGCTGTTCCAGATGTATTATCAACACCAGTGTTTTTAACTTGTAATTTAAATTTAGCACCAATAGAACCATAAACAGTAATATGTCTTTTAGTAAAAGTATAAGGCATATCAGATAATTCCATAGAGTATGCCGTTATATTGTTTGGAGGTGCTGGTATTGATATTGCGTCAGCTGTTATAGCTATCACATCGCCTGTTCTAGTTTGTTGTGGTATTATACCATCTACATCTATTGTACAACTTGTAAATGAAGTGCCAGTACCATTAGGTGTTTTAACAACAACATAATCAGATATGTTTCCAGTTATTACATCTACTTTAATATCATTTATATCAAAGAAATAATTACCACTTGTCGCGTTTACTGTTATTTGAAATAAATCCTTTTGTTGTCCTGTAGAACCAGTGGCTGAATAAGTACCTGAAGCAACAGCTGCCACGTTTGTAACAGCAACACTATAACTACCAGATAATGTTTTAGGTATATCACCTTCAGGTGTAGCTTTACCATCAATATCTATTGTAACTACATGATCGCTTGTTCCTGGATTAAAGTTATCTTCTAAATCAACTGTAACTAAAACAGTGTTGTTAGCCGCGTAGGCAACACCACTATCACTAAGCGTTATACTGTTTATTGATGAAGGCAATGTACCAGTGTTATTAGTAAAATCAGCAGCTGCAACTCTAAAACCTTGATTAGGAGTTATTGTTAAAACTTGATTAGCTACACTAGAGCCTAGAGCTTGCGAAGGCGTAACCTCAACAGAACTTGAATTTATAGTACAGTTACCTAATCCCATTAGTCGTTATTTTCGTTTATAGTTATTGTTACTTTGTTAACGTAATCACCACTAGGTGACACACTTCCATTACCCAAGCCTTGAACACTAAATTCACGTGTATCAGGTGTTTCACCATCAGTTTTAGTTCCTTGTATAAACTCAAACCATTTACCTTCTTTTTCCTTAAAACTTAAAATATTTCCATCTTGTTTATCAGAAACTATACTATCAGTCCACCAACCAGCTTTAAGATTTTTGTTTAAAAAGTAATTATCAGTGTCAGCATTACCGCTGTTATCTTGGAATATTCTAGCTTGACTACCCTCGTAGTTTAATGTTTTAAACTGCTTTACAGAACCTGGAACATCGTTGAATATAAACTTAATACTTGAGTTGTATGGATTATCATAAAATCTGTTTCTAATCGGGTTGTCATGAGACCAAAGTTCTCCGTTTTTAAACGTGTAATAAACATTATTTAAACTTAATCCTTCTTCTTGTAAAAAACTTTTTCTACTAGTCCAAGCATTTGTATCTTCTTTAAAACTTACAGTATCAAAGTTTAAAGTTAAGTTGTATTCTTTTTTAACAGTGTCATAACTTCCTATAGCTGTTGTAGCAGCCGCTAGATTATCTCTAAAGTAATCTGACATGCCATAACGTGATATAGGCTCTAATCCATCAGCAGATAGCCTTAAAACAACTCCTCTGGCTTTATCTGTGAAATAAGCTCTATAACCATATTGAGTATATGACTCAGGGTTTTTACTAATACCAAACTCACCAGTATAAGGATTTGGTGTTCCTAGCACGTTTGATGAAACACTAACTTGCTTAGAGCCATCAGCTGTGAATAATATATCTTTATTTGTTGGTATTTTAAAACATTTATCTTCAGCTAAAACATCTAAACCACCGTGTCTATGTCTCATTAATTGTATTGAACCGTAAACAGGGTTTATTGATTTAGTTATTTGATCAGCTTGTATAAATTGATTTGTGTTGTTAGTTCCGCTAATAGAGTTGTATAAGCCAGAAAATATAACTTGATTTGATTTTCTTTCTTCTGCGTAAGGTATATCTAATACAGTGCTAGCCTTTATACCTTTAGCCATTTTAGCCGCATTAAAATCATCTCTAATTCTGTCTGACTCAACACCGTTACCAAAGCTAAAGCAATTAGAGTAAGTTAATATTTTTTCAGTTCCATGTGTAGATTTATCATAAGCTTCACTTGCTTCGTAAAATAAATTTAAATCTACTATTTCTTTTGGTTCGGTTTCAAATATAGCTGGATTGTTACTTGTAAAGCCGTCTCCATCAACAAAAGCATTTAAAAACTCTACAGCTGTTCCGTTTTCTTTTGAAGTATGGCCATTATCTTTTGGCGACCAAAGAATTGGTTTATCTAATTTTAACGTCCAAGTTATTAATCTTTCACTTCCATATTTACCTAATCTACCATAACCACCTCTATCATAAGGTATAAAGTGATTTCTTCTATAAGCTTTTATAGTATAAACTGTTTGATCAGGATCATCTCTAAATCTAAATTTAGAATTTTTTTGCTGAAACTGACCTACTATTTTTCTATATTCAGGTTTCCAGTCTCTTTCAAAGTTATTCCAGTATGGTTGACCATCTATCCATGAGTGACTTTCTTTATCACCAAACCAATGCCAACCTATTTCCATAAAATCATTACCAGATTCACAGCCCAAGCCACCTGCTTGTTTAGCAGCATTAGATGAAGAAAATCTACCTTTATATTTACCACCACCCGATGCAGATGTGTCATATGTTCCGCCACCATCAGCATATCTTTCTAAAACGTTCCAGTCACAAATATGCCACTCAGCAGATCTACCGTGTTGATCAGATCCTGGAAAAAAACCTTTTTCTGCTTCTTGCCAAAAACTTTCAGATGCACCAACACCTGATAAGTTGTAAGTTTGAATCTGAGCTATAATCTTAAAATTATCTGGATTTTCATTTCTTATTATAGCTTCTTCTAACTGACCGTCTCTTTCTAATTTAGCAAAAAATCTACCAGAAAACTCAGGTTTTAATTTACTTTGTTTTTGTGCTATTTCAACTGCTATAGAATCATCATTTGAATCAAACAAAACTGTTGGACTATTTCTTAAAAATCTAATATCATCTTCAGCGAATTTATCTTCTATTTCAACTCTATAATATCTAACTTGATCATTACCACCATCAAAATATTGTATATTAGCTATGTCGTAATATTGAGATTGACCACCATTACCTATAAATCTAACAACAAGATCTGATAATTGATGAACTGGTATTTGATAAGCATTACCGGTATCATTTGCTCCACCACCACCAAAAACTTTTTCCCATTTGTTTTTGTTTATATGAAAATGACCACCATCATCTTGTGGAAATCCATTTAAGTCTCTAAAAATGTTGTCACCAGTTGTATCTGTGTTTGCAGCTGATAAAATACCTTTTGAAACTTTATCTTCTTTCAAAAACAAAGGCGCTTCATTTTCTATAGATATTATTTTAAATCTAGCTTCGCCGTCTACAACTTGATTGCTGTCGTGTTTTTTCTTTAATATTAAAAAAGTTTCTTCAGTTACTTTATTTCTTTCTGATGATGGAAAACTAATCCAAACATTACCATCTTCAGCTTCATAATGTCTATCCATACATAGATTATAATATTCATCAGAAGATTCTTTTATAAAATATTTATAAGACTCAGCCCAGTAAGGTATTGGACTTGTTATTTTGACTTTTAAAACATTATGTGTTGATGCTGCTGATTTATCTAATATTACAGCTCCAGTTGGATCTGTAAACACAGGTGTTTCTCTACCATATTTGTCTCTATAAACAACACCAATTTGATATGTTCTTATAGATTTTATTGATCTTTGACCCTCTTTAGGCACAACTTGTAAGTCTGGATTTTGTATTATAGCTACCTCAAATTTAACGCTTATATCATTATTAGCTCCATCTTTAATATCAAAATTTTCTAAATAATTACCATACATTATTCTATTAGCAGATAAAGCTTGAGCTTTTGCTTTTCTAGGAACATTATCAAAAGGTCTTAATGCTTGTACTGATGGTAAAACTTTATATATAACTTCAGATGTAATTTCAACTTCACCGTTAGTACCAGCTGTATACTCTGGATCACTTGTTTTTATACTTTGCACCACGTATATATTGTTGTTTGAAGTTTCTTTATATAGTATATCTATTTCTTTTACATCGTTAGGAACACCCTCTGTAAATCCACCTATTTTTAAAGATCTGATATTGTTAACCATACCTTTATTATAACCTTTTTTAGGATCGTAATCAAAGTCACTTGGTAAAAAAGCAACTTCAGAATATGGGCCAATTGTAGAATATTCATTATCTACATATTTATACCTATAAGCAAATTGAGGAAATTTAAACTCAAACATAGGTTTTTCTTGTATTAAAACAATTCTCCAGTTCTGCTGTCCAACAGGAACGTCTTCAGGCACAACATCTACATTTACCTTTATAAGAAATGGTGAAGCTACTTCTGGATATACAGCTACCACGCTAAGTATAACTTGCACGTCAACGGACTCATCTAACATCGTAAGACTAAGCTTATCACCAACAATAAGATCCATGTTGTGACCAACACCAATAGTACTAGCGCCAGGGTTTAGAGGACCAGTTGGTATAGGTTCAAGCGTTGTAGAGTCTGTAAAGCTAAGGTTCATAGTAGTACTTTCTACTATTCCAGCTCTTTTTGTATTAGACATAACTATGCTAGGTGGTTTTAATGGTGATTTTTTAATAACTGTTATGTCATCTTCTATAAAGTTAGAACCATTTATTTGTGTATGACTATATGAAGAGTTTGAAGAGTTATAACCTCTCCAAGTGTTTATGTTTATTTTTTTAGGCTCTGTTTGGTTGTCTGTCCAGAATAATATATCATCTATAATATTTATACCTGTTATCAAATAAAGTGTTGAGAAGTTTAAAATATTATTAACATCTACCAATATAGGATTAACTTGATTTAATGTTTGGTCATACTCTAATATTAAAGATTTAGTATCTGTAGAAACAAACCAATATATCATTTCTGTTTCTGGGTTTGCATAAGCACCAATACAAACTGGGTTGTTACCAAGCAAACCTTTTACACTTTGTAAACTGTCGCCATACGGTAATCTATTACCAAGAATATTTTGCACAGCTCCAACATCACTACCTTCAGAGCTAGAAACTTGCACATTTAACGCATCTCTATATTGACCATTAGGAACTAATCTTTCGTCGAGGTCTTTGTTCATTGCACCTCCACCAAATTGTCTCTTTAATTCTGGCATTTTAATGTTTTATTATTTTTGATTTATTTTTCATTATCAAGTTAAGCTCTTCTATTTTTAAATTAGATAATCTTAACTTTGCTTGTCTTATAGCAGCAAATCTCTCTTTTTTAAATCTAGCTATAACATATTCTGGAGTATTAACTCTAGACGATAGTATACCATGCGCTGCCCACTTGTACACAGCTTCTTCAGCGAATTTATGTATTCTTAATTCTTCTTCTGTACCTAAGCTATCACTTATGTATTTTAAAGTTACTATTTTACCGTTTATACCTGAACTAAAGTATATATAACCTCTACTGTTGTCTATAAAGTATAAACCGTTAAACTGTGAGTTTTCTGGTGTTAATCCATATCTTCTACC
>Ga0160423_10004940_pt1 | contig 10929 bp, 8 predicted proteins | sample CRUFie14St8metaG_FD_108191 | JGI IMG/M metagenome (GOLD analysis project Ga0160423, IMG submission 108191) | Marine microbial communities from the Costa Rica Dome - CRUD Field 142mm St8 metaG | ecosystem: Environmental > Aquatic > Marine > Oceanic > Photic zone | place: Costa Rica: the Eastern... | reverse complement strand
CACTTGATTACGGCTCAAGAGGTTGCAGGTTTGAATCCTGCCGAGGTCACAAAATATCTCTAAGAATAATAATTTATTTTTGGAGATAATTTTTTTATATTTAGATTTCGAATATTCAGCAATGAAAAAAAATCACTTAGTACGATTTATAATCTTATTATCATTTATTACAGTGTCGTGTAATGATAATACAAATATAATTTTATCTTCATACGACTGTGTGAACGGGGAATGTATTGATCCAGGAAATGGATCTGGAATTTATAATCAACTTTCAGCATGTGTTAATATCTGTAGCAATGCAAGTGGATCTGGCAGTGGATCTGGCAGTGGTTCAGGAAGTGGTTCAGGTAGTGGATCTGGCAGTGGTTCAGGAAGTGGATCTGGCAGTGGTTCAGGAAGTGGATCTGGCAGTGGATCTGGCAGTGGTTCAGGAAGCGGATCTGGTAATGAAACCTCATTTAATTGCCTCAATAATTCGTGTGTTGATCCTGGTGATGGGTCTGGTATTTACCAAAGCCTCAGTGATTGTGAATCTAATTGTGGTGATACCATTCCAGAATCATGGGACTGTATTAACGGAGATTGTATCGATCCTGGAGATGGAACAGGCGCTTATTCATCCCTGCAAAATTGTGTAGAAGTTTGTGGAAATAATAATACTTCATGGAACTGTATAAACGGAACTTGTATTGACCCTGGTGATGGGTCTGGTATTTACCAAAGCTATAGTACCTGTTTAAATTACTGTTCGAACGGATCAGGAAGCGGATCTGGCAGTGGTTCAGGTAGTGGTTCAGGAAGTGGATCTGGCAGTGGCTCTGGCAGTGGCTCATGAAACTGTTCATTAACTCTCATTTGAAATCCATTAAATATAAAGCGATTTTAACAATTGAAGGATATAAATTTTTTTTCGAGTAGTTTTTTTTTTAGAAACATTTTAATACTTATTTTGTTGTGTTTTGCTTCAAGAATAAGTTCTACAATTTATTATTTCGAAGACATCGATAGTATAAGGTTTGCAATGGCTGCATATGATTTCGATGTCATTAATTCGAGGCCTCACTTCCCTGGATATCCTATTTTTTGTTTTTTTTCACAATTAATATTATTTATAACAAATAATATAGCATTGACTTTTTCTTTGATAGGTTCTATCTCAACTTTTATATTAATTTACTATTGTGACAAAATCTGGCAATTTTATTTCCTAAAGAGAAATTTATTTTTTTTGGCAATTTTATTTTTCAATCCCTATTTGTGGATAATGAGTAATAGGTATATGCCAGACCTGTTTGCATTGTCATTGTTAGTTTGTGGCGTTTATTATTTAATCAAAACTTTAAATAATTCATCAAAAAAAAACAATATTTTACTAGGTATAATCATAAGTATCCTATTTGGTGTACGTGTCTCATATATTCCCTTTTTTCTGCCAATCATATTTTTATTTTCAAAAAACACCAAGTTCTTAATTGTTAGTTTTATATTAACTAATATTTTTTGGCTTACCCCATTTATATATTCTGTTGGTTTTTATGAAATTATTGAACTTTTTAAAAATAATTCATACGGACACTTTTATAAATGGGGTGGAACAATTTTATCGTCGGATGGCTCTATTTTTTATAGATTATCTAAAATATTTACTTTTATTGTTGTTGATTTTTTTTCTTTTTGGAGTTATGGCAGAGATTGGTTAACAATAATTAATTCTTTCTTGATATTTTTCGCCGTTATATTTTTTTTTAAATCAAGTCAAAAAAGATATAAGAAAGTAAAACTAAAGTTATTATTGAGTTGTTTTTTTATCTACTTCTTGTGGGTACTAATGTTTCAAAATATTCAATATAAGCCAAGGCATTTATTACCTTTTATTCCATTGTTTTGTTTTGTGATTTCATTAGGAGTGAATTCGATTCACAAAAAGATAAAGTATGGACATATTTTATCTTTTTGCTTGATCACTGTCCACGCTTTAATAACAATAAATATTGTCTCTGAACATAAAAAAATGTCAGCATTAAGTCAAATACAGGCATTTTTACAGCAAAAAAAAAATAATGTCATTGTTATTTCTGATGACTTGAAGTTGTTCTATTGGAAAAATCATTATAACAACAAAAACATAAAATATTATAATAAAAAGCAATTGAATATATTATTAGAGCAAAATAAAATTAGTGAGGAAACAGTTATTTACAGTACAGAAATAATTAATTTTAAAAAATACAAAAAAGTTGATACAAAATATTTTTATCATAATCCATATGTTAATAGATTGTGGAGTACACTAACTTTAAATAAATATGAAAAATATTAGTATTATTGGTGGCGGTCCTGCAGGTCTTGGGGTTGCATTTTTCGCAAAGAAAAAAAAATATACATATGAACTGTTCGAAGCAAATAATATAGTTGGTGGGAATTGTATAACATTCAATTATAATGAATTTTATTTTGACTCTGGAGCTCACAGGCTGCATGATAAAGACGAAAAGACAACAGAGCTTTTTAAAAGTCTTTTGAATGAAAACCTAAAATTAATAAATATACCAAGTCAGATATTCAGAGATGGGAAATTTCTCGACTTTCCAATTTCTCCCTTAAACCTCATTAAATATTTTGGAATCAGAAAATGTATTTTTGAAGGAATTAAGATTATTTTAAATAAGAAGAATGATGGAATCAGCTTTAAGTCTATGGTTGAGAGTAAATATGGAAAAGAAATTTCAAAATTATTTTTATTGGATTATTCTGAAAAATTATGGGGTGAAAAAGCTGATAATTTATCAAAACATATTGCAGGTAAACGGCTCAAAGGTTTGAATTTTAATACTTTCGTTTTAGAAATTATCTTCGGAAACAAAAAAAAGACAAAGCATCTAGATGGGTCTTTCTTTTATCCTAAGCATGGAATAGGATCCTTATTTTCAGAACTATCTAATCAACTAGACAAAGATAGTATTCACAAAGAATCAATAGTTACAAAGATAAAACACCAAGAAAATTGTATTACCGAAATTGAAATAAATGGATCTCAAACAAAAAAAGTACAGAATCTTGTGTCATCAATGCCATTAAATAAAATGTTGAAAATACTTCGCCCTTCTCCACCCCAAGCGATATTAAATTTTGCAGAAAAAATTAAATTTAGAAACGTAATTTTGGTAGTTTTTTTCTTAAATAAGGACAAAATTAATGAAAACGGATCAATGTACTTTCCATCAAAAAAATATCCTTTCACGAGAGTTTATGAGCCTAAAAACAGAAGTAGTTTTATGTCTCCTCCAAATAAAACATCGTTAGCTGTTGAAATACCTAGTTTTCAAAATGATAAATATTGGAATATGGAAGCACATGAAGTAAAAAAACATATTAGTAATCATCTTATTGAAATAGGTTTTTTTAATAGAAATGAAATAATTGATTCTGTTGTGAAGAAGATATTTCATGCTTACCCTGTAATGAGCATAAATTACCAAGAAAATATTATTCAAATCAATAAATATCTTTCAAATTTTAAGAATCTATACTTAACAGGGCGTAATGGGCTATTTACATACTCACACATTCATGACCAAATGATTTCTGCAAGAAATATAATAATTAGTATTTCTAACAAAATGTAGTGATTATGTATTTATTAAATATTTTTCATTAATAGTTACAAGTAGTAAATAGTAAATGCCACTAAATAAGTTCAAACTTTCGAAAGTTTAGATCAATTATTAAAAAACTATCTATTTAAGCTGTTTTTTTTATTTTACATGTTCATTGTGAAGATTATATTATCAAACGTAAAAAATAAGGAGCAATTCATTTAGTTAGGATTACAGTTTGTGAAGTTTAGTTGCAAGTAGCTTGAATTAATTTAGAAGCATCATAACCCAAGCTTTCTGCTTTGCTTGCATCTTCACAAGCTCCAGCTCCAAATGGATTATTTGAATTGTATTTTGAAACACATCTATTATAATAAGCCTTAGCATTATTGGGATCTATATTAATAGCTTTTGTAAAATCAATAGTAACACCCTTATGATCGCCTTTACGAGCTTTTTCATCTGCTTTAATCTGTATGTCCATATACTTGTCTTTTGTCTGCCCAAAAGAGCTAAAAGAAACAAGTAAAGCGAGTGTAATATGTTCTAATAAATATATTTTTTAAAAAATTTTGAAGTTTTTTTCTTTAAAAAAACAACTTAACTTTAAATTTTTATAGACTTGTTATTGATAAAATTTTAATAAATTGTATGAGTAAATAAAATGATTTAAATTAAAAATATCCACAGAAATAAAAGTATGAAATTTAATTATTTTTCTAGAACCGTTTTAGGTCTAAAAAGAACTACAAATGAAGATTCTATTGGTAATATAATTAAATCAGATAAACATAATATTAACCTTCGTATTATTTGTGATGGAATGGGAGGTCATGTCGGTGGAGCTAAGGCTTCTCACATTGCAGTGGAATCGATAAAAGAATATTTTTTAAATAAACCTAATTCAATACCCAAGAAAGCCTTAGAAGAATCGATTAAGTTTGCTAATCATCAAATTTATACTTTTGCAAAAGCAGAGCCAAAATATTTTGGAATGGGTTCAACATGTACAGTTTTACTTGAAACTGATGGATTAATTTATGTTGGCCATGTTGGTGATAGCAGAGCTTACATACACACAGATCAAAAAATTTATAGATTGACTAAAGATCACTCTTATGTTCAAGAATTAGTTGATAAAGGACAGATTACAGAACAACAAATGTATATACATCCAAAGAAAAATCAACTAACACGTGCACTGGGAGTAGCATCTGAAGTTGAAATTGAAGTTGTTAAAAAACCAATTTTATCCAAACCTGGTGACTTTTTTTTGTTATGCTCTGATGGTTTGACAGGTCTTGTTAATGATTCAATGATTAATTCAATATTAAATAATAAAGATAAACTTAATAAAAAGGTTAATGATCTAATTAAATTGGCTGAGAAAGCCGGTGGTTATGATAATATTTCTGTCGACTTAATTAAAGTTATTGAAAGCAACCATATTAAAACAAAGTTTGTAAATAAAAATTCTATAATTAGCGATGATCAATTATATAATGATAGGATTTTTGATAACTTAAAAAAAAATAACTTTTTTAATAAAATTAAAAATAAAGTCTTTAACAGTAAAATGTCATTTTTTAAAACAATTTTTTTAAGTATTTGTATTGTATTTACAATCTTATTTTTTTTGAATTTAATTTTTAAGGAAAATAAAGCTTATTCGTTTTCAGACAACAATAAATTTAAATCACTAAGTTCTTTAAATTCTAATTTTAAAATAAGTAATCAAGTAAGAAAACAGAGAACGACAGTAACTTATGATTTTTCTTGTCTTTACAATGATAGAGATATTGGGAGTAAAGAAATTTATAATTTTGGTGAAATAACAAGAAATACTCAAAATGTTTTTTTTGATGCGATTAATATTTCTGCTAGTGATGAGCAAAATTATGGTCGAAAAATACGTAATTCTTTAAGAGATAAGTACAGATTTATTGAAAAAGGTTATGAATTTGAAAATTTAAATTCAATTTTAAAAAATCTTGTAAGCAGACTGGCAAGGCCAAGGGGTTTTGATTATCAAATATATTACATTGATGAACCCATTAGGAACGCATTTACAGCGGGAGGTCAGATTTTTTTCTTTAAAGGGATGTATGATTTTTGTAAAACAGATTCAGAAATAGCTTCAATTATTTCTCATGAAATTGCTCATAATGAATTAGGGCATTTAACTTTAAATTTAAAAAAAGAAAAAGTTGCAAGTAATTGGGGAATTTTAGGAAATATATTTTTAGAATTTGAAAAATTTACCACGCAAGGGTTTAACCAAAAACAGGAAATTGAGGCCGATTTATTTGGTATGGATTTAATATACCCAACTGCTTATAAAAATTGTGATGCTAAAACACTTTGGAAAAGAATGAGTCAATTTGAAAGAAAGTCTAATGTATTTGACAATTTTCTTAGATCTCACCCATATTCAAAAAATAGATCAAGATGTATAACGAATCATCTTGATTCAAATTATAATATTTATTGCAACTAAATGAATTCTTTTTTTAAATTTTTAATAATTCTTTTAATAATACTTGGTATTACAACAGCCTGTTCGACGATTAAGGATCCAGAACTAATCTCTATTAGTAATTTAGAAATTAAAACTGATTCGGAGTCATTTAATATTCAAACTGACTTAAAAATATATAACCCTAACAAGTTTACTCTGCGTTCCCAAAATATTAATATAGAATTATTTATTAATGACCTGTTTATTGGAGACGTTGTTTTACTTGAAAAATTCAATGTAAAGAAACAAGATACTTCAGTGCTTACATTTAATTTAAATTTGGATTCTAAGTTCTTTAATCAAAGAATTAATTTAGGTGATACATTAAATTTAAATATTAAGGGTAAAGCAAAGATCTTTTTTAATTTAAATTATAAATTTAATACTGATTATCAATTAAGTTTATCTGATTTATTTGAATCACTTTTAGAAACAAATTTTAAAAATTCAAATATCAATTTAAATTCAGTAAGAATTGAAAACATTGGTTTTTCTAATTTTGATATTTTACCAAATTTGACATTCAAAAATAATTTTGATTTTGATTATTCAATTGAAAAATTAAATATAGAGATATATGATTCAGATAAATATAATATTCCAATTGGAGTGTTTGAAAAATATAATTCAATTCAAGTAAAAAAGCAAAGCCATATTAATATTGAATCTCCAATATCAATAAATACCGCAAAATTTGGTAAATCGATTTTAAAAAATTTATCAGGAAAAACATATTCTTTGTTTGTTAAGATAAATGCTAAAGTTGTTTTTAAAAAAATTGAGCTACCGCTAACTGTCTTCAAAAAACTAGAATATGATATTCCTTCACAAAAAATATATATTAAATGATGTCCAAAGACCAAAAGCTAAATTCAGAAGATAAAATTGATATAATTGAAATACTAAAAAATAAACCCAAGGTATTAATAGGGAGATCTTTAGATTGTGATATTGTTTTAAATAGTAATTATATAAGTAGAAAACACGCTGAGATTTCAAGAAATAGTAATGGTGATTACATAATTAGAGATAATAACTCAACAAATGGAACTTTTGTAAATGGACAAAAAATTATAGGCGATTTTAAGATTACAAATTCTGACAAAATATTTATTGGAAAAAAACAATTATCTCTAGTAGGAAATGTAAAGGATTTATCCAAAGAATCTGCAGTGATTACAACGGGTATTCAAAAAATATTTAAAAAAAATGGTAAGATTGAAAAGGTGTTACAAAAAATTGACCTCGAAGTCCATTCTAAGTCGCTTTTAGCTATTATGGGCCCTTCTGGATGTGGAAAAACAACTTTACTTAAGACCTTAAATGGAGAAGCACCAGCGGAATATGGTGAAGTTTATTTATTTGGCTTAGAACTAAAATCTAATTATGAATATTTAAAAACTCTTATAGGATATGTTCCTCAATATGATTCAATACATACACAATTAACTGTTAGAGAATCGCTTTATTTTACAGCTAAAATGCGTTTAGATAATTATTCCGATTTTCAAATTAATAAAAAAATTGATAGTTTATTGGAAGAGCTTGGAGTTAAAGAGAAGAGTGAAGATTTAATATCGTCTCTTAGCGGAGGACAAAAAAAAAGAGTGTGTATAGCTCAAGAACTATTGTCCGAACCATTGATTTTATTTCTGGATGAACCAACCTCTCCATTAGATCCTGCTACAATTGAAAGTTTTTTAAATATCTTAAAACGACTATCAAATCGTGGTACAACAATTATTATGGTAAGTCATAAGCCTTCTGATTTAGATTATATGGATGAGGTTCTATTTTTGGCCAAAGGTGGATTTCCAATTTACTTAGGTGACTCAAAAAAATATAAGAAGTATTTTGATGTTGATACAGCATTAGCAGTATATTCTTTAATTTCAGATTCTAAATGGATAGATCAATATTCTAATCCCAGACCCATAACTAATTTACCAAAATATAAAAAACACAAGATAATAAAGAACAATAAACCTTTTAGTGAACAATACTATTGGCTAACCAAGCGCTATTTTAAAATAAAAACTAATGATAAGACAAATACCGCTGTTATGTTGCTTCAAGCACCAATTATTGCAGTTCTAATTTGGATTGTTTTTGATAATATAACTCCTGCTGTTCCATTTATTACTGCACTTTCAGCTATTTGGTTTGGAACAAATAATGCAGCAAGAGAAATTGTAAGTGAGTTGCCAATATTTAAAAGGGAGCGTATGTTCAATATGGATATCGGACCTTACATTCTTTCAAAGATTACTGTTTTAGCTTTTTTCTCAGTAGTGCAATCTGCAATTTTTATTTTAATATTATACATAAAATTTAAAGACGGTGTTACCCTAAACTTCAATTCGCCTATATACGCTTTTTTTTGGATGTCTTTTTTATCTATCGCAGCGACATTTCTAGGATTGTTGCTATCAGCCAGTTTATCAACAGCTGAGAAAGTGATGTCTATTGTTCCTATTGTACTTATTCCTCAGATAATGTTAGCTGGTTTAGTAGCTAAAATTAATAATTGGTTAGTTGAGTTAATAAGTTATTTGACTTTTACTCGCTGGGGTACCGAAGGGTTTAATTTTATACAAGACAAAATTTATATTGAAGAAATAAGAAAGAAGAAAAGAGCAGTAGAGCATTTACATGAAAATTTCCTTGAGAAATATACAGATTTAGATTATTCAGGTCAAATAGGACTTGATATCATTGCAATTATATTATTAACTTTAATTATGGGTTATTTTATTTACACACAACTCAAGAAAAAAATAAAAGTTCTTTAATTTTGGATTAATGCAAAAACTAGACAGATACAAAAAGTTAGATGAACTTGGGACTGGTGCTCAGGGTAAAACTTTTTTAGCATTTGATAAGGAACTGGAACGAGAGGTTGCTATAAAATCATTACATAATAACCTCATTGGGGATGTTATACATGTTAAAAGGTTTAAAGAGGAGGCTAAAACCTTAGCAAATTTAAAACACCCAAATATAATTCCTATTTACGATGTAATTGCAGACGAAAAGGGTTGTTGCCTAGTAATGGAATATTTTAAAGGATATCCATTAGATAAATTTATAGCTAATAGAGGTCAATTAAGTGAGCAAAATATTGTGGATATATTTATATTGATTTTGGATGCTATGATTTACATCCACAAAAAAAATATTATTCATAGAGACATTAAACCTTCCAATATTATGATCAGTGATGGTTTTGATGTTAGACTACTTGATTTTGGGATTGCAAAAAATATTGAAAATGATCCAACTTTAACAATAGTTGGAAACTCTGCAGGCTATACTCCAATGTATATGAGCCCTGAACACTCTAATGGCAATACAATTACCAAGTTTTCAGATATTTATAGTCTGGGTGTTACTTTATGGCAGATGTTGACTGGAAAAGCACCTTACAAAGGAATGTCACAAGGGCAAATTTTTGTAAGAGTTGCAAGTGAGCAATTACCATCAGTTCAATCTATAAATTCATGTGTTAGTGATAAAATGAATGAAATAGTTCAAAAAGCAACGCAAAAGGATCCAAAGGATAGATATTCTTCATGTAAAGCTTTTAAAATTGAACTAGAAAAACTTAAAAAAGATTTTAAAGCTGACCCAATTCAAGATGAGGATAAAACAATATTAATTGGAGATAATAAAATTCCTGAAGGTGAAGAAACAATAATAATTGGAGAAGAGCAGTTAAAAAAGGTATCATCACCAAAAAAGAAGGATTCGGATAAATTAAAAAACACAAAATTTGAATTTTTGTCCAACGATTCAATAGCAAAACTAATCATAAAATATGTAGATATTTTTATGTTAAGCCTGTTTAAACTATTTAGTTATTTGAAAGTGAATTTAAAAGGTGTTAAGGTTTCGATATCATTTAAAGTAAAAAAATATGCAATTCCATATATATTAAGCATTTGGCTGAATATTATCAAATTACTAAGAAAACTAAAAGTTAATTTTTTTGTAGCTACTAGTTCATTATCATTTAAATTTAAAAAATATGGATCAAAAAATATTATATCCTTTTTGATATTGAGCTTATTTATCGTAGGAACCTCTGTATGTTTTTACTACTATTTTAATAATAAATCAAAAGTAATTCCTACTGTCAATTTTGAACTTAATTCATTTAGGGTCTATGAACCAAAAAAAGATAGTAATGTCAGGGTAAATATATTTCTTTCAAAAGAGTCACCCTCAATTATAACAGTTCCATTTAAAATCACCGGTGATGCTGAAAGAAATAAGGATTATAAAGTGATTAATGAAAATAAAGATAAAATTACCATAAGACCATTTAAAAAATCAACCTTTATCGATATTACAATTCTCAATGATAATTTTAAAGAAGATGACGAAAAAATTAAAATTGAATTAGAAAATCCTGTAAATGCAAAGTTGGGCGAAAAAATAAACTTTATTTATACAATAAATAATGATGATCTCGGCTCGTCTAGAAGAAAATCTACAAGAAACAATAGAGATGATAAGGGAGAAAAATTAGAAATGAATGATGTAGTTTCAGTCAAAGAAAAGAATATTCAAATTAACGAGAAAGCAGTCAATAAAGTTGATGAAGAAAATATCTCTGAAGAAAAAAAAATATCAACTGGTGAAAAAATCCTTAAATGGATTGGTATAAAAACAAATAATGAAAAAAAAGCCTGTAAAGAAAAAGGAGGCATATATAGAAAAGGGAAATGTTTAATGCCTGAAAACTAAATTATATTAAACTTATTTTAAGCTCTTTTTGTATGTAAATTATTATATATTTAATAAATGAAT
>Ga0160423_10004939_pt1 | contig 10929 bp, 9 predicted proteins | sample CRUFie14St8metaG_FD_108191 | JGI IMG/M metagenome (GOLD analysis project Ga0160423, IMG submission 108191) | Marine microbial communities from the Costa Rica Dome - CRUD Field 142mm St8 metaG | ecosystem: Environmental > Aquatic > Marine > Oceanic > Photic zone | place: Costa Rica: the Eastern... | reverse complement strand
GTGTGAAATCTCTTTAATAGCTATATTCATGGACCGTAAGATATTTTTTTCATAATTCTCATTATTTATATTTACTTTCTCTAAACCATTATCATTTAAAAATTCATAATATAATTTCCAAACTCTTGTAAGAAATCTAAACTGCCCTTCAACATCAGAATCTCCCCATTCCAAGTCCTTCTCGGGTGGAGCTTTGAATAGTATAAACATTCTGGCAGTATCTGCACCATATTTCTTAATAACAGTCTCAGGATCAATACCGTTATATTTAGATTTTGACATTTTTTCGAATAATATTTCTAATTCTGAATTATCATCTGGATCTATAGGGTTGTTTATATCTTTTATTTTATTTAATGGAACATATCTCCCAGTATTTTTATTTTTATATGCAGCAGATTGAACCATACCTTGTGTTAAAAGTTTTTTAAAAGGTTCATTGATATCAAATAAATTGTTATCTTTTAAGGCTTTAGTTAAAAAGCGAGCATACAACAAATGCAAAATTGCATGTTCAACTCCTCCTACATATTGGTCTACCGGAAGCCACTTATTAATTTTCTCTTTTATAAATGGTTTATCATTTAGCTCTGCACATGGATATCTCAAGAAATACCATGATGAGCACATGAATGTGTCCATTGTATCTGATTCTCTTTTTGCTTTACTCCCACACCTAGGACATTTAATATTTAACCATTCATTGGATTGATTCAGAAAATTTATTTTATTAGAATCAATCTCTACTTCCTTTGGTAATTTTACAGGAAGATCCTGAGTCTCTATAGGGATAGGACCACATTCTGAGCAATTAATAATAGGTATGGGACATCCCCAGTATCTTTGTCTAGAAATTAACCAATCTCTTAATCTATATTGTATTTTTTCTTCTCCCCATCCTTTATTTTTAGCTATATCTAAGAATTTTATTTTTGCTTCAGAATTTGAAATCCCATCATAATTATCTGAATTTATTAAAAATCCATTTTCTTCAAAAGCACTTTTAATATTTTCGTTTGATTCTTTAATATCTTTTGTAATTACTTCTTTTATAGTTATTTTATATTTTTTAGCGAACTCATAATCTCTTTGATCATGAGCAGGGACTCCCATTACAGCACCTGTTCCGTAATCGTCTAAAACATAACTTGCTACCCATATTGGTATTTCATTATTATTAATTGGATTTATAGCTTTTAGGCCAGTATTAAAACCTATTTTTTCTTTATCTGCATCAAAGTTCTTAAATATTTCTTTTAAATTACTAATCTCATCTTTTAATTCTTTATCTTTAATAATACTAGTGACTTCGTGATTGGGAGAAACTGCTATATAAGTTACACCAAATAATGTGTCTAATCTAGTTGTAAAGACTTTTAAGTTTATTTTTTTATTATTTTCTAGATTAAATTTAATAATTGCTCCTTTGGACTTTCCTATCCAGTTTTCTTGCATGGTTCTTACTCTTTCAGGCCATCCATTAAGATTTTTAAGATCATCCAAAAGTTCTTCTGCATAATTAGTTATTTTTAAATACCATTGATTTAAAAGTTTTTTTTCAACAGTTGCTCCAGATCGCCAGGATTTACCCTCTGCGTCAACTTGTTCGTTTGCTAAAACGGTTTTATCTATAGGATCCCAATTTACCTCAGATTTTTTTTTATAAACTAAACCTGATTTAAATAATTCTAGGAACAAAAATTGAGTCCATTTGTAATAATCTTCGTTACATGTGGCGAATTCTTTATCCCAATCAACTGATAGGCCTAAAACTCTAAGTTGAGATTTCATATGTGTAATATTATCTTTAGTCCATATTTCAGGATTAATTCCTCTTTCAATTGCAGCATTTTCTGCAGGAAGTCCAAATGCATCCCAACCCATTGGATGTAATACATCCTTACCCTTTAGTTTTTGATATCTAGCAATTACATCTGTTATTACATAATTCCTGACATGACCCATATGTAAATTTCCAGATGGATATGGGAACATGGATAAAGCATAAAACTTTTCTTTATTTTCACTATCTTGAGTTTTATACAACTTATCTTCTACCCATTTAGTTTGCCATTTTTTTTCTATGAGATCAGGCTCATACAAATTTTTAAAAGTTAAATTTGTCTTATGCGATTTATCCACTTTTTTATCTATAAAGTAATTTAGTTATCATTCTACATAAGGTATTAAATTGTAAATACCTTTTTTTTTATTAAAATTGGGTTAACAATCATTTAATTATGAATAAGTTTGATTTTTATAAATATCAAGGAAATGGAAATGACTTTATAATTATTGATTCTAGAAACAATCATTTATTCAGAAGTTTGCTATCAAATAAAAGTTTCAATGTTAAAAAATTGTGTGACAGAAATTTTGGAATTGGTGCTGATGGGATAATTTTCATAGTAAATCCAGATAATGATAATGATTCAAGGATGATTATTTTTAATTCGGACGGATCTGAAGCTGAAATGTGCGGAAATGGAATTCGATGCATGATTGAATATTTGAATAATCAAGGAAATTCTCAAATTAATAAATCTGAATATAGGATTGAAACAAAATCTGGTTTGAAAATTGCAAAATATAATTCAGGAAAAATTACTGTAAGGATGGGCAAACCTATTTTTGATAATAAATTAATTCCAACAACTATAAATAAAAATATTAATGAATTACTTACACATGAATTTAATTATAAAAACTTTACTACTCAAGGATATGTGGTTGGTATGGGTAACCCACATTTAATTTTCTTTGTAAAGGACATTGCCTTGATATCACATAAAGAACTTGGCCCTGTATTTGAAAATAATAATTTATTTCCTGAAAAAACTAATGTACACTTTTGTCAGATCATTAGTAGTAAAAAAATTATTGTTAAAGTATGGGAAAGAGGAGCCGGATCTACTCTTGCATGCGGAACAGGTGCTTGTGCCATACATGTAGCTGCGAGGAAACTTTCTAGATGTGATGCAAAAACATCTATCACTTTACCAGGAGGAGATCTTTTTATTGAGTGGAATAATACTAATGATCAGGTTTTGATGACTGGTATAGCTAATAAAGTATTTAAAGGTTCATTTACCCTTACATAAAGAGATGGAAGAAGAATTTATCTATTTTGATCATGCCTCCACTTCTCCATTATCTTTAGAAGTTTTAGAGATAATAAATTCTTCTAATTTAAATTATTGGGGTAATGTTTCTGCTACTTATAAGTTTGGTATTGAATGTTCTATAGAATTGGAGTCAATTAGAAATAATATCGCCCTAATTTTGAATTCAAATTCAGAGGATATTATTTTTACTTCGGGCTCTTCTGAATCTATTTCAATTGTGTTTAATAAATTATCAGATAATTTTAAACCTGGTAATATCATTATATCTGAAGTAGAACATCAAGCCACTATAATTTCATCAAATATCTTAAAAAAAAGGGGATGGAAAATAATAGAGTGGGAAGTTGATAATAAAGGAATTGTAAATCTAGATAAATTAGAAAAATTTTTAAGTCCTAAAACAAAATTGATTTCAATAATATGGGGTCAAAGTGAAATAGGATCACTACAACCTATACAATTAATAGGTAAAAAATGTGTGGAAAATAATATATTATTTCATGTAGATGCGACTCAAATAATTAGTAATGGTATTTTTAAATGGAATGATTTAAATTGTGATTTGCTAAGCTTATCAGCTCATAAGTTTGGAGGTCCTAAAGGTATTGGAATACTTTTAACTAATGAAAAATCACGATCATTTCTAAGAAATTCTGATATAGCATTGACACATGAATATTCAATAAGACAAGGCACACAATCTCTACCTTTAATATGCGGGATGCTTCAAGCTTTAAAAAATATTAGTGGATTAATAACCTTTTCAAATTATGATACTGTATTCAAAAATAATAAAATAATTTTTTTAAAAGATTATCTTTTAAATTTACTTAAAGATAATAAATATGTAGAAATTACAGGGAGTATAGAAAATCGTTTACCAAATCATTTATCATTTATTTTAATGAATAAGGATTTTTTTCCGATTAAGGCTTACAAAATTATAAATTTCATGTCTGATAATAATATCTCAATAAGTAGTGGTAGTTCATGTTCAAGTTCTAAAAATAGCCCTAGTAAAGTATTAACTAAATTACGTGTAGAAAATAATAAACTTTTCTCAAATATTAGATTAAGTTTTGGTGAACAAAATTCAATAGATCAGATAGACAAATTTTATTCTTTACTCTTACAGTGTATTGATAAATTTTAATAGATGTTTGTTTTACCTAATGACTTAAATAAAGCTATTGAAGATATGGAGAACTCTGTATTAAATAATTTAGATTCAGATAATTCAAGATTAATTGTTGAATTTAAATTTGAAGGACTCAAATTCAATAGGATATCTTTTAATTTATTTAATTTATTAGAAAATAATAACTACACTGTTTATCTTACATATTCTGATCCAGGAGCTGTAGCTTTAGCCCAAAGAGACTATAAGGAAATTAAAGAAAAGATATTCACTTTTAAGTCATTTACAAACTCTCCACATATTTCAGAAAGTAATTCAATTTTAATTTCAATGCTTCCACAGCCTTATGATTTTGATTCATTTGAACCAATGTGCGAAAACTTTCTTGGTAAACATATTTCGATAAATCCTAAATTTGAAGATGCAAATATTGGAATAGGAACTGTTATTCGTGAGAGAAGAAAAAATTTTGTAAAAACATGGACAAATATTTATTTTATTCAGCCACTAAATAATGGAGCTCTAATGCATATCTCTCCAAATAATTGGGCTCTTTTTAAAGAAAAAGATAATAAATATTATTTTGTTAAAGATTTTGATTCGAAACCAGATAATGAAACTATTTTTATAAACTTATAGTTTATGTATTTAAAAAAACATAAATTAATTACTTGCATTTTTTTATGTTTACTTTTCGTCCCTTTTTTTTTAAGGTACAAAAATAATTATGAAAATATTAGATTTATAAAAAATTTATATTTTAATTTACCAATATTTTATTCAAATAGAAAAATTTGTATAAATTATGATCTATTAATTAATAAATATCTTGATGAAACAATTAGCTTTTCATTAATTGATAATAAAGGTAACATAATTAGTGAATATAACTCAAAAATTGCAAGGATACCTGCATCTAATCAGAAGTTATTATCTACAGGTTATGTTATTAATAAATATAATAATTTTTATTCTTTAAGTACAAAACTTTCTAGCGACAATGAAAATAATTATTATATAGAGGGTAGTGGAGATCCAGATTTAAATCTAAATGATATTAAAGCCTTAATAAATAATATTAAAAATAGTAAGGTTATTAATATAACTTTGTTTGAAGTAAATAAAAATATTTATTGGCCTGAAGGATGGACAAGTCAAGATAAATTGTATAAATATGGATCTCCAATTACAAAATTGGCAATTAATAGTAATGCATCAACTTATATGAATATATATGGATTAAAAAATTATATTTATGACTATCTTTTAGCAAAGTTTCCTAATTCTGAAGTTAATGTGTATATCAAAGATACGTCTAATCATTTAAAGAGAAAAAGAATTTTAATTGATAGTATTAATTCTAATACAATCTTATCGCTAGTAACATTAGCAAATGCTGAAAGCCATAATTTTACTTCAGAGTCTCTCTTTAAAAATGCATCTGATTCTTGGAGTAAAAATTCATATAAAAAACTTTATTTTTGGTTAAAAAATAAAGGATTACCTATAAAAGATTTGTATATAGCTGATGCTAGTGGTTTGTCTAGAAGTAATAGAGTAACTACAAATTTAATTGCATCCTTTTTGTATAAAATGCAATTTAATAATAATTATGAATTTTATGCTTCGACTTTATCAATTATGGGAATAAGGGGTACACTAGCTAATTCATTAGTAAATAATAAAATAAAAGGGAAATTTTTTGGCAAAACTGGTACTTTATCAAATGTATTTTCTTTATCTGGTTATTTTCATAAAAATAATAAGATTTATTCAATAAGTATTATTCAAAATTCAAACTTGATTGATAAAAATAAAATTTTTAAATTTTTAAATGAAGTGTATGAAATAAACGATTGTAAATAAATTTTATTTATAAAAATTCTTTAGATCTTTCTCAACTATTGGAGGAACCATATGTTTTATTTCTCCATTAAACTTAGCTACTTCCTTTACCAATGAACTACTCAAAAAACTAAAATTTGTGTCTGTTGATAAGAATATTGTTTCAATATCTCTATTTAGTGATCTATTTGTATGAGATATTTGTAGTTCATACTCAAAATCACTCATTGCCCTCAAGCCTCTAAGAATAAGTTTTGCATTTAATTTTTTTGCACAATCAACAGTAAGACCATGAAATGATACAACTTCTACATTTCTTAATTTAATAACAGAATTTTCTATTTGATTAATCCTCTTCTCAAGAGTAAAAGTAGGTTTTTTAGAAGTGTTTTCTAATACACCAACTATAACTTCACCAAAGATCATTTCTGCTCTTTCTATTAGATCTAAATGTCCATTTGTAAGAGGATCAAAAGTTCCTGGATAAAGTATTTTCATATAAATTATTTAAATAAAAAAGCAAAAATAGTTAAAATAAAAATATAACTAAAATTTATTATGACATTAAATCTAGAAGCTAAAAAAATCTTATTAAGAAAAATCCCTCATGGTCTATTCATTTGTGGTGTTAAAGATGAAAAAAATGAGGTTAATGGATTTACCGCAAGTTGGGTTACTCAAGGTTCATTTAATCCTCCTCTAGTTGTTATGGCTGTTAGGGCAGAAGGTTCCAGTCACGAAATAATTAAAAATACTAATAAATTTTCACTAAATATTTTAAAAAGTGATCAAAAGGATTTGGCTGCTGTGTTTTTCAAACCTCAAGTTGCATTGGGTAGTAGATTTGAAACAGTTGAATTTGTTTTCGGGGATCTTGGATTACCAATATTAAAAGATAGCGTAGGAGGAGTTGAATGTCTTGTTATAGGAGATGTAACACATGGAGACCATACAGTTTTTGTTGGAGAAGTAAAAACAGCTTATTTAAATAATGATGTTGACGCTCTAAATTTAAATTCAACTGGTTGGAATTATGGAGGTTAATTTAAAATATGAATGAATTATTTAATAAGAAGGAAAATAAGATAAATTTACAATTTGATTATCATTTAATCAAAAATAAAAACCTTTTGAAGAATAGATTATTAGAAATACCAAAAACATCTGGATGTTATTTATTTAAAGATGAAAATGGCGAAATACTATACATAGGTAAATCAAAAACTTTAAGAAATAGAGTAAATAGTTATTTTTCTAATTTCAGAGAATTATCTCCAAGATTAAGTTTAATGGTTAGGCAGATAACTGAAATAGAAATAATCTTGACTGACAATGAATTTGAAGCATTAAATTTAGAATCAAATCTAATAAAAACTAATAAACCATACTTTAATATATTATTAACTGATGATAAAAAGTATCCATATGTTTGCATTACCTGGAGTGAAAAATATCCTAGAATATACATAACAAGAAGAAGAAGAAATAGAAATAATTTAGATAGATATTATGGACCCTACGCAGATGTAGGTCTCTTAAGAAAAACATTATTTTTATTAAAAAAAATCTTTCCGTTAAGGCAAAGTAAATTATCTAAATCTTTTTATCGCGAAATTACAGGTGTTGATCTCGAAGAAATATCCTCTGAAGATTATAAGAAAATAATAAAACAAGTTTCAATGATTTTTCAAGGAAGAAACGAGGATTTAGTGCAAATTCTTGAGAAAAAAATGAATTATTTCTCAAGTGAAATGCAGTATGAGAGCGCTGCAAAGGTTAGAGATCAAATATTTTCTATTAAGTTACTTACTGAATCTCAAAAAATATCAATACCCGATTCATCTATTAATAGAGATATTTTTGGTATCTGTTCAAATACAAAAATATCTAGTATTCAAATATTTCAAATGAGATCTGGAAAGCTTGTTGGCAGAATTGCATATAGTCAACAGTTAATAGATTCAGATGAAATAATTACACTGCAAAGAATATTTGAAGAACATTATTCAAATGTTGATAATGTTGAAATACCTTCGGAAATTCACGTTCAATTTGAGATACCAAGAAAAATCATACTTGAAGAATGGTTATCAGAGTTAAAGAAAAGAAAGGTTAAAATTGTAGTCCCAAAAAGAAATAAGAAATTAGAAACTGTTGAATTAGTTATTAAAAATGCGAAGTTAGAGTTGGAGAGAATTTCTAATGGTATAGAAGATAATGAATATGCTATGGAAGACTTATCTCAAATTCTAGAAATAAATCATTTGCCAAAAAGGATAGAAGGGTATGATATTAGTCATATACAGGGATCAGATCCTGTGGCATCACAAGTCGTTTTTATTGATGGTATTCCTTCAAAACAAAATTATAGAAAATATAAAATAAAAGATAAAAATGTCTATTCAGGTCATAGTGATGATTACGCTTCTATAGAAGAAGTTATTTATAGGAGATTTAGAAAATGGTCAAGATTTAAAAAAGAGGGAGGTGATTTTTCACTTTTATTTGATAGACAAAACAGTAGTCTAGATAATGAATTACTATCAGATTGGCCTGACTTAGTAATGATAGATGGAGGTAAAGGTCAATTGAATGCAGCTTTAAAGGCCTTAATAGATCTAAATTTAGATCAAGAAATCACTATTTGTTCATTAGCCAAGAAAAACGAGGAAATTTATTTACCAGGTCTTAAGAAGCCAATAGATACAGAGATAAATCAAAAAGGGTTATTGTTACTTAGAAGAGTTAGAGATGAAGCTCATAGGTTTGCTTTATCTTTTCACAGAAATAAAAGATCTAAAAACATGAAAAGATCACAACTTACAGAGATTCCAGGTGTGGGTTCGACAAGGATTAGGGATTTATTAGAATACTTTAAGTCTATAGACGCAATAAGAATCGCCAGTGTTAAGGAATTATCAAATGTTAAAGGCTTAGGAAAAAATACTGCTGAAGAGATATATAAATATTTTCATGATATTTAAATATCTTTTTGAAATAAAAATATATTGAAATATCTTCTTCATAGAAATTGATATATTGTTTGTAAATTAATTTTATTACTAATATTAATTTAGTTAATACAATTAAAAGTGTTCTGGAAAAAATCAAAACTTCTAATTTTATATTCTACTGTAGATGGACATACTAAAAAAATTTGTGAATATATAAATAAAAAATTAAAAAATAAAAGGATTATAAGTATTTCTTCATTGGAGGAATCAGTAAAATTCAATTTAGAGCAGTTTGATGAAATTGTAATTGGTGCAAGTGTTAGATATGGTTATCACAGAAAAAATGTGTATGAATTTATAAGGAATAATAAATCAATTCTAAATGATAAAAGAACTGTTTTCTTTTCTTTAAATTTAACAGCAAGAAAATCAGAAAAGAATACTGCAGATACTAACCCATATGTATACAAGTTTTTGAAGAAAATAAACTGGGAACCTACAATTAAAGACGTTTTCGCTGGAAGGCTAGATTATCCAAATTTAGATACTTTAAATAAATTAGCTATTCTTTTTATTATGGTAATAACTAATGGCCCAAAGGATACTTCAAAAACATATGAATTAACTGATTGGAAAAGAGTTGATATTTTAATAAAGAAAATTGAGAAATTGAAATAAATTTTTATGGACAAAGAAGAATTAATAAAACTTACATCGCAGATAAATAATAAAAGTTGTCCTAATGTAGTAAATTTTCACTGCCATAGTACATATAGTGATGGTAGTTTAACTCCTCAAGAATTACTAGATGAAGCTTATAAAAATAATATTCAGTATTTTTCTATAACTGACCATCACACTGTTAAAGCTCATAAATATATATCATCAAATAATCTTTTAAATAATTATTCTGCAAAAGCTTTTAATTTTATCTCAGGTATTGAAATAAATTGTCTATTAAAAGGATGTCTTGTTCATGTATTAGGTTTAGGTATAGATATTGATAGTTCATATTTATTTCCCTATACCCAATCAGAATCACCAATTGGAAATCATCTTCATATAAGGTCTGTCTCAAATGCTATACGAAATGCAGGAGGTATATCATTCTTAGCTCATCCTGCAAGGTATCGAATTCCATTCAATGTTTTGATTCCTGAAGCCTTTGAGAATCAAGTTGATGGAATTGAAGTATGGTACGACTATAGCCTTAGTGATAATTGGATTCCAAGTCCATTTATATGCGATGAGATTGAAAAGTTAACAGATAATTTAGGGATGTTAAAGTCATGTGGAACTGATAGTCATGGTTTTTCTCTATTTGGTAGATAATTTAGAATTTATTCTTCTCAATTTTAGATTCAGTATTATTAACTATCATTTTTAGATTTTCTAAAATCTCTTTATTTTCATTATCCCACATTTTTCTATTTATAACTTCTATAAATCTTTCTGCGATATCTCTTAATGCCCATGGATTGTTATTTACTAGAAAATTTTTAATATCCTTATTGCATAGCCAATTTTTATATATTGATTCATAGCACCAATTTGAAACTAATTTAGTTGTAGCGTCATAAGCATATAGATAATCTAAGGTAGCAGAAAATTCAAAAGCTCCTTTATATCCATTTTTCATCATACCCTTTGTCCATTTCGGATTTAATACTCTTGATAGAACAACTTTTTCCAGCTCTTTTTTAAGTTTAGTTATTTTTGAATATCCATATTTAGAAAGATCACCATGAAATAAATCAGGATAATTACCAGATATTTTTTTAATAGCGGCTGATAGTCCTCCTTGAAACTGGTAATAATCATCAGAATCTAAAATATCATGCTCTTTGTTATCTTGGTTATGAATTAC
>Ga0160423_10004938_pt1 | contig 10931 bp, 12 predicted proteins | sample CRUFie14St8metaG_FD_108191 | JGI IMG/M metagenome (GOLD analysis project Ga0160423, IMG submission 108191) | Marine microbial communities from the Costa Rica Dome - CRUD Field 142mm St8 metaG | ecosystem: Environmental > Aquatic > Marine > Oceanic > Photic zone | place: Costa Rica: the Eastern... | reverse complement strand
AGAAACTATTAGGAAGCCCGTTTGAAGAAGAAGAATTATGAGACCCACATGGCTGGGATAATCCCACTGAGTGATAGCAAATCTCACCATGAACAACTCTGGCACGACACAATAGCACCTGTATCTAAGAATGTATCAGCGATACAGAATGCCGTGTATCAATGTGCCCATGCCGGTTGTGATACCATTTGGATTGTCTCGACATACGAGGATATAGGAGTAGCACGAAAACTCGTCGGTGACTGGGTACATGATCCCTCTGACTATGCTAGGACGAGCGGAAGGAAGGACTTGCGAAAAGAAATTCCTATCTACTATGTTCCAATCCCACCTTACGACAGAAACAAGGGAAGAACCAGTTTATCATGGAGTATCCTTGTTGGTTGCCTCATAGCATTCCGTGTTGGCGCTTCCCTGTCCTCCTGGTTTCTACCCAATAGATTTTTCGTGGCATTCCCTCTCGGTGTCTGTGACTATGAATCGATCAGGAAGGATCGGATAGCACTTAAGACTAAAAAGTGTGTCGTATACCAAAAGGACGGTAACAGCATCCTGAACAATCACTTGCTCCCATTTACTCTGACTAAATTACCATTTATATATGCCCGACGACATATTCGTAAGGGAGGGTCTTTAGAACTGGATAAAGTATTTTCTTGCCTCAGAGATGACTTTACTGTTGACTTTCATGACATAGCATGGTATCATGATATTCGTGACTGGGATCATTACACAAATTTTTTATCAACAGATTATTCGCGGAATCTTAAGCCACCCGATTGGCACAAGATCCGTTTTTCTAAACACAAGTTATGGAGTTTAAATGGACAACAAGAGGAAGACTAGCGACATCAAGTTTGTGGGATTACACGCTCACTCAGTAGCAGGTAGCCCCTTTGATGGGATGGGATATCCCCAGGAACATATGGAGTTTGCTTACGAAAATGGAAGTGATGCTTTAGCATTAACAGACCACGGCAACATGAACGGACTTGCCTATCAAGTCTTACATGGCAAGAAAATGTCACAAGACGGAAAAGACTTCAAACCTATTTACGGTGTCGAGGCATACTTCATCCCCTCCATCGAAGAGTGGCGAGGGCACAAAGCGGAGTATGACAAGGAAAAGAAAACGAGGAAAAAAGCAAACGATGAAAACTCTGGGACTACTGTCGAAGATGAGAATGCTTCTAAGTCTCTTATTAAAAATCGTGTTAACCGCCGCCGCCATATGGTACTTCTTGCCAGAAATCAGCAGGGGCTTAACAACATCTTCCAACTCATCTCGAAGTCCTACACGCCCGAGTGCTTCTACCGTTATCCGAGAGTAGATTACGACATGCTTTCTGAGCACTCTGAGGGCATCATTGCTGCTTCTGCATGCATGGGTGGCGTCTATGCTGGCGACTTCTGGGAAAACCGCGAGAGCGGCACTGAGGCGGTCCTCGACGCTATGAGAACAACCACGAAGCGTATGAAAGAAATCTTTGGTGGAAATTGGTATGGCGAACTTCAATGGAACGCTATTCCCGAACAGCACGAGATTAACAAAATGGTAATTCAAGTGTGCGATGAGTTCGATGTCGAACTTATTTCAACCGCAGATAGTCATTACCCTCGACCTGATCTATGGAAGGACCGCGAAATGTATAAGCGCCTTGGTTGGCTGTCCTTTCTTAAGAACTCCGACGGCGAAAATCTACTTCCTGCTTCGGTAGAGGATTTAAAATACGAACTCTATCCGAAGAACGGAGATCAGATGTGGGAATCTTACAAAAAATACTCCTCTGTCTGCGAGGTTGACTACGACGACGATCTGATTCTTGGCAGTATCGAGCGAACGCATCATATCGCCCACGAGAAGATAGAAACCTTTTTTCCTGATAATGAAGTTCGTTTGCCTGATTTTGTGGTACCCGAAGGAATGGCAGCGGGTCAAGCACTTATCAAAGATTGTGTTGCCGGGTTGAAAGCCAAGGGACTTGACAAAGATAAGAAGTATGCCGACAGGTTGAAGTATGAACTAAACGTCATCGAAGACAGGGGATTTAGTAAATACTTCCTGACGATGAAGGCAATCTCCGACCGTGTTTCTGCCAAACAACTCGTTGGTGCTGGACGAGGTTCAGCAGCAGGCTCTCTCGTTGCTTATGTTCTCGACATTACTCAGATTGATCCTATCAAATACAACCTTCAGTTCGAGAGGTTCCTCCGTAAAGATGCTACAGACTACCCTGATATCGATTATGATTGTGCTGAACCCATGGAAGCAAAGGAGATGCTTATTGAGGAATGGGGTGATGACGTGGTGGTTCCTATCACAAACTGGAACACACTCCAACTTCGCTCACTCATCAAAGACATATCCAAGTTTTATGGAATTGATTGGGGTGAAGTGAACAATGTCACAGGTCGAATGATGAATGAGGCAACCCCTCGTGCTAAGAAAGCACACGGCATCAAAGCGGGTGTCTATACCCCTACCTTCGAGGAGGTCATTGAGTATAGTCCAACGCTGTCCAACTTCCTGACGAAGTATCCTGATGTTAAAACACACGTTATGAACATATATGGACAAGTAAGATCAGCATCGCGGCATGCTGGTGGATGCTTGGTCGGCGAACAACTGGACAGGCACATGCCCCTCATCGCCTCGGGTGGTGTACGCCAAACTCCTTGGAGCGAGGGACAGAACGTCCGCCACCTCGAACCGATGGGATTCATCAAGTTTGATATTTTAGGATTGGCATCCCTCCGCATGGTCGAGGGAGCAATACGGCACATTCTTACTCGTCACGGTAAGAAGTCTACGGTTACTTTTGAAGATGTTAAGCAGTTTTATAACGAGAAGTTACATCCGGAGACGATGGATTTTGATGACAGAAAGGTATGGAAACAGGTCTTCCACAAAGGAAAATGGGTAGGAGTATTCCAATTCACAGCCCCAGGAGCGCAGAAGTTCTGCCGACAAGTGAAACCAACCAATCTCGTCGATCTTGCCGCCATTACTTCTATCTATCGTCCTGGTCCTCTGTCAGCAAACGTACATAACCAGTATGTCAAGGCAATTCACGATCCAGATTCTATCCACTATGATCACCCTCTCCTTAAGGAAGTTCTAGAAGAGACTTACGGTTTTATTATCTTCCAGGAGCAACTGGCACTAATCGCTCACAAGATGGGCAAGGACGTTTCTCTCGACGAAGGCAATATGCTTCGCAAACTTCTCACGAAGAAGGGCACCGGCAAGGGTGCTAAAGATTTAGAGAAGATTAAAAAGAAGTTCGTCGCCGGTTGCGAAGAGAAGGGTTTAAGTATATTTCAAGCAGATGATATTTGGCAACAGATGGAGTTTTTCTCCGGATACGGTTTCAACGCTTCTCACGCAATTTCGTATGCGACTCTATCTTACCAGTGTGCTTGGTTGCTTACTCATTACCCTGCTGAGTGGACCGCAGCATTCCTCGACAAAGAACCCGAGCAACGTAAGGAGGCAGCAATTTCGGTTGCCAAGTCGATTGGATTCAATATTGAGTCACTCAACATCAACACCTCGGGTCGCGTGTGGGAGATTTCAGATGATGGTAAAACTCTCATTCAACCGCTCACTTCCATCAAGGGCCTGGGCAACGCAGCAATTGATCAGATTATGAACAATCGCCCCTTCCACGAGATTGAGGACTTTCTCTTCAATGAGAATATTACTTACAGCAAGCTCAACAAGAAAGCACTGGATGTCCTCGTTCGTAGCGAAACTCTCGATCCCCTGATGGATGAGAGGTTTAAGGGTCGAAGACATTTTTGGTTTACTGTTGCTGTAGAGCGTCCACGTAAACTAAAGAATCTTGAGGAGAACATTGGACCGCACGCAGAGTTTCTTGAGACACCCGACGGCGGCGGCGTTGAGTTTAATATCGAAGACAGGATTAACAACCTTGTTAATTTGACGGGCATGTATCCGATGCACTTGGTAATGGATGATAAGACCGTTGTTCGCCTTCGAGAGAAGTATATACCACCAATTTCCGAATACGATCCGGAACTATCGCAGGTCGTATGGTTTATCCCTCGTAAAATTATTCCTCGTAAGACGAAGAATGATAAAGATTATTGGATTGTCGAGGTCACAGATGAAAATAATGTCTTGACAACAATCAAATGTTGGGGTATAAAAGGTACAGAGAGCTTGCAGAGAGACAAACCATATATGGCAACTCTCCAGCATGATGAACAGTGGGGTTTTTCTACTAGAAGTATCCGACATAACTTTAGACTATTAGCATAGGAGATATTATGATTATTGAAATGAAGAGAGTAAGAGGAGGCGTAAAACCGCCAACACGTTCAAACCCAAGCGATGCAGGTTTAGATTTATATTTTAATCCACATCACGAAGGTTTCGTAGTTCATCCGGAGAGAGACGCTGCTACAGTTGAACCCGGTCAAAGTGTTTTGCTCCCAACAGGTTTTCGTTTTGGCGTGCCACACGGTTACATGCTTGAGATAAAAAACAGAAGCAGTATTGCTGCCAAAAGAAGTTTAGTGGTTGGTGCATGTGTTGTCGATAGTGGTTACGACGGTGAAGTTTTTGTAAACATTCACAATATCGGTAGAGAAACCCAAGTAATTAAACCAGGAACCAAGATTGCACAAGCAGTAATGATCCCGGTCGTTCATTTCCGAGCACTGGAAACCTCAGCGGAACCGTACGATTGGTATCCTATTACTATTAGCGAACGTGGCGACGGTGCTTTAGGTTCAACGGATAAGAAATAGTGATGGAGTTGATTTCAACAAGAATCTGTATGTCCAAAGATGTGGGCGTTCATGGTAATTTATTCGGTGGTATCATGCTTTCATGGATTGATGAAGCAGCCGGTGCCATGGCTGGTCAGATATGCGACACACCCAGAATGGTAACGGTGAAAATGGACGAGGTTCACTTTCGCAAGGCGGTGAAAGCAGGTAATCTTATAAAAATATATGGCAATCTTGACAGTTTTGGAAAAACTTCGATTACCATGAATATAGAAGCAAGAAGACACAGCGTTTATGATGGAACTCAGAAGGTCGTGTGCTCAACAAAGGTTAAGTTCATTCGCCTTGACGAAGACGGCGAACCTGTACCCATCAGCGAACGAGCAAAGAAAAAGTATTATACAAAAAGGGGATTAGAAATTCCCACGTTAGGAGACGTAAATGAAGAAGCATGATGCAAAAGTATTGTTTAGCAGCAAGAGCATGGAGTGGACTACTCCAAAACCATTTTTTAATAAATTGAATAAAAAATTCGATTTCACGTTGGATCCTTGTGCACAATCGCACAATGCCTTGTGTTCTCGTTATTTTACTGCCAAGGAAGATGGGTTAAAGCAGAGTTGGAAGGGTCATCGCGCATTCGTTAATCCTCCTTACGGTCGAGGTATTAAAGAATGGGTAAAGAAGTGTTATGAAGAGAGTCTTAACAGAGAAACTACTGTCGTGATGCTTATTCCAGCAAGAACTGATACTCGGTATTGGCATGACTATGTGATGAAAGCAGATGAGATTCACATGGTGAAGGGGAGACTCAAATTCGGAGGAGGTACAAACTCTGCACCCTTCCCGTCGGCAGTCGTCGTCTTCCGCGGCCACCCCGGTCCAAATTATCCGCCAAAAATTTTTTCAATGAGCAACACATAGGAGACAAAAATGCAAACAGGTTTATCATATGATGACGTGCTTTTAATACCGCAATACAGTGAGGTTAAAACACGACACAAATTAGACATTAGTTCGGCACTAGATGATGGCATAGAACTTTCTACCCCGGTCATTGCATCACCCATGGATACAGTTACCGGCACCGATATGTGCATTGCGCTTCATAAAGAAGGCGGTCTTGGTATTCTTCACAGATACAACACTATAGATGAGCAACTCGATATGTACCTTAAAGTACAAAAAGAGAACGCACAATGTGGATTTGCTATTGGAGTCTCAAGCGATTATATGGACAGACTATCTGCGATCACTCATGCCGGTGCGGAGTTGGTTTGCATTGATGTTGCACATGGCCATCATGTCAAAGTAAAAGAAGCGATTAAAAAAATCCGCTCCGTTTACAAAAAGAATATCCATATCATGGCAGGTAATGTCGCTTCCCCCCAAGCATTCGTAGCACTGTCTGAATGGGGTGCCGACAGTATTCGCGTTGGTATTGGCGGCGGTGCAACATGTTCTACCCGAATCGTAACGGGTCATGGCATGCCTAATTTTTCGGCAGTAATGGCATGCGCACATTCATCGGGAGCAGCGAAAATCGTTGCCGATGGCGGCATCAAAAACAGCGGCGACATGGTAAAAGCTTTCGCTGCCGGGGCAGACGTTGTTATGCTAGGCACCGCGCTTGCAGGGACCGCTGAAGCACCTGGAGAGATTGTTAATGGTAACGGGGTGTCTTACAAAAAAATCCGTGGTATGGCATCCAAGGAAGCACAGAAAGACTGGAGAGGGAGAGTTTCAGTTGCAGAGGGAGTGTCACACCAGATACCTTACAAGGGTGAACTCGCGAAAGTACTCCACGAACTTAAGACTGGATTAAAATCAGGATTATCGTATTCTGGGTGCTCTTCGTTGTCAGAGTTGCATAGCAAGGCAGAGTTTGTAATGCAAACCTCTTTAGGCGCAGCTGAGTCAAAACCGCACATTTACGAGTTGTTTAATGGGTAAATGGGAAAACACTGATAGACCCATGGGCAAACAGACGGTAAGAAAACTGTATACTGTAGTGCCTGATGGCATGTACGCAAACCTAGTCAGTTTGTTGAAGTTCGATGGGTTTAGGTTTTCTCAGTTGATGAGAATTCTTTTGGATGCTTATGTCAATGATCATGACGAGATAGTCAAGTATGTCCACGAACGTCAGGAACAAATGAAAAAATCCTATCGTAAGCACATACAGGGTCAAAGAGCGGAAGCAAAAAGAATTGAGGAAAGATTTAATCCAACATTGACTAATGAAGAATTGGAGAATATATTTGATATGATAGAAGGTGATTATGAAAATGAAGATGATTTCTAGAGAAAATCAACTTAAAATACTGAATAACGTAGAAGAAGACAATTATCCGGAATGCTCGAAGAAGTGTCTCGAATATAATATATCCTGTCCGGAGGAAAATTCATCTTGTCGAATGTGGATGAATTACGAGGGTGATATGAATTGTGCACACATCTCAGTTATCAAGAACGGCAAGATGACTCTTCGGGAGATAGCCGAAAGATTGAACATTTCTTATGTTCGTGTCTGCCAGATTGAGACCTCTACGAAGAACAAGATGTATAAGGGTCTATCCACAGAGGTATTTTATTAGGGTTTTTCGGATTTCGGGAACTATTTATTAATGTTTTAGCGGCAAGACCGCCAAATTACTTTACGATAGGAGTATTGAAAATGAGTAACAAAAAGATTTTAGAAGAAGCAACAATTCGTCGATTCATGAAGCTTGCAAGCATCGACAAGTTGTCAGAGAACTTCCTAGACACTGTACAGGAAGAAGAGCAAGTAGAGGAAAACGCTGAGAGCGCAGCGGAAACCGTTGAAGAAAAAAAAGAAAAAGATAAAGCGGAAGAAGTTTCAGAGGAAAAAAAGGAAGACGACGACAAGGAAAAAGTTGACGAGTCCGAAGAAGTTTCCGAAGAAATGAAAGATGATGAAAAAGAAAAAGTCGATGAGTCGGATTCAGATGAGACCGTTGACGAAGAAGTCCAACTTCCAGAAGAAGATATGGAAGGGGGTGAGGATTCTAAAGAAATGGACATGGGAATGGATGCGGATGCATCACCCGCTGTTGAAGCAGACGTTGCAGCTGCTCTCAAAACCATTGCTGATGCGTTAGGCGCAGCTGGTATCGATATCGAAGTTAAAGATGACGACAAAGACGACGGCGAAATGGACATGGAAATGGGCGACGATGATGAAGACCCAATGCAGCAGCAAGAAGCTGAGGTAGAGGAAGGTCATTACGGCGATGAAGAAGAGATGGACGAAAACGATGAGTTTTTAGAATCCGTAGCCACCAAGGTTCTACAAAGAATTAGAGAAACTTTGAAAAAAAGTAAGTAAAACGAAATTATTTTCTTTACTCCTTATACCGTGTCTGCTATAATAAGTGGACACGGTTTTTTGTTTTTAAGGAGAGTGTATTTTGATTATAGCGATTATTTTATCTTTCGCCGCTGGTTTACTTGTATACAGACTTTATGAAGGATACAAGACACTATCGGGAATGTCAACTATGGGGACATTGCTTGAATTAGAGTTGTGCCTCTTTGTCATGAGGGTGACGACCAAGCTTATAGAAAAGAATGTTAAGCACGCCAACATGCTCGTAGAGAAGGGTTATAGTGAAGAACAGATCAAAATAGTGAAAAACGAAGACGAGCATGATCTAAGAATATGGAAAGAAAGTATCGTTTCAGCTTTCATAAATTACTTTCCGGAGACTCTCGTTCGAAGATATGACGTTAAGACGTGGGAAGACATTACCAAACTTGGCTTCGAGTACTATATATATAAAGAGGGAGATAAGTTGGTGAAAGAAAATGAGAAACACGACGGAAACAGTGGAGATAATAAGTGATTTTATTGAAGGTCTTTATGAAGACAAGCGTTTTTGCTCTGTCAAGAACGGAGTATATCATGCACCCAAAGCATTCGTCATCATTGCAATTCTCAACTGGTGTAACAGAGAAAGAATCGCTAACCGAATAACCCGATCAGAGGTCATAAGAAATTTTAAACTAATCAATAAATTTCTTGATGAGCAGATAGAATTGAAGTGGCAAAATGGAAAGTTTATTACAGTTAATCAAAGCGTTGCTTAATTTATTTACGAAGAAGAAAGAAAGAATTACAATACCCAAAAGACTTACAGAGGAGAATCTTGAGATTGCTGCTCCTGAGTCTATTCCGGTTGAAGAATTCGAATTGAGCGAACCACCTCCATCTGTTGTGAAGAGAGCAGACAATCACATTTGGTGCGACGGCGAGAAGGTTCTTATCGACTGGAATAAGGTTGTCACATACAAAGAGGATGAATCCTGGACCCTACCGAAAAAGAATATGCGACCACAATTTAGCGACAGAAGAGTGGACAGGTTTGTAGTTCACTGGGACGGTTGTTTGAGCTCCGAGATGTGTCACGAAGTGTTGAAGTCCCGAGGTCTGTCCGTTCATTTTTGTATTGACAACGACGGTACTATAATTCAACTAATGGACACTAACAGTGTCGCGTGGCATGCCCGAGGAGTAAACACAGACTCTATAGGCGTCGAGATTAGCAATGCTGTATACACCAAGTATGCAAAAAAGTATAACCCCAGGAGACCAGTTTGGGAGAACGTAGAGTGTCATGGAAAACAAATCGGTCCTATCCTTGGTTTTACTGATGAGCAGGTCAGGGCACTTAAGGTTCTTACGAAAACGATATGCGAAAGATATAAAATACCCCTTCAGGTGCCCACAAACGAAAAAGGCGAACTAATTAAAGGTATAATCAAAGCATCGGAAAAATATCCGAAGGGTTGGAAGTTATACAAAGGGGTGATGGCACATTACCACTTGAACAAAAACAAGACTGATCCTGCTGGACTAGATTTAAAAGAGGTAGTAAATAATGAAGAAGACTGAGTGGAACAATTATTGGGATAAAAAGATTAACGAACACTTCAATGTGAAACCCGCAGAGAGAATTGACCTGCGCGAATTCGTTGAGAGCGTATACAACGAGAAGTACGGACTTAATGAATTAACTCCAAAGGATTTGGGCAAAGCACCAGAGAGACTACAGGCGTTTATCGATAAAGTTAACAACGGAGAGCCCTTTGAGTTGTCGAGCAAGTTCAACTACGATATAGATCCGGATTTGGAAGACAAAACAGTCATCTTACAAAAGAAAGGTCCGGAAACAACAGCTTCAATGAAAAGAATTAAGCAGTACCAGAAAAACCCCGATGATAAATTGCTCAGGGGATTGAAGTTTGAAACAGATATGGTTCTTGCCGATGACAAGTGGGAATCGACAGACGAGGTTATAAAAGTAGGTCTTGCTCAACTCATGAAAACAGCAGAGTTTGGCGGCAAGGGAGCAGCAAAAGGCCCTACCGGTGCCCAGTGGGAAGCAATCATTTCTTTTGTAAAGAATGGATCTAAAGTGGCACCCGAAGGCTCCGAAGAAGTCATCAAAAAATTCAATGTGCCGTCCTTACCTTATATGAAACAAGCAACCGATATGTTAGCAACGGTTAAGAACCTCCCCGCTGCTGAGTTTTCACTATCGGGGCAGAAAGCAGACACTGCCGATCTGTCAGATACCTGGAGGAAAATATGGAAAGACAGGTTAAAGCAAGATTTGAAATCTTCAACGGCAACATCCAAGACGGACGTTGCAGCAGGGAATGATAAAATGTCTTTCAAAAAGTCTGGAGGTTCTCAACTCATGTCAGGCGGAGCAGGCGAAACGATGGCGACGATAGAGGCCGTGAAGATAAAGTATAAAAAAGAACTCGGACCTAAACTTGTAAAAACTCTCGACAAGATTCAGGACAAGGTAAAGAAAGAATTTATAAAGCACGATCTAAAAGACGGAGAGACTATAGGCAAAATTCAGGACGCCGGCGAAGAAGCAGGAAAGGGCAACATGACTCAGGACCAAGCTAAAATAGCTGCCGCCACAGCAGCGAACCAAAGTTTTACAGATTTGATAAGAGACGTGTTCGATAGGGATTTTGGTTTAGAACTGTCCAAAGAAGCAGCAGAGATTTATGGGTCAAAAAACGCTACCGTGAAATATGCTGTTTGTGAGGAAGCGATGACAGGGAATATAAAGTTCAGTGGAGGACCAAAGGCAGCAAATTCTTTTTTTGTTTTCGATCCCTCAAGACGAGTT
>Ga0160423_10004936_pt1 | contig 10933 bp, 13 predicted proteins | sample CRUFie14St8metaG_FD_108191 | JGI IMG/M metagenome (GOLD analysis project Ga0160423, IMG submission 108191) | Marine microbial communities from the Costa Rica Dome - CRUD Field 142mm St8 metaG | ecosystem: Environmental > Aquatic > Marine > Oceanic > Photic zone | place: Costa Rica: the Eastern... | reverse complement strand
GATTTATCAGAAAAATTTGTAATTTCGATTTCCTCGTTCTTAAGATCATTTGCAATAAACGATGTTTCAGAAAAATTTAATTTACATCCAAGTGTGTGAAAAGCAATTTTCATATTGCGAAAATACATAAATCAAAACATAAATATTAAAAAAAAAAAGATATATAAGTATTGAAAGATTATATTTGTTGATTGACAAATTACAATGAAAGTAATTTTTTTATATGTATGGACAATTGTTTCTTATATATTAATGACGTTGGTTTTTTTAATTTCAGCGCCAATAGGTCTTTTCTTGTCTCTAATTTCCTCTACTTTATTTTTCTTTTTTACTTTTTTTTTAGCTCGATTAATTGCTTTTTTTTTAGGTGTAAGAACTATTATTCACGGTAATTTTCCTAAAGACGATGAAACTTATATATATATATCAAATCATTCATCCTATTTGGATCCAGTTTTCACAACCTATTTAATTAAAAAAAAACATAAATATTTAGGCAAAGCTGAAATTTTAAGTTGGCCAATATTTGGTCATGTTGTTAAAAAATATTTTATTCCTGTTAAGAGAGAAGAAAAGAAATCTAGATCAAATTCAATGGATTTGATGAAAGAAACATTATTTAACGGATACTCTATTGTTCTATATCCTGAAGGTGGTTGGAAAGATGATCATCAAAAACATCCATATGATATAAAGCCTAATTCTACTTTAAATCAATTTCGAAACGGAGCATTTAGATTATCAATAGAAACTAATAAGAAAATTGTTCCTATTAGTCTTTCAAATATTAAAAAAATTCATTCATCTGATACTATGATGTTTAGTCCCGGTAAAGTAGTTTTAAATATTCATGATCCTATTGACCCAAAAGGTCTTACATCATCAGATGAAGATGTAATGTCATTAAATAAAAAATGTTACTCAATTATTTATAATGATTTAATTAAATATGATAATAGAAAAAAAGGAATTTAAAGAATTAAAATTAGAGGAACTATATTCTATCTTAAAAATCAGACAAGAGGTTTTTATAGTAGAGCAAAAGTGTTTTTATCTTGATTGCGATGGTTTTGATGAAGATGCAATACATTTTTTAGGTTATGAAAAAGAAGAATTAGTTGCATATATGAGGGTTGTAAAAAATGATAAATTGAAATCTTTTATCTTAGGAAGAATATTAGTTTCAAAAAAAAATAGAAAGTTAGGATTAGGTATAAATTTAATTAAGAATGTTATTTCATATTTAGAAAATTATAATGAAAATTTTAAACTTGAAATGTCTGCACAAACCTATTTAATTAGTTTTTATGAAAAATTTAATTTTAAAGTTGAAGGAGATAATTATTTAGATGCTGGTATACCTCACGTTAAAATGATAAAAAAATAAGTATGATTAATTTTAATGGTGATATTATTGCTGAAAATGATTTTTTTATAGATCATAATAACAGATACCTTACATACGGAGACGGTTTTTTCGAAACCATAAAAATTATTAATGGAAAGCCAAAATTTTGGAATGATCACTATTTTAGAATAGTAGGTTCTTTGTGTATGTTAAGGATTCCAATTCCTTCTTTTTTTAATTCAAATTTTCTGTTAAAAAATATTAATGACCTTTTGAATTCAAATAATTTATTAAATAACTCTTGCAGGTTGAAAATTATTTTTTTTAGAAACTCCAAAGGATTTTATTTACCAAAAACTAATATATTTTCTTTTTTAATATCTACTGAGCCATTAGATAATTCTGAGTATAATATAAATACTGAAGATTTAAGTGTGGATTTATTTAGTCAATATAAATTAGGTACATCCGAATTAAATAATTTAAAGTCAACAAATAGATTGATTAATGTTTTAGCTTCAATGTATTACAATGAAAATAATTTAGATGATTCAATTTTAATTAATGAAAAAAATTACATAGTTGAATTTACTTCAGGAAATTTATTTATAATTCTTGACGGTAAAATAATTACTCCTCCTCTTGAATCAGGTTGTATTAATGGGATTTTAAGAAAAAAGATTATTGAATTCGAGTCTTTATTTAATATGAAAATAGAAGAAGCTAATATTAAAACTAAAGATTTATACAATGCCCAAGAGTTATTTTCTACAAACGTTATTTATGGGATAAGGTGGTTTTCAAATTTTAGAAACAAAAAATATGAAAACAATTATTCAAGATTAATAATTGAAAGGTTAAATAAAATTATTTAATTCAAATGAAAATTTCTATTTGAATTTGCCCACAATTTATATTTTTTATCAAAATCAATAATTTTTCTTTTCCAATTAACATTATCAGAAATGAAATCGATTTTTTCATTTACGATTATCCATGATTTTTCTTTTATTTCTCTTTCAAGCTGATTTTTTCCCCATCCACAATAACCTAAACAAAAAAATATTTCGTTTACACTAATTAAATTACAATTTATATATTCAACAATTTGATTAAAATTTCCTCCAAAATAAATGTCTTTTGAGATTTTTTGACATTTTTCAATTGATTTGTTTTTATGAAAAAAAAATAAATTGTCTTTTGAAACAGGCCCTCCAAAGTAAGTGGTGATTTTTTTGTCATTTATTTGAGGAATTAATTGATATAACTTAGTATTTGTTTTTTTATTAATAATAAAACCAATTTTTTCTTTTTCAGTAGTTTTAGTTATAATTATTACTGTTTTATCAAATCTTTCATCTTCAATTAATGGAATTGATAATAATAGAGTTCCTTCTTTTAATTTATTTTTTTTCATTTTTAACCAATATATAATAAATTAATTACAATTTTGTTTTAAATAATTTTGTGATGAAAAAAGAATTAGAATCAATAAGAGTGGAATATAAGTCGAAACCATTAAATTATAATAATTTATTACCCAATCCAATTCACCAATTAAAGTTGTGGTTAAATGATGCCATAGAGTTAAATATAAAAGATGCTAACGCTGTAATTTTATCAACTTTTGATAAACTTTATGGAGTTCAGTCAAGAGTTGTATTAATAAAAGAAATTACCAATTTAGGTTTGGTTTTTTATACAAATTATAGCAGTGTTAAAGCTTCTCAGATTTTAAATAATAACAATGTTTCATTATGTTTTTTTTGGTCAAAAATGGAAAGGCAAATAAGAATTAATGGTATTGTAGAAAAAACATCTGATGAGACTTCTGATAATTATTGGAACTCAAGACCATTGAATTCAAGAATTAGTGCGCTTTTTTCTAAACAGAGTTCTGAGGTTGATAAGAATTATGATTTAGAAAAGGAATTTGAGTTATTTAAAAATAATTTTAAAGATAAACTTGTAAAAAGACCAAATAACTGGGGAGGTTACATAGTTATACCAAATAAAATTGAATTTTGGAGTGGAAGAAATAGCCGTCAACATGACAGATTTGTTTACAAAAAGAAGAAAGATTGGTCAATAAAAAGATTATTTCCTTGATTTTTTATTTACTTTTCCTTTAGACTTTGCAAATCTTTTTCCTTTTTTTGTTTTAATATCACCTTTTCCCATATTATAAATATATATATAGTTATTTACTAATTAAAATAATAATCACCAATATTTTCTTTTTTGTTTAAAAATCCATTAAAAAATGAGATAGAGTCAATTTCATTTTTATTAGGTAGCTTAATTTTTTCAACTATAAATTTCCCAGAGTTGTTTTGGATAAAAATATTGTTTTTTTCATGATCAAAATATAATTTATATTTTTCATCAATTTCTTTATTATTTGTAAAACAAAAATTTGAAACTTTTGTAATAATTAATGGTTGTTCAAATATTAAATTATTTTTCTTTTTAATAAGCAAAGTAGTTCTTGATCCAGGTTTGGGAGAAAAAGCTCTAATAAAGTCATATATTTCTTTACACTTTTTGTTCCAATCAATGATTAAATCATTTTTAAAAAATTTAGGTGCTTTAAATTCATTATTTTCATAAAATTGGTTAACAGTTTTTAGATTACCTTTAAATATTTTTTCTATTGTCTCTGAGATAATATCAGGACTTATTTTAATCATTTTATTATAAACATTTTCAAATGAATCATTAAGTTCTATTTTGCATTTTTTCTTCATTATTATATCACCTGCGTCAATTTTATTGTTTATAAAAAATGTAGTAAGTCCTGTTTCTTTTTCGCCATTTATTATTGCCCAATTAATTGGGGCTGCTCCTCTATATTTTGGAAGTAATGATGCGTGTAAGTTGAAAGTGCCATATACTGGTATTTTCCATATCTCTTCTGGAAGTTTTTTGAATGCTATTACAATAAATAAATCAGGATTAAGTTTTTTTAGTGAGTTTATAAACTCTGTGTTATTTAGATTTGATGGTTGAAATACTTTTATATTATGTTTTTCAGCTATAATTTTAATTTTAGTTTTTGTTATTTTCATGCCTCTTCCTATCTTCTTGTCTGGATTTGTAACAACTGAAATAAGATTATATTTTTTAATTATTTCATTCATTGATTCAATTCCGAAATCAGAGGTGCCAAAAAAAATGATTTTTTTCATAAGGCTTTTAGTATAAAGTCAACTCTTTTTTTAATGTCATCCTTTGGTATTTCAATTATATCATAACCAAAATCTTCGTAAGTTGATTTTAAATATTTTTCTATTAAAATTGATTCATCAAAAGTTTCTTTTCTTCGATCAGTATTCTTAAAAATATTTTTCCAACTAGGGCACAAAAATACATTTTTATAATATCTTTTTTCATTTGAAATTTTAATCCATTTTTTTTCAATATTTTTTTTGTAAGTAATTAAGTATGAAATTGTATCAATAATACTTCTGTCAAAAAAAATTAAATTGTTTTTAGTTTGAATGTCATGTTTATTTTCTAGATGTTTTAATCTTTCAAAAAAAAGACGTTCACTAAAAAAAACTATTTTGTCAGATTTTGAATTTTTACTTGGATTTTCATACTTTTTATCCCAGATTTCATCGTAGCAAAAGTAGCCCCTCTTTTTTAATTCTTTAATAATTGAAGTTTTTCCAGTTCCAGGTCCACCAGTTATTATTACTTTTTTTAATTTCATATAAGCTAATTTACATTATATTTATAATCATTGTTTAATTTTAACTTAGATGATTTATGTATTCTTTAGTTGAAACTTTTGACTCAATACAAGGTGAAGGTCTATATAACGGATCTCTCTGTTTTTTTTTAAGACTCGGTGGTTGTGATATTGGATGTCATTGGTGTGATGAAAAAAAAAGTTGGGATGAGTCTAAACATCCAAAATCATCTTTAAATGAAATTATAGATTTAGTTATAAAAAGCCCATCTGATATTGTAGTTGTTACTGGAGGCGAGCCCTTAATGCACAATCTTGATGAATTAACAATTGAACTTAAAAAACATAAAAGAGTTCATTTAGAAACATCAGGTGCTTATAATTTAACAGGAAATTGGGATTGGATTACATTATCACCAAAAAAAAGAAAACTTCCTTTGCCAGAAATTTATAAAAAAACAAATGAATTAAAATGTATTATTTATAATGATTCTGATTTTGAATTTGCAATTAATGAGTCTAAAAAAGTTTCAAAAGATTGTTTATTATATCTTCAGCCAGAGTGGAGTAAGAAAGATTACATGGTTGAAGAAATTATTAATTTTATAAAGCTCAATCCTCGGTTTAAATTATCTATTCAAAAACATAAATATTTAGGTTTACAATGAGGTTTTTTATTTTTTTTATTTTTTTTTTCACAACAGTATTTTCTCAAAAAAAATGTGATAAAGCCATTGAAAAGGCAATTAAATTAAAACAATATTTTGATCAAAATGAGTTCAATGTTAATGAATTAAAAAAAATAGAAAATTTATGTAACAATTCTGAATTTAATATTGTACTAGCAGATATATATTTTGATTATAAGAGATACAACGATGCAATTAACTTATACTTAAAGGATTGGAATTCAATGTATTCTTTTGATGTAATAGAAAATTTATTGAGATCATGTTTGTTGACTGGTAATTATAACTTAGCAAAAAATATTATAATTGAAAATGAACATATAAACATTTCGGTAAATCCTCATTTTAAAAATATTTATGAAAAAATTGACTTCTCAATACTTCAATTAATTGATTCTTTACAAATTAGTGTAAAAAAATTACCATTTTGTTCATTATCTGATGAATATTTTCCTTCTTTTTCAACTGATTCAACTTCTCTTATTTACACTGTGAAAAAAGAGAATGAAGATGAAAATTTTTATACTTCTTCTTTTGTAAATAATAAATGGACTGAACCAAAAAAAATGGATTATCCAACTAACACCTTATATAATGAAGGCGCGTATTCTCTTTCCGAAGATGGTACAGAATTATATTTTGCTTCATGTAATAGACTTGATGGTTATGGTGGTTGTGATATTTATTTTTCTGAACTAATAAATAATACTTGGTCTGATCCAATTAATTTAGGTGAGACTGTAAATTCTAAATATTGGGAATCCCAACCTTCTATTTCATCTAATAAAGATCTTTTGTTTTTCTCTTCCAACAGAGAGGGTGGTATAGGCAAAAGAGATATTTGGGTTTGTAAGAGATTAGGAAGGTATGAATGGTCTTCACCATATAATCTAGGTATTAATGTAAATACAGAAATGGACGAAATCACACCTTTTATTTTTTATGATGCTAAAACTTTATATTTTGCTTCAAAAGGACATATTGGAATGGGAGGTTTCGATCTTTATATTTCAACTTTAGATAAAGATGGATATTTTTCTGAAACAAAAAATTTAGGTTATCCAATTAATACTTGGTCTGATGAAAGTAGTTTAATAGTATCAAAAAATTATTCCCATGGATTTTTTGCTTCAGATAGAGGGAATATTGAATTACCTAATTTAGATTTATATTTTTTTGATTTTCCAGATGTTTTTAAAACAAATAAAATAATTGAAATTGGTGGTCAAATTATTGACAAAATAAGTTATAATAACATTTCTAACTCTAAAATTTCATTTTTTGATCATAATGGAAAAAATATTGGTAACACATTTTCGAACTTAGATGGTTCTTTTTTGTATAATTTTTTTGAATTAGATAGTTTAATCGTGCACATTGATTCAAAAGATCATATTTTTTACACACAAAATTTACATCTTAATAAAAAAACAAATAAAAATCTAAAATTTATATTAGATAGGAAAATTAAAGGCAGTAGAGTTATATTAGATAACATTTTATATGAGACAAATGACTTTTCCCTAAAATCCTCATCTTTTTTCGAAATTAAAAGACTTGCAAATCATTTAAAAAGAAATAAGAAAACCAAAATAATGATTGCTGGTCACACAGATAATTTAGGGACTGAGCAATATAATCAAGAGCTTTCATTTAAAAGAGCAAGATCTGTATATAATAAACTTATAGAATATGGTGTAAGTAAGAGTCAATTAAGTTATATTGGTTTTGGTTTTTCAAGACCAATAGATAATAATGAAACTGAATCTGGGAGGTCTAAAAATAGAAGAACTGAAATTATTTATGATTAAAAAAAATAAAAAATTTAAGATAATAGAATGTCCGAGAGATGCGATGCAAGGTATATCTAAATTCATCCCTACTGAAAATAAAGCAAACTATATTAATTCATTGTTAAAAGTTGGTTTTGATGTTGTTGATTTTGGTAGTTTTGTTTCTCCAAAAGCTGTTCCTCAAATGCGTGATACAGCAAAATTAATTAGTCAATTAAAACTTAATAATGACACATCATTATTATGTATTGTTCTAAATAAGAGAGGAGTGATGGAGGCATCATCCTTTGATGAGATTTCTTATATAGGCTACCCATTTTCAATATCAAATATTTTTCAAAAGAAAAATAGTAATAAAACAATTGATGATTCTTTGTATTTAGTCGATGAATTAATAAATATTTGCTTGAAAAAAAATAAAAAACTTTTGGTTTATATTTCTATGGCTTTTGGTAATCCATATAATGAAAAATATTCGCCAGAAATTGTCTTTCATTATATAAATATTCTTTCTAAGATGGGAGTAAAGTACTTTACCTTAGCTGACACTGTTGGAGTTGCTAATAACGATTTAATAAAATTTATTTTTGAGGAACTTAGTAAAATTAATATTAATTTTGGTGCTCATTTTCACTCCAGACCAGATTTATCTTATTCAAAAATTGAAATGGCATATAAATATGGGTGCAACAGATTTGATTCTACAATAAGTGGTATAGGAGGTTGTCCTTTTGCAAATGATGATTTAGTTGGTAATATTTCTACTCAAACACTTTTAAATTTTGTTCAATCAAAAAAAATTAAACACTCCTTAAATTTGTTAAATTTAGAGTCAGCTTGTAATGAGGCGAAAAAGTTATTTAAATTTTAGTCATTTCAATTGCAGAGATAGCAAATTCTATTCCTTTATTATTTTTGCCTGTTGATCTTTTTTTTGCTTCATTTAAATTATTTGTTGTTAAAACACCAAAAATAACAGGTTTGTTTAGTGATATATTTAAGTCCTTAATTCCTGAGGTTACATTTTGTGAAATATAATTAAAATGAGGAGTTTCACCTTTGATAATGCAGCCAATAGTAATTATTGCATCAACGTCATGATTTATTCCTATTTTTTTTGCTGCATAAATGAGTTCAAAACTTCCTGGGACTTCGGTTTTAATTATATTGCTTTCATTAACACCAAATTCTTGAAGAGTTTTTGTTGTTTCATTGTATAAATTTGAAGTTATAGAACTATTCCATTTGGAAACGATTATGGCAATTTTTAAATTGTTATTGCCATTTTTAAATTCATCATTAATTTTAAGATTAAAATCGCTCATTTATTACTCACTAGATGATAATTCGTTAATGAATTTATCAATATCTTTTGTTGATCTGCTATCAGGAAAGTCTTTTTTTATTTCCTTATAAAACTTCAGAGCTAATTCTTCATTATTAGTCAATTTCGCCATTTGTGCAGCTTTTTTTAATAAAAATAATTTGGAACTAGTGTTTTTATTTGAGGGATGATTAATTATTTTCAATGATTTTTTGTAGTAATCTAAAGCTGTTTCAGGTTGATTTAGCTCTGCAAAAACATCTCCAATATTTTCTTTTACTCTACTATTAAAAGCCTTGTTTTTAGATTTAAAATTATCAAAGTTACTTAGAGCTTGTGAGAAGTATTCATTTTTTATGTTTTCATCAGATTCATTCAGAGCTAAATTATAGTAACAAATTCCAGCTAAATAATTACAAGATTTTCCAGCTTCGGTGTTTTTTAGTTTAGAATTTTCAAGTATATCTTTCAATCCCAAAAACTCAATAGAATCACCTGGTAGTTCTTCAGGAATATCATAAAATGTTTCAATAGTATCACCAAATAGAGCAGTAGTGAAATTTGAATTTTTCATGTGAGTTTTTGCGATATGAGTTAATATCTCTGCTTTAATTGGATCGTCCCACACAGCTTTCTTCAATATAACTAAGCTAATTAATACAAGGAAAAGAATTCCAAGAAAGTAAAATGATTTTTTTCTTTCATTGAAAGTTGTGTTTAGTTTATTTAATAGTTTATTCATAGTTTTGAATTTGAAAGCAAAAGTAACTATTTTTCTAAATATTTTTCTTTTTAAAAAAAAAAATAGAGTTAATCAATGAAATTAAAGTCTTTAAATTTAGTTAATTTCAAAAATTATGTTGAGGTTGATTTTAACTTTTCAGATAAAATAAATTTTTTTCTTGGTGATAATGGTGTAGGAAAAACTAATATTTTAGATTCTATTCATTATTTAAGTTTTTCGAAAAGTTATTTTAATCATATAGACTCTTTAAATATTAAATATGGTGAGTTGTTTTTTTCAATCAACTCTAAATTTTTAATAAATAATTTAACCTATAAAACTTATTTAGCATATGAAAAAAATAAGTCAAAAGTTATAAGAGTTAATGATGAAGTATGTGAAAGATTTTCTTCTCACATTGGTAAATTTCCTATAATAATATCAACACCACTAGACTCTAATTTAATTTTAGGCTCTGCTGAAATAAGAAGAAAATTCATTGACATATTAATTTGTCAATTTGATAAGATTTACTTAAATCATCTCATTAATTATAAAAGATTAATTAAGCAAAGAAATATTTTATTAAAACAATTTTTTAAAAAAAAATATTTTTCAAATGATGATATTGAAATTTATAATGATCAATTAGTTGTTTCAGGGAATTATATTTTTAAAAAAAGAAAAGAAATAATTAATTTATTAAAGGATAAAATATTGGGTTATTATAACTCACTTTTATCTTACAATGAGGATATTGATATTGTATATAAGTCTCAATTATCAGAAAATTCATTTTCAGATTTATTAAATAAAAATATTGAAAAAGATAAAATTTTATGTTACACATCTAGTGGAATACATCGAGATGATATTGATTTTTTTATTAATGGTTTGTCAATGAAAAAAACAGGCTCACAGGGTCAGCAAAAATCATTTACTTTGTCTCTTAAGTTTGCCGAATTTGAACTATTGAAAAAAATGATTGGATTTAAGCCTTTATTTTTAATCGATGATTTATTTGATAAATTAGATAAAGGTAGAGTTTCAAGTATTATATCATTTATTTCAACTAATGATTTTGGACAAATATTTATTACAGATACAGACTTAGAAAGAATAAAACTAATAATAAAAAATACTGACTTAGATTTTAAATTTTTTTCAATTAAAAATAATAAAGTAGATGAAGAGATATTCTAGAACAACAAAAATAGGGGATTTGATAAATTCTTTTTATGAGGACAACAGACTAGTAAAAAATAACTCGGACGAAACTTTAAATGATATTTGGAGGGAAGTAATTGGCCCATATGTATTCTCTAAAACCAAAAAAATTTTTTTTAGAAAAAATAATATTT
>Ga0160423_10004935_pt1 | contig 10935 bp, 9 predicted proteins | sample CRUFie14St8metaG_FD_108191 | JGI IMG/M metagenome (GOLD analysis project Ga0160423, IMG submission 108191) | Marine microbial communities from the Costa Rica Dome - CRUD Field 142mm St8 metaG | ecosystem: Environmental > Aquatic > Marine > Oceanic > Photic zone | place: Costa Rica: the Eastern... | reverse complement strand
TCCTCTTCAAGTTCTCACCTGCGTGCGGTACTCTCCGCTGTTCTCGTCGATGAGCTCCAAAAGCGCGGTCTTGATTCCCTCGGCGACCTCGGCGTCCGTGTCGAGGGCGGCGCCGCGCGCCACGGTGCTCGGGCCCCTGGCCGGGATCAAGCGAGTGTTAGAGGAGAGCTCCCTCCTGCCGCGACCGGAGGCCGCCGAGGTCCCCCTCGCGCACCTGGCCGGCCTCGTCCAAACGCCCGCGCTTGCCCCCTTGGACACTGTCGCCACTCTCCTCGCCATCTTGCTCGCAACCATGGTGGTCAAGACGAAGGTCTTTCGCCGCGGAAGTCGTCTAGCCCCGCTAGCCCCTAGCTTGTGGCTTGTGGCGCTCAATCAGCTCAATCAGCAACCCGGAGATCCAGATTTACCCTCCGGCCCGGATGGATCCCCCAAAAGGCGATTTCTACACGACGCTGTGACGTTGACGTTGATGCGCTGGATCTCAGCAAGAAGCGCTTGGTTTTTTGCTTGCGCGCCAGTGCGTTTTATCCGTTTTGGCAACACAAACAAACCAAAGTTGATACATCATCTGTTACATTGGCAGGGGTCGCGGTTGTTAGTTTTGCTCCCAGTCGCACCGCGCCTTTCTTGGGGGGGCACCCTCCCTGTGCAGACCCTCCTTGGGCGCCCTGCCCGCCACAAAGAGCTTCTCGTGCAAGGATCGCACAGAGGAAGCTCCCAGCTTGGCCACCTTGCGGTCATACGTGAGGATCCCGTTGGACTCGCTCTCCACGTCGGAAAGCTGAGTGAAGATGGCGCCGGAAAGTCCCTGGCCCACGAGGTCGGCGAGCAAGGTCATCTGGAGCCCGTATTGCCTCTCGAGCTCCTTCAGGGTCCTCACCTGGGCGTATCCCCAGTCCACAAAGGTGTCGTAGTCCGCCCCCTGGCCCCCCTCCTCTCCTTCCCCTGCCCCCCAGGCGTGGCCAGGGATGGAGAACCCGTTGCCACCAAATTCGCCGAGCACCGAGGCGCGGCACTCCTCGAGCCTCACGAAGCTTGGCCCGGGATACACATGCCGGTCGAAGGCGGCGCCGTTGCCAAAGTCATTGCCTCCGCTCACCCAAGCCAGCCTCTGCGGGTCGTAGGACGAGAGCCAAGCGAAGATGTCCTCGGTGCTGAACTGGCCCCAGCCCTCGTTGAATGGGATCCACGCAACGACTGACGGAAAGTTATACAGGCCCTTGACGACGCCCTTGAGCTCACCCACGAAACCGGACGCGGTCTCCGGTGACTTGACCCCTTCCCTAAAGTCGTGAGCCCCGTCCGGGCTCCACATGTAGACCCCCGAGGAGGAGGGCATGTCCTGCCACACCATGATCCCGAGCTTGTCGCAAAGGTGGTAGAACCTGTCCGACTCGACCTTGGCGTGCTTTCGAATCACGTTGAACCCGAAGTCCTTGGCGCTCTGGATGTCAAAGGCCAGGGCTTCCTCGCTGGGAGGGGTGTAGAGTCCGTCCGGCCACCAGCCCTGGTCCAGGACTCCGTAGTGAAAGGTTGGCTCGCCGTTCAGCAAGAATTGCACGGCGTCCCCGTTCCTTCCCAGCGAGATCTCCCTCATCGCGAAGTAGCCCTCGACCTCGTCCAGGGCCTCGCCGTTCTGGGCGAGGTGCAGGGACACGGTGAGGTTGTACAAGAAGGGCTGATCAGGGGACCAGAGCTTCGGGATGTGGTGCTCCCCGAACTTGAGGGTCAAGGACTCGCCCGACCAACCCGAGCCAAAACCCACGATACCGTGCTCGTCGAAAGCGGTGAGCTTGACGAAGGGGACGAGCCCGGTTGGGGAGACCGTGTTGATCTCGGCGTGGAGGCTCCTGGACCTGATGCTCGGCGTGAGCCTCATGGACTCCACGTAAAAGGTTCCGGGAACGGTCTCCAGCCACACGGTCTGCCAGATGCCCGTGACGGAGGTGTACCACATCCCCGCGGGCGCGATCATTTTGTCCGACCCCTTGTCGGCCCACTGCTTCCCGTGGGGCTGCTGGCCATCCTCGGTTGGGTCCCACACCACAACCACGAGCTCGCTCTCTCCCGACGGCAGCAGGAAGTCGGTGACGTCGAAGGAGAAGGAGTCGTACCCACCCTGATGCGTGCCGACGAGCCGGCCGTTCACGTACACCCAGGTCTTCCAGTCGACCGCGCCAAAGTGAAGGATGCGGCGGTCCGCCCCATCCCCACGCTCAGCGCTCAGGGTTCTGCGGTACACCAGCTGGCTCCCGCTCCCCACGCTCCTCGCCACCCCGGAGAGGGCGCTCTCGATCGAGAAGGGCACGAGGATCTTCTCCTCGTAGCCCTCCGAGGAGGGCGCGGACGCCCCGTGCGCCGCTCCCTCCACCTTGAAGTCCCAAAACCCGTTCAGGTTCTCCCACCTCCCGGGCCTACGAAGCTGGGGCCTCGGGTGGTGATCCGTGGAGGACACGTCAGATGCGGCCATCCGCTCGCCCCACTCCGTCAGCAGCGGAGCGGACGACCGGGTCTGGTTCCAGGCGTCCAGAACGGACTGGAGGTCCTCCGCCGAGGAGGAGGAGGAGGAGAAAAAGAATGGTGTGGAGGTCTGCCGCGCGAAAAAGGATGCCGCTGCATCAACGAGCGAGCGAGCCCCGCCCGCGTACTCTGCGGCGTCGAACATCTCCCTCTTGATCTCCGGCACCGCGTCGCGGCGCACGAAAAGGGCGAGGACGAGAACAAAGAGGGACAGGAACGCGGCCTGACGCCTCTTCTTCCCCTTCTTCTTCTCCGTCCTGGGGCTGGCGGCGCCCCGAGGCTCGGGCTGCGCCGCAGGGGCGGGAGTGAGGGACACGACCTTGGCGGTGCCGCTGCGCGGGAGGACCCGCAGGAAGAGGTTCCCAGATCTTCTCGCGACGGCGGACGCCTGCAGGACGCCCTCCTGGGTCTGGTTTCCCTGCACCAAGGTGACCTGCTGGCCGTTGCCCTGCATGACGTCCATGGCCTCCGAGGTCGCCGCCGCGGCCGCGGCCGCGTCGATTGCCTCGCGCTCCTCGAGGTCGGCGAGGGTGAGGTACGATCGGCTGTGCTTCAGGGGAGGACCGGGGTTGGTTGTCGGTTGGCCCGGCGCCGGCGTCGGCGTGGCGCCCGAGGTGGCCGGGTGCTGCATATCGCTCGTTCGGTGTAGAAGGTCTCGCGGCCTCCGACGATCGGCGTGGCGGGGGCTAGAGCATGCTTTCGCCCGAGAAAAAGAAACCCTAGCCCGAACGGGAGGGGTATCGCTGGACTGCGTTCAGACGCGGCTTAGCGCGGCGGTTTTTCTGCTGCCGGTTCACGCGAGATGCCGGGCTCGAGAGCGGTGCGCGACGAGAGTGGCGTCGGCTAGCGGTCCGCGGGGGTCGCGGGGGCTCTTGAATTCCTCGTTGGGGTTCCACTTCGGCTCTGGGGGCGCTGCGCCGCACGGTCCGTGTTTCTGCACCCGCACTTCGATGATGCTCTTCGTCCCCCCGAGGGACACGACACCGTGGATGATGATTGGATTTTACCGAGGGCTTTGTGTAGAAATCGCGTCTTAGAGAGGGATCGTGTCATCAATCCACGCAAGCCCAAAAGGCCCTGGAGAATTCCTCTCCGCGCAGCAGCCGTGATTTTTCAAATCGACGAAATCAGCATCCACAATCGAGTGATAATCTGGGAAGCGGTGTTTGGAAGTGTGGGGCGGTCAAACGTTACTTTTTTTTTCTCTCTCTGTCATCCGTCGATGAAGCAGTCCCCCCTTGGATGTGGGGAAAGACGGTCGGCGGGCGCTCACAACAGCCCCGCAACACTTCTCCACCTCCCATTGCATCCTTACCACTTTCTCACAAACACGGAAACCCTCCTCACTCTGTCTCCCGTACGCACGCGCGCTCGCTCCCCCAGCCGCGGTGGGAAAAGACCTGGCCCCACCGCGCTCCTTCAAGCAGGCGCGGCGAGACACGAAGGAAGGTGTACGCCGAGCTCAAAAAAGAATGATTTGTTTGTGTGGATATCAAGAAGCGGGGTGTTGTTTATACCCTCCCTCGCGAGAAAAACGGGGCGGTCTGAAGACCGCCGCGCCCGCGCCACAACCGGCAAACCCCGCACGACGATGGAGACAATGGCCCCCGCCGTCTCCTTTCCCCACGAGCAAGCTAGGGAGCGGAACCCAAGCCCCCTCCCCAAACAGCGCTGCCAACTCTGTCTCCCTCACTCTCACCCCACGCCCCCCGAACCCGTACGCTCAGGAGCTCGGGGGAGAGGGGCGGCCACACCATACCTCCGTGCCAAACCGATTCGCGGCACCGCCACCCGGCCCTCCCCTCGCCAAGTGTCGAAAGCACGGAAAGAGAGGCAGAAACAGAGCGGTCGAGCCGAAGAAGATCTTCCAAGATCTCACGGCTCCCAACCCCGTCCCCGCCCGGCCGTCCTCACGGCCCTCTTCACCTCTTCTTCTTCATAATCTTCGACAGCCTCTGCAGATGGTAGTTCAGCGTGTCCTTCTGCTTCTTCTCGTTCCCGAGGGACGCCACGCACTGCGTGAGCCGCCTTGCGTCCTTCATGCACTGCGAACTCAGAGCATCGTACCCGTGCTTTTTCATGCAGGTCAGCAGGACCTGAACCTCCTGCGCGCACCCGAGTTGCGCCCGGTTCACCTGCTTCGCGGCAATCCGCGTGTGCCTGTTGTACTCCTTTTCTCTGTACGCCTTGGGCATGTTGCTTCCTTTGCTTACGCGCCCGCCCGCCTCACGCCCCCCTCGGGCTTCGGACACGAGCGAAAAGAAAGAAAAAAAGGGTGACAAGAGTGAGAGAGGCGCGTGGTCGCCTTCGACGCAGCGACGTTCAGGATCGTCCCGCCGCGCGCTCTTCCTCTCAATCCTCCGCCAGCCCCACAGAAGCGTGTCAAAGCCTCCGCGACGGCCTTCGTTTTCTCCCGCACCGCCACACCCCGCACCGATGCTCAATTCTTTGGCAGATCCTCGACTGTTTTGTGGTGTACGAAAATCGTGACACTCACTTTCTCACACTTAAGGTTTAGTCTTGCGGAGACAGAAGCCCCGTTTTCGAAGTGGAGACGGACGTTCTCAGGGTGTTTGTTGGATCGGAACAATCAATTGTAGCGTTGATCGCGTCGCCCACGCCCACGCCCCGACAACGCAAGAGCCACCGACAGCGATGGCCAAACCGTCCGCCCCCGCAGCGTCCGTCCCCGCTGCGTCCTACCCACCAGTCTTCCACGCCCCCGACCAGGGCCAGGCTTGTGCCGAACACCCTGACGATGTCAAGTACTGGGTGTATCCCGAGCACAGGGGTTGGCTCCTGAGCCAGGCAAAGTTCCTCAAGGACTGGAGGAGGAGGTTTTACGTGCTGAAGCAGGGGTTCCTGTTCAAGCTTCCCTCTGACGACCTGTCGCCCGAGAACAGGTACAAGATCGCTTGGAGTATGAAGGACTGCATCGACGTCTCCTTCCCGCCCGTGGACGAGGCCAAGGGCCCCACGCTGAACCTGATCATGAAGAAGGGATATAAGGCCAACGGGCGCGAGCCTGACCTGGAGACCGTCGTCCTCGTCGCGGATTCCGCCGAGGAGAGAAACCTTTGGTTCGGGGCGCTGGTGGCCGCGAAGTCCAAGCGCCAGTTCCAGTTCCAGTTCAACGCTGCGGTCGGCCTTCCCAGCGGCCCTGCGTCCCTCAGCGCCGGCCACGCCGCGAACGTGTACGGCAACACCATCGCCGAAGAGCTCTCCAAGCTCAGGCTCGACATGAGCGACATCAAGAAGGACGTTTCCACCATGAAAGTGGAGAACCGCGAGAACGCGGACGCGATCCTGGATCAGGCTGAGAGGATCGAGGACACCGTGGGCAGCCTCGCAGACGGAATTGCCCGCGACAATGCCTTTGGTACTGATGATGGCTATGGTGGTGGCTATGGCTACGGAAGCCCTACGGTGTCCTCGATCCACTCCGATTCTTATGAACTGGCCCCCTTTGATTCTGAGGATGAGGATGGGGGGTTCGCCCCATTCCCACCACCACCACCTCCACCACCGAAAGCGTTTGTAGACCCGGCGAACAACCCAACCGAGATTTTCGGGGAGAGGTGCGTCGGCGTCCAAAACTCCTTCGCGCCCCATGAGTGGGTACAAGACGGGCTTTGCGGCAAGAGGATCAGAGTGCTGTGGCGTGCGCGCGAGCAGAGGCTCCAGGCGGCCGGCAACACCAGGTCCACCGGCAAGGAGCAGTGGTGGGCGGGATACGTCAAGGCCAGCAACCCCACCAGGGGCCTGCACATGGTCCAGTACGACGACGGCGAGGTCGAGTGCCTCAACCTTGGAAAGGAGGGAACCCTTCACACCATCGCCGAGAATGGCTTTGGACCCAAGGATATTGGGCGTAGGGTGGAGGTCTTCTGGGCGTTCCAGGAGCGTCATCAGCTGTTGTCCTCCAAATCCGGGAGCACTAGGCGCCACTGCAACGCCTCAAGCGGCAAGTGGTACGCCGGAACGATATCTGAGTGCAGGAGGCATAGGTTCTCCGGCCTCGAATACTCGGGTGAGGACAACTACCAGAATTTCAAGGACGTCTACCAGAAGTTCATCAGCGACGCCGCCGTCATCAAATACGACGACGGGGACGTCGAGCTCCTCGACTTGAACCAATATGAATTCAGGTACATCTCCTCGCCACGCGTGTGGCAGGGCCAGAAAATCAGCCTGCTCACCGACAACAAGTGGCAGTCCTGCACTGTTGTGACCGCGCCCAAGCACCCGGGAGAGGCCGCCAAGGTCGTCTTCGAGAGCGGGGTCATGACTTCAGTCGATCTCAAGAACGAGGACCCCACCGTGGCCACCGTGTGGCACATGAAGGAGGCGGACGTGATTCCCTTTACCATGGAAGAGAACCCCAGCACCAGCGGAGGAGCTTTTTGAAGAAGTATATATGAAGAAGTTGCTATTAGCCCAAACCACCCTCGATCAGCTCCTTCGCGTTGACTTGAGCTCGTATTCGTCCTCCACCACGTCCCTGGCCCTCTGCAGTTGATTAGGAAGTGTCGGTCGATTAGCACCACACTCGCAGCAGCGGGGGACGCTCGAGCAACTTACCTGAACCTCCTCCCCGAGGTCGATCTTACCCTTGTTCTTCTTCGAGTCGGGTATCTTAGGCGTGTCGTTCAGCGTCCTTGAGTCGTAATCCTTCGCGCCGGGACGAGCCCGACAGAGAGAGAGAGAGAGAGTCAGAAGAGCCCCACCAGAAAGGCGAGAAGAGGAGTGTAGGTTCGGAGGGGAGGTCGCGCACCTGGATCCTCCCCTGCAGGACGCTCGAGAGCGAGAGGTACCCGATCAGTACCACCCCCACCATGGGCACGCCCACTCTGAGCTGCTTTGGCACTTTCATCGCGACCGCTCGCTGGTCGAGTCCGCCATCCTCAAGCTGGGTCCCCGGGGCCCCCCAGCAATTGCAGGGCAAAAACAGAAAAAGCGGAAAAGCGTGGACAGCGACTTATCCAACCTTGGCGAGCATGAGGACGACAGGCAGGCTGAGCGCGCGAGGGGGGGCTCAGGCGAGCCAGGCCACTCCCGTCCTGGGAGCGAGGAGGGCGGCGTCGACGAGGGCGAGGTGCAGCGGCGGGAGCTTCGGCCAGCACGAAGGCGGTGAGGAGAGCTTTCGGCTTCAGGAGGGCTCCTCGACCCCCGCGCCGCGGCGGGGCAAGAGCAGGTTCTCGGAGGCGAGGAGGGCGCGCTTCCGCCGGCCCGGGCCAGGCACCGCGGAGTCCCAGAGCGAGATCCGCAGCGAGTTAAACCGCTTCCAGTCTGCCTTTGATAGGTTCGAGAAGGAAGGCGACAAGGAAGCCCGGTGGCACGTGGTCAGCATTGCTGGCGCGAAGAGGGAGGAGAGCTACTCGAAGAGGCTGCTGGAGGCCTACGAGAAGGAGATCAAGAGAAACGCGGGGCAGTACACCCTGCCGGACGGCACAGTGCAGTCCATCGAACTGATGACGCCGGTCATACGGTACCAATACAGGGACGTGGAGACAAACAGGGTGGTGAAGAGGACGGTGAGGTGGCCGGCCAGCGATATGCTGTGGTGCCACTGCGTGATGACCGCCAGGATGAGGGCCTTTATCCAGAGGCAGACCTTTGTGAGAAACATTTTCAGCGGAGAGCCCCTCGTCAGCTTGAGCGACTTTGCGTTTCAGGACCAGTACGACGAGGCGAGGAGGGACGAGGAGGGCACCCTGCTTACTTTCACGGAGCTCCTCAGGCACGCGAGACTCGTGGAGTGCCACGAGATTGACGATCCGGAGGAGGTTGGGCTGGACGTCCACGCGCAGCTCACCCAGCTCTTCCAAAAACAGTACGGCGGCGGGGACGGGGGCAACGAGGGCCTCGCGGAGGAGGAGCAGGAGGAGGACGAGCAGCAGCAGTGGCTCGAGGATGAGCCGCTCATGCCGATGTAAAAAATTGACGACGGGAGAATTCGAACAAGCTTTTTCACGCCCCGCCAGCCTCTCTCCCTTTCTCTCTCTCTCGGCCCCCCGCCCGCCCCGCCCCCCTCGTATTTCGTGTCGCCAGGCCTGCCTAGGCAGATCGCGATCGCGAGAGTCGGACAACTACCCTTTGCCGGGAGGAGTGGAGGAGTGCACTGATCATGGGAACGACGACCTTGTCCCTGTTCGCGGGGTTCGCCCTTCTCATATACGCGGGCGTCATGGCGTACGAGTGTAAGCGAAGCCCAGCGCACGCCCCCCGCCCCCCGCCCTCTCGTTTTCACGTTCGTCGGCCAAACTGACCTGCCTTTCCTCTACGCAGACCGAAGCGCTTCGGACGTGCAAGGGGTGTCGGGTTTGCCCTTCAACGTGGCAGCCATTCTAGCGTCGGCGTTCGCTCTCACGCTTTTCGGTGAGTTTCCCTGCCCACCCACCCACCCTTGTTCGGGTTCTGCCCACCGACTACCGCCACCGTATCGAAACGAAAGGAACGAACCTGACCGGACGCTCTGGACACTCTCGCAAACACACAGGCAGCGTAGGCGTGGGCGGCGACCTCGTGCCCATCAAGGCCCAGGCGGGTGACAGGATTTACGAGCCCCTGACGTACCGCCCGAGCTTCATGGGCTTCAACCATCGGATCGTGCCGGGGACCGACTGAGCGGACGGCGGGAGGGCCTCAAAGCCGCGCGGGGTGTGCCCAAACACGCACACGAAAGGAAAGATAAACTTCTACTTGTACACAAAATTGAAAAGAATGGGAATGGCTGGCTTTCAGGCCTTGTCACCGCTCTCCACTGGCCCTCCAGAGACGTCGTCCTCGGCGTCGTCCTCCCCATAGGCCTCTACGGCGTACCGATCCTCGCCCCGGTCGCCCATGGTCTCGCAGGACCTGCTCAGGTTGGCGTGCAGGACCTCGAACGCGTTCTTCATTGCCTTCATCTGCTTGTTCACGCTCTTCATCTCCATCTCAAGCTTCTCCTTCCTCTGCAGCTCGACCCACGCATCCTTGAGCACTACGTTCAGCTCCTGCTTCAGGTTGTTCGCTTCCAGCCTGGTCTGCTCCAGCTCCCCCTGGTACTTCTCCTCCACGGCCTTGGAGGGGTCCAAGGACTGCCAGGCCTGGGCAAGGCTCCTGTCCACCTCCCACTTGTTCTTGTAAACATCCTGGATGATCATGGTCTCCGCGTTGAACCAGTCGTCGCCAGTCGTCCCCGGCTCGCAGGACTTGATCCTGCTCTCGTAAAGCTCCCTGGACCTCGCCTCTATCTCCTCTGACCTCCCCTGCAGGAACCTCGACCTTGCCGTCCACCAGCAGTCCAAGTAGGGATGGGCCTGAGGCCTGCGCTGCTTGATGAAGTCGTAGGACTCGTCCAGGCCGCGGCCCTCCACGAACGTGAGGTACGAAAGCACCGTGAGGGTAGCCCTGTTGATTCCAGCGGTGCAGTGGACGTAGGTCTTGTGACCGGTCTTGAGCAGAAGGGAGAGAACCCTGACGGCCTCTGGAATCATCTCCGCCTGATTTCCGTGGTCGAAGTCCCTGATTGGGACGTGGATCACCTTCACGCCGAGGTCCGCGCCCTTGGCGACGATCTTGGGGTGGTCGATGCCCAGAGCCTCGAAGCAGGCGTGGCTCTGGAGGCAAAGCACGGCGCTGCAGCCGGTCTCGTCCTTGATGGTGGCAACGTCCATGGGACTGCGCGCCGCCAAAGGGGAAGTGAGAGAGGGAAGGGCGTGCGTCAGCGCGGGAGGCGGGGCATGGTGTACGTTTTTCTTTCTTTTTTTTCGCGCACGCGAGAGCACGCGTTCGGGACAGGTCCCTGGCTGAAGACTCACCTGCGAGGGCAAGCGCCGACGTAGATGTTCGGCGTGATTTCGCTGAAGTTCAGGGTCCAGCGCCAGTCGTTCAGGCCCACGAACTCGGGGGGCTCCTCGCCGCCGTTCAGTTCGATGGCCTCCTGCCTCCTCTTCTCGTTCGCCTCGTGCTCCTTCTGCGAGTAGGGCTCCACCGTCTCGTCCTCGCTAAGCGCGAGGGGCACGTGAGCCGGAGCGCGAGGACCTCGCGCGGGCCTGAACCCTCCGTGGCGCGCCGCGGGGAGGGAGCCGCCCGGCCCGCGGAGGTAGGCCGTCCAGACCGCCCCCGCCCTCGACCCCGTGACCCTCAAAGGTGTCGTCGCTCCCATGGTCGCTGCTCTCATCGTTCGCTGTGTTGGCGTTCACGGGGCTTGTTGCTTTTTTGCTTTTCGCCCACCTGGCCCTCCCTGTAGAAAACGCCTTATTCACGCACCTCGGGGTCTCCAAACGAATCTGATTTGGCGGACTGCCTGCTCGCGAAAGAAAACAAAAATCCGATTTCATAAGTGAAGTTCAAAAAAGTTCAAGAGACTTGGGGCTTGATCAAGAAAGGATGTCTAAACGCCGACAGTGCTCACTAGTAACGCACAGTCTG
>Ga0160423_10004934_pt1 | contig 10935 bp, 8 predicted proteins | sample CRUFie14St8metaG_FD_108191 | JGI IMG/M metagenome (GOLD analysis project Ga0160423, IMG submission 108191) | Marine microbial communities from the Costa Rica Dome - CRUD Field 142mm St8 metaG | ecosystem: Environmental > Aquatic > Marine > Oceanic > Photic zone | place: Costa Rica: the Eastern... | reverse complement strand
AGTATCGGGAATACCATAAGTATTAATTAATGCCCTTAACCCAGTAACTGTACCTTTTGTTTTTAGTAAAAAAGGCAAATTATGAAATATGCGCTTATAAGTTTCTTTATTTACATCATCTAATTTAGTAATGTCTGAAGATGCTGTAATATAATTTTCTATTACTTCAGATCCTGTAGGGGGCAATAAACTGCCTGAAGCGTTTATCCCTACTAGGGCAGCATAAAGATCATTTGAAGAGAAATTATTTTGGTATATATTAACTCCCATAGATCTAATAGCATCTGCTACTATATCTTTAGAAATTCCCTTATCTAATCTATTGTCTGCATCATATCTGTCACCAATTGCTTTTGTATAAGTCCAAAATACATCAAAGTGTTGACCTATCATATCCATAAACAAAAAGAATGGAATATTTGTAGAATCATCTTTAACAAAATTAGGTAAAGAATTTACTAATCTATCTAAGTTATTGGAATCATATAAAGATGCAGATCCTAGTATACCTGATGGTAATTCTAAACTAGCATTTCCCAACCAATTAGTTAATACCCCTGAACTTGTAGATTGTAAGGTGTAAGGAGCAGTAGTATTTGATTTAGGCCAAGTCCAATCCGATCCAGAAGTAAAATATAAGAATCTTTCGTAATCATCAAAATTCTTAACTATGTTAGTTATATTATTTCTTAATATAGCTACACTAGAAGACATACTATTGCTGTCAGCTCCACTATCTAAAACATCACTAATTTCAGTATTATAATCTTCAATATTTTTTACTTTAATATAAAAATTATCTAATCTAGATTGAGCTGAAGAGAAAAATACAAAATCATCAAAGTCTTCATAGTTTAAATCAATTTTAGCCCCTTTTTGATTTAAAATATTTTGTAAATTATCAAAGGATGATGTTAAAATAGTATTAACTAAATTACTAGTATCTTGAAATGTTGTAGAATTAGCAATTGAATCTTTCCCTTTGATTTCAAAATTTGGACCTTTTATATTTTGAGTTTTAGTAATTCTAAAGACCCTAGGAGAAAATTCTACATCAAAAGAAATAGCTTCTGCTGTTTGAAGATCTACCCAACATGTATCTTTTACCCCAAATTGGGAAGGTAAGGCTTCATATAATTTTATTAAAACTGTAAATTGGTCTTCATCAGTTTCATCATCTAAAGCTATCCTAATCCCAGTAGCTAAATTATTATCACCAAAATTAAGGAAAAAATCTTCAAAAAATGGTGATCCTTCTAATTCATTTACAAATGAATCTACAGCAGTTTGGATTTGAGCATTAGTTAATGTATTGCTGGCTAGCCTCAATTCAGTTCTATCTGCTGAAATTTCTTGTATAAAATAAGGAATTTTTGGAGAGGTAGCTGCTTTATCCCTTAAAAAATTATATACTACTTGATAAAACCCTTGACTAAATCCCTCATTAATTAAGTCTAACCCAGGATCAACTTCAATAGAATTAGCAACTCCGGTTTTTGGATTAAACCCAGATAAAACTGAATAGTCTTTGAAATTATAATTTATAGTTTCTAAAAGGCCTTGCTCATTATAAACAGAAAATTCTACTCTATCTATAGCTGGTCTGAATTCCGAGACGCTATTAAATGAAGGAATTAATTCTTGATCTTTTTCACTATATTCGGGAATAGGGATATTTTGAGATAATTCAACACTAGAAATAGTCGGAGCAGATTGATTAGATGTAGAAATTAAAATATCATGAGATTGATTAGTGTGAGTTGCCCCTACCATAGGCCCTTTTTCAGGGTGAATATGGTAAAATCCTACATAATTTTTTCCATTAGGTAGTGTGTATTCACCCCCGTCAGTATACAAATTTGTACGAGTAATATATGCCGTTACTTCTCCATTAGAAGTAGTATAATTATTATTAGAAGTAGTATAATTATTAGGTGAATTGTAACTCATATCTATTTATTTATTCTGTATCTCCTGAATTTAAGCCTACTGATTCTTCGGCAGCTGCTGCTAACTCTCTTAATCTAGTTTCTTCTAACTCAAATAATTCTCTTCTTAAACTGTTAATTTCTTCTAAAAGAGCAGCAATATCTGCATTGATGGTATCTCCTCCTATATAATCTTGGCTTTGCCTTACTAAAAATTCATGTGAATTAACATCACCAAATTTAGGAATATCATAAAATATTTCTGAGTATTGTTGGAAAAAAGTTCCTACATCAATAGTAGGTAAATCTATATCGTCTGAGGGAGGGGAAAATTGATTAAACTCATCGCTAATTGTTTTTCCAAATTTATTTTTATCCCAAACTTTTCTATTTAAATTAACTTTTCTCATCCATTAATTATTTTAAAATAATAATCATTATCTAATATAATAGTTTCACCATCTAAAACTATTTTAAATAATAATTTATAGTACCTTTCTGGTTCTAAACCATTCATATATAGAGTAAAATAATTACTCTTAGTATCGGCACTAATTTTTGTATAAGTGTCGTCGAAATTAATAACAAATTCATTAGTATCCAAGTCTTTTACTGCATAAAATGAAGAAGTTGGTAAATAATTTCTTTGGGTAAAATAAGAACTAGTAGTATAGGTTCTTGAAGGGAATTGTGGGCGACAATTCGCTCTAAATTTATGAACACTATCCCTCCTAAAAACCCCAGGATTATTATCCAATGATACAAATAACTCAGTTGTATCTATAGTAGGAATATTAGGAGAAGAAGCTGAAACGTAATCATCCCACTTAAACTGTAATTCAGGAGGATAAATAGTATTAGTATCTACTGAGTAAAATTGGAGTTTAGCTTGTTTATTAAGATTAGCTACAAACTCATCATTATCACTTTGTTTTATAATAAACCCATTATTGTAAATACCATCACTTGCATCTAAAGAATGACTATACCAGTTTATTATCACATTAGTAGTATCAACATTTAGATCTTTATTACTAGAATAAGAATATACTTGAGACTGTGTAATAGTTAGATTTAAATTAGACCCTGTATACCAAGTTCCACCCCCTGTAATAGATCCATAAGAGGCTGTTACTTTATCCGAAAAATTTGAAGTGCTCCAAGCATTTTCTCCTTCATATGTTTTAAATTTCCAATTACATCCATTAGTAGTTTCTGGGTCGTCATTAAAATGACCTGTTCCCATCCCCCAGGATCCAGAGATAGCATAAACTTCTAGTGTAGTATCTACATTTAAATTATTAAGGTTAGAGATATAATTAATTAAGTTAATTTTATAACTTCCTGTAATTTCATTAGTAAAAAGAGAATTAATTTCATCCTGGTCAAATTGTATTAAATATCTGCTAACATGGGCTACCCCTGTAGAATAATCAGCAGTGGCTTCTAATATAGAATCTAATCCTGTGTTTTTTTTAGGATATCTAGAATATATAGTAGCGTCTTTAGTAGGAAATAATTTATATACTGCCATATTATAATGTTGTTGCTCTTCCTCTAATATCAGAATCAGGGAATTTAATTTCAAAAATACAAGGATCTAATGAAGGGTATATAACTCTATTACGAGTTGCTCCTTCTAAATCATAACTAAATTGAGAGTAACTACCACCTGATTTATTAGTTAATTTTATATCATTTACTACTTCTACCCCGGGGACTTGGTCTAAGAGGATAAATAATTCTCGAGTAAAAATAGGTTGATTTATTTGTTGTTTATCTATGCTAAAATAATCTTTTATAGTATTTACACAAGCATTAATTACTTCATTACTATTAAAATTAGCGGCTATAAAAACATCAAAATCTACTCCTATATTAATAATAAAGGCATCTTTTATTTTAATTGAATCTCCTACAGTTCTGTATTCTGCTAGATAAGTTTTTACATTTTGTTTTAAAGCTGAAGAAGGAGATACTAGCTGCTTTTCAGAGTTATAACCTAGCATATATAAATTTAAAGAAGAGGGTATTTCTCCAGGAAGAAGATTTTCTAATTTTTCTTGTTCAATATAAGCCTTAGCTACAGTACCAAATTGAGGGGGTAAACTTAAAACTCTAACTAAATAATCTTCTTCAGTTACAGTCCTTTGTTGAGCTCCAAAATTAGCTAAAGAATTATTTCTAATTTCTTCAGTTGAATCCCCATCTGAGCCCCCAACAGCTGCCTCAGAATTATTTACTACTATGTTATCAAACACATATTGTGCGTTTGTAGTGTTTGTTATGTCATCTTGCTGGAATCTGACATTGGAAGTATTAATAGTAGTAATAGTATTAGAAGCAACATTAGAATCTACACCACCCCCAGTTAAGTATCTTACAGTTAAAGTAATATTTGAGGGAGCAATACCATAAGTACCACTAAATAAAAAATTAGAGGGATTAAATGCAGTTTTTATTTTACTAATAGAATTAGGTAATCCTATACCTACATTATCAGGGTTAGGAATAATTACTTCGTTTATATTGTTTTGATTTGTACCTGCTCCAAATTGAATATCTAGCTGAGTTTTAGATTTAAATCGAGATACATGTCTTCTAGGAACCTTTTTTAATCTTAATAAATAGGGAACCTCACCAGCATACTCTTGGTTGTTTGGATCAGGACCAAAAGGATTTTTATTTTTAATAGGTTCAAATACAGTTTCTTGGGCTAGGTAAGGTACCTCTGTCCAAGAATTATTATCACTATCTACAACATCTAATATTTTAATAATATTAGAGTCATTTATAGTAACTGTTGGATATCTAGTTACCTCACCAAAAGTAAAACTTTCAGTTTTTATAGTAGCTGAAATAGCTTTTCTTTTCTTTTTAAGCAAAAAATACTCCACATCAGTTCCATTAAGTTGGTAAACTGATACTTCTGTAGGATCCAAAGAAGATGAATAGCTAAAATCTATAGAATCTTCTATAATAAATCCAATAGATCCAACGTTAGATGTTAATGAAGTATTTTCTGGGAAAAGAAGGGCATAGTCCCAATCCGGCACTTTATCACCCCCATCAGTTTTTGATGGGATTTGTTGATAAACTTCTACTTCAACTGTGGCTGCTGTAGTAACTTGAGGCTTATACCCCATAGTATATGCTAAATCATATAAATTAGATTCTTGTCTAGCATATTGTAAAAATGTTTCTTGAATTTGATTATCTAAATAAAAAGACAATACATCACCTACATAAGAAGCCATTTCAATAAACATAGCCCCTGGTGAGTTGGGGCTGAAATCATTATAGGTATTAGGAAAATAGGTTTTAGAATATTCTATAAGAGAATTTCTTAAGGCATCAAAATCTCTATTGACATATTTTATGTCTCTATCTGTTTTAGTGTTTAGTATGTTGTTATTATATGCCATTATGCGCTAAGATTTATTTCTAATGTATCCTCTTCATTATTAAATATAAAGTAAGTTATTCCTATATTTACTTGCAACTCTTCAGGATCACCTGTAATGGTTAATTCTTTAAGTTCAACTTGAGGGAAATACAAAGCTAAATCATCTCTTATAAGATTTTCTATATTCCCATAAGTTTGGGCAGTTACTTGCTCAAATACAAATTTTTTAAAATTACTTCCATAGTCTGGATTAAGGTATCTTTCTCCTACGTCTGTTGAAAAATAAACAAACAGATTAGACTTGATTTGATCAGCTGTGGTATAATTAAGTTTAAATGGAATAGCTCCATTTGCTCCCGTATTACTAAAAGGGTACGATAAACCAACAGCTTTTCGAGGTTGTTGATCAAGGGGGAATATATTGACTTGTTTATTAGCCATTATTTACTATTCATTAAACCCATTATTTGATCCATAGAAACATTTCCTTCGGGTAATTTTCCTTGGGGGGAGGCTGTATCTATATTTCCTGTAAGTTGTAAAGGTTGAGGAACGTGTTGAGTTCCAAAAGAAGCTTGCATATCTCCTAATATATTTTTATATGCTTCTCTTTTATCTTGATAATTCATAGAAGGAGATTTTGGAAGAGGCATAGTAGGTTGTTGGACTTGTTCCACAACAGGTTGTGGTCTAGGAACCCGCACTGCCTCAAGAAGTATATCTTTTAACTCTTCTTGAATAACTTCTCTAACTGCTTCTTTTATTAATTTTTTAAATCCAGATTGTTTCATTGTATATAAATATCAAAATTATTAACTTATGAACGAAGAATCTCCAGGAAGTGCTACTTCAGATTCAATTGAAGTTACTTGAAGTAAATCTTCAAATGTAACTCTTAAATTTTGTTCGTCTATTATTAGTTTAACATCATCAATAAGTACACTTTCGTCAGTAGCAAATGAAAACTCAGTTGCAGCTACTACTATACCTGAAGGGTTAAATGCTACTGCTCTTCTTTGGGTTAAATCCTCAGAAAATTGTCTTTCTTCTATTTCAATAACAAATCCTTTATAGGTTGATTCATTTTCAGTTTCTGAGGCTTGTTGAGTTAAAGCTGCTAATTTAACCACCCCAGGATCAAGTGCAGTTAATCCTGGAAGTATTATTTCATTTCCATTTTCATCAGTTACAGATAAAGGAACTCCTGAAAGTACTGCTAATAATTTTTGGTTTTCATCAACATATTGCTCAGCGGGGACAATTGTGGTACTGACTATTCCTGTATTAGTATCTAAAATTCCTGTGTCAGGGTTAACTTGAGTAGCTCCTATTTCCCCTGCAGAAATAGAAGCATCTTGAGTAATACCATCACCCCCATTAATACCTAGTGTTATAGGGACAGTAAACACATCTCCTTCTTCATACCCCGAACCACCATCAGTAACGTCTATTCCAGTTATAGTACCGTTTTCTACAGTTACATTGGCTACTAATCCTGTTCCAGATCCTCCTCCTAGATATTGTCCATTAAAAATCCCATCTTCATACCCATTTCCTCCATTTCCTAAATCTATACTATTTACTATACCTGTTGTTACCCCTTCTCCAATTCCAACTCCAATTCCAACCCCATTAGTACCACCATCAGCATCAGTACCAGTACCTGTTCCATTTAATCCAGGAATATTTCCCTGTCCTACTCCTTGTGCTATGTCATCACCACTTCCAATTCCTAAAGTACCTCCAATTCCTTCTCCAGCCAAATTAGCTCCAGTTCCAAAACCACCACCACTATTTTGCCCTGTTCCCCCATCAGTACCCAAACCAACATCTACACCAGATCCAATTTTGATATTATCCTCACTATTATCTCCTAACCCCGAACCATCTATTGTACCTCCCGAAGATGGATCTATTCCAGAACTACCTCCAGCATCTTGTCCAGTTCCTAAATCTGATATAAAGGGAGAATCCACTCCATCTACTTGAACTTCTGCCCCCGAACCTGGGGGGATGTTGATTTGGATTCCATCTCCTAATTCAAATCCATCACCTCCTTCTGTAATAATAACATCCCCTAATTGATTATTTTGAATAATTATGTTACCTACTGCTCCATTTCCTAATTGAACATCTGTATAAACTCCATTGGGGTATCCTCCACCTCTTCCTGTTACTTTAACCCTATTAATTCCTCCTTTATTTAAATTTCTATTTCGAATTCTACCTTGAGCATCTAAATCAACATCAAAATCACCAAGATTATTTCCACCAGTATTTTGAGAAACTCCAATTTCTTGTACCGAAAGAAGCATACCATCACCTTTAACTTTTTTCTTTTTGACTTTTTTAAGAATTCTCTTTTTTAAGTCAATTGTTTCTAAAAGTTCTTTTACATCTAATTTAGTTTTTCCAAATTTTCCTTTTTTAACATATAAAAAATTAGGAGATTTAAAACCCTTAGATGGATCAAATAATTGAGTACTGTACCCGTCACCTCCATCAGTTACTGTTACTTTAACTACCTCTTTCTTTTTAACTTTAATAGTAGCTCTACATCCCTTACCATCACCCCCTTTAAGTTTTACATCCTCATAAGTTCCATTTTTATACTGAGAGCCTGGGTTTTCTATTTTTAGTTTTAGTACTGGTCCTCTAAGAACTTCACCAGGAGTGCCCCCTTCTCCATTATTTCCCCCTCCACCTCCAATAGGAGTAACACAAGCTGCTATAGCACCATCTAAATTACTTAAAACAGATATTAAAGCTGTTATAGCAGTTAATACTATTCCAAGGGGAATTAATAATCCATCAATTTTAGCTTTTAAAGGTGGAAATCTAGGAGCTCCATCTTTTTTATTAATAGCAGCATTTAACCCATCACCTAAGGCTCCAATACCTGCGGGAATAGCACCCGGAGATAGGGGAATAAACCCAGCAACAACTTGTACTATTTGTTTAACTATCTTAACAACATTAATAAGAGTTACGATTACACCTAAAGCTGTTGAAGCTACAGTTAAAGCATTTACAAGATTATTAATTAAATCTGCAATTTGGTTAGCTTCATCGATTATATTATTTCTTTTATCTATAATTTTTTGAAGTGTTGATGCTGGGGGGCATAAATCTTCAAATTTAACTACTTCTCTTACTAAGTTTGGGAGTTGTTTATTAACTATTTTAAGACCTTTATTTAAAATTATAGGTCTTAATTTACTTATATCTTTTAACTTTAAATCAGAGGGAATAGACCCCTTAACTTGGTTTACATCTATTCCAAAAGTAGGGGGGTTGAAACTCCCGAATGAAGGTGGTTGAATAGGCATTAAACGGTAAAGTTTTGTTTGGATCTACATTTATTTTCTAAATCAGGAATTATAGTATTTTTTAGTATAAATGATAATTGTTTTGCTGTAGATGCCTGAGCAGAAAGTTCATCTAAAGGTACTAAATTAAACAATTCCATCCATTTAGATAATTCACTAAAAAATTGAGATAATACAGCTACCGTTTGATCCCCTAATAAAACAGGTTCTTCAGCATCTTTATCTCCTAAAAATATAGCAGTACTATTTATTATAACCTTAGAGGTATCTACATTAACAGCAGAAGGACTTTTTAAATTAATAGAATCTTTTCCTGCTATAATTACATGGTCCTGTTTAGCATTAAATACTAATCTTCCTGAATTAAGGATTATTTGGTCCCCTACAAATTCTTTAGGAATTAAAGGAGTAGCATTTTCTTCATAACTATCATAATCCTCACTTGAAATTTCTAAGGGCAATTTTTGCCCACTAGCTAAGTAAATAGAAGATTTATCATTATTTATATCTTCTGGGAGGGGCACCCAAGGGTCTTCTGTAATTCCTTCTCTTTGCCCGTTTCGGATAATAGTTAAAGGGTCTCCATTTTCTCCTTCAGTAGACCATTCATTATTTTTATCTTTAACAGTACTTCCTAAACGGATTGAGTTTCCCCATCTCCCCTCAACAATATTATCTCCTATATAAGGTTGTAAAGAATGAATATCAATTTTTTCATTAAATCCCTCCCCTAAATCTATATCAGTAGCTCCATCATTTACTCTTCTTACATTTCTAGGGTTTCCTTGTTCTGCTTGTTGGTAATCTTGTAAAGTATTTTGGTCAAATCCTTCACCTGTAGAATCTGGGAGAGCATTATGGTGTTGACTATTCCAAAGATTAATAGGGGGGAGATAATAAGCTGTGGTTCTGCTAGTGTTTAATTGGCTGTCCGTAGAGGTTAAAAATACTAATGGAACCAATTCATTAACTAATGGGTAAAATTTATTCATAGGAGATAAAGGGTAAGCAGTATTAATATTATCTAACCCAGAAGGAACCCCAATTGTGTCATAAAAAATAGTTCCTACACCATTCCACCCCCCATATTTTTCAAATTCAGGATGACTGTCATCTAATATAATATCTAATACTCTTACCGAAACTATCTCTTTATCTACATCTGTAATATTTGTAGTTTTAGCATAGTTTTGGGTCAGTGCCGATATACCATAGAATTGTTTAGCCATTATTTTTTCTTATCGTCGTTGAATTTTTTAACCTCGTTTAATAATTGTTGTTTTTCTTCTTCTGTCATACCAAAATTCCCGTCATCTGTACCTTCATTTTGTACCGCACGTTGGATGATAGTAGCCATTTTAATAAGCTGCTCGTCATTTTTAACAGAAATTTCTAAATATTCTTTAAGAAGGGGGACAACAAGAGTAGCATCCCCAATATCCTGGATAAGAGGTTTAAGTTCTGAGATAAGAGTAGAAATTTGTTCTTCTTTCTTTTTTTGGTTATTGTAAATCTCTTCTAAAATATCCGAGAATTTTTTACCACCAAATATATTTTTATCTAATTGTCCCATGTTAATAAATATGGGTCAATCAAAATCTGTGTATCCGTACTCTTGATAGAATATATAGTGCTTTTTGAAGATGTCTCCTAATTGGTTAGCTACCCTAGTAATATGAGGAGTTTTAACATCTACCATTTCTCTAATTAAAAGATAAATGGCTTTTTTATTAAAAATATCCATTACTTCTCTTTTTCTAAACATTTCTAAAATTGCATCAGCAACAACCGCATCTTTTTCTTTAGGAAAAATACTATAAATATTTTCTGTACAAAAATCTACATATTCATCTATAAATTCTGATAGGTGGTCCTTTTCTAAGGGGTCATAATCCATATCATAAGAATATTTTAAGTCGTGATGTAATTCTTCAACAGGAGCTTTATCTATTCGTTTTTTATAGTTTTTAGTATTTTGTATGATCAAATACCGTTTAGCGATTGTCCCAAAATATGAAAATGCTTTTGCCCCCCTTGATTGATCAAATAAATGAATTTTATCTAATAAAAATGTAATTACCTCATGTTGAAGATGTTCAATTTCATCTACTTCTGTGTAATAGAATTTAAAGGTATGAATTATATTTTCTGTTAGTTTAAAAAAAGCGTAATGGATCTCCTTACGATAGATCTCACTACGCTCTTCGGGGTCTGTACAATTATTATATCTTACTATAGCATCTTCTGTTGCTTGTGTAAAATATTGATTTTT
>Ga0160423_10004933_pt1 | contig 10938 bp, 10 predicted proteins | sample CRUFie14St8metaG_FD_108191 | JGI IMG/M metagenome (GOLD analysis project Ga0160423, IMG submission 108191) | Marine microbial communities from the Costa Rica Dome - CRUD Field 142mm St8 metaG | ecosystem: Environmental > Aquatic > Marine > Oceanic > Photic zone | place: Costa Rica: the Eastern... | reverse complement strand
GGGCAACGTGGAGATTGCTGGCACCACTGATATGACGAGTGACTTGAGAGTCAACACCGACAAGTTCACTGTTGAGGCTTCTACAGGCAATGTGATCGCTAAAGGCACACTTGATGTGGACGGTGATGTGAATGTTGGCTATGGCAATTTCAAGGTCAGTGCAGACATGGGCAACGTGGAGATTGCTGGCACCACTGATATGACGAGTGACTTGAGAGTCAACACCGACAAGTTCACTGTTGAGGCTTCTACGGGCAATGTGGCTGCTAAAGGCACACTTAATGTGGACGGTGATGTGCAGATTCTTGGCACCACTGAGACAACTGGCGACTTGATGGTGAACATGGACAAGTTCACTGTTGCAGCAATGACGGGCAATGTGGTTGCTAAAGGCACACTTGATGTGGACGGTGATGTGACTCTTAACTATGGCGGTTTCAAGGTCAGCATGGGAGACATGGAGATTGCTGGCACCACAGAATTGACGGGTGGCTTGATGGTCAACACAGACAAGTTCACTGTGGCAGCAGCTACGGGCAATGTGGTTGCTAAAGGCACACTTAATGTGGACGGTGATGTGAATGTCGGCTATGGCAGTTTCAAGGTCAACACAGGCACGGGCAACGTGGATGTTATGTTTGGTGACTTGAGAGTCAACACCGACAAGTTCACTGTGGCAGCAGCTACGGGCAATGTGGTTGCTAAAGGCACACTTGATGTGGACGGTAATGTGCAGATTCTTGGCACCACTGATATGTCCGATGACTTGAAGGTGAACACCGACAAGTTCACTGTGGCAGCAGATACGGGCAATGTGGAGATTGCGGGCATCCTTGCGTTGACAGCAGATTCCGGGCACCCCTTGACTGTAAACGTAGACAAGTTGATCGTTGCATATGATGGCAGTATCTTGTCGGCGGGCACGATCGCCACTTCTGGCATCTTGTCTGTGGTCAAGGATGGCGTCGGGGCTATGTTCACCGTTTATTCAGACACGGGCAACGTCGAGGTTGCAGGCGACATCAACGCGGCCGGGCACTTGGACGTCGACTCAATCGACCAGGCCACCGTGACGGACGTTGCGAACCACGGCCTGCCCGATGGGACGATCGTCGGCACCATGCAGACCCAGGGAAGCATCCACACAAGCGGCGGCGTGGGCGTGGACGGCAACCTCATCGCCGTGGGAAACATCATGTCGATGTCCAGTGTCCAGGTCTTCAACGACGAAGACGTCCAGTACACTGCAGCCAGCGGTTCGACTCCAGCAAGCATCGAGGGCAGCATCAAGACGGCCGGTGGCATCGCCGCAGAGAAGGACATCCAGACCCTCGCCAAGGTCAAGGCGTATGGCGGGATCGAGACTGCCTCCCTCGGTGGCTTGGGGGGCGACCTTACGCTCTCCACTGCGAACTCGCACAAGCTCCGGCTCGATTTCGTTGACGACGGCGCCACCCCCAACCATGCCGTGTCCTTCTTTGGCGGGGTGAGCGAGTTTGCTCACCGTGAGGCGTCACTCCTCGCTGGGGAGTGGACAAGCGTGGCCTGCTTCAGGCTTGGGTCGTACGAAGCCGCCCAGGTCACAGTGTGGTTCAGTGGGACGTACATGGGCAGCGGAGGGAGCACCCCGGACACGGGAACCTTTGGCCTGACCCTCATCGAGAATAACTTTGCCGCGCCAGAAACGCTGGTGACGGGCAATGGGGTGAACTCCCACTTTTCCGTCTCAGGACAGATTCAGGTCAGGGTGGTGAAGGCCGAGGCCGGGGACACCTCGCTGACCCCGAGCGGGGGCACGGCGGGAAAGAACTTTGTGATTCAGGCAAAGCACGCCGGGCAGACGCAAGACGCGTTTGCGCAGGCCAACCCCTTCAAGGTCCTGGTGCAGAACATCGGGATGCCCCTTGCAGAGTGTGTGGACGCCGGCAACAACCCTGACGGCACCGATTATGGAGCCTGGATGGACACTGCCATCAGCCTCAATCAGGGCACGCCGACTCCAAACTTCGATGTGTACCCTCCTCCTCCCCCGGTTTAACACCCTTACTGTACTTTACATTTATCAATCCTTTTTTCTCTCCCTTGTCGATGTCCACGCCTAGGGCTGTGCACGTCCTACTCCGGCTTCACCCCCAGGTCGTTGAGCAGCCGGTCTGCCCGGCCCTCCGGCAGCAGGTGGGCCCTCCTCCAGGATCTCGCAACCGCGGTCGCGCGCTGCCTTCCCCCGTTTTTCTCGATCCTTCCTAGCCCTTTGCCCTCGGCTGCACACTCCCAGCATCTCAGCGCTATGGGCTCGGCTTCTGACCTGAGCAGCCTCGCCGCCCTACCGCTCAGTGCCTTGGCGCCCTGGTGCAGGAGATCCGATGCCAGGTAGAGGTGGGCGACGGCAAGGGCCTGGGGCGAGCCCTCCCGGCCCGCCCGGTCACACAACATCCGTACGAGCTCCTCCTGGGCGTGTGCTGGGCGGTCGAGCACGAAGGCGGAGGCCCGGTGCACGGAGGCGCGTTCCGGGGTGAGTCCGTCCAGAATGGAGGAGAAGGAAGACGCCACCTGTTCCGGCAGGGACCCCTGCCCCTTACCCGTTGGTTCCACTACATCCTTCTCCAAAGACGACGACGACGACCTCCTCAGCGTCGGAGACGGCCCCCGCCCGTCTTCAGGGCAGAGGAGCTGCGCGACTTTCCATCGGTAGTACGCGTGCTCCGGTGACTTTCGATTGCGCAAAAAGTCAAAGTGACTTCCCGCCGCACCCTCCGAAATCGTGAGCTCAGACTGAAACACATACACACCGTTTGGAGTCAGGATGGTCCTGGAGTAGGGGATTCGTTGGTTGATTGAGAAAAGAAAAAGTGTTTCAAGGGAGTGTTTCTACCTCGAAGGCGAAGCCCTGTCGTGAGACTCGTTCGGCGGTGAAGTCGATCACTCTCCGCGCGAGAAGATCCGGAACCATCGGCACGACCCCGCTGCTGCCCACCATGGTACGCCTTTGCTCAGCATCAGCTGGTGATTTTTGGATGGCAATATTGGATCCCGCGGGAAGGTTTTTGCCCAGATGCTGACTGGCAAAAAGTGACGATTATTCAAAGATACTGAAACGGCGGTCATGATGTTCGGGCTTAGGTCGACCACCGTCGCGCATCTCGCCGCGGCGCTCGCGATCGCGTCGTTGGCCTTCTCGCCTGCGGCTTTGGCACAATCCGAGAAAGATGCAAATGCCGAGCTCCTGCAGCTGACAGGCGACCTTTCCCAGCAGTGCTCACAGGCCATCTCACAGCTATACGAGGACCCTGACTTCATGCCAATCCTGAAGAATACCTCGTCGATTCTCGTGCGTTACATCGGCGACAGACAGGTGGACTGCATCGCCCCCGCCATGAACTGCGCCTCGCCTCTGTCGTGGAAGCAGTGGTGCTGTGGGTTCGACCTCTTGGACTTCTGGACGAAGGACAACGCAGATGTCCTGGAGGCAATGGACAACGCGGGACGCCGAGTAGGCCCCGGGGAGGTTCAGTTCCTGTCGCAATCCATCACGCTCCACTGGCAGAATCCCCCGGGTTACACCACAATGAGCCTCGGCTTCGCTCAGCCCTGGTATGCCCCGGAGCCCTGCAGGAACACAGCAGACGCCCTTGCGATTGGCCAGGCCGCGAGCTCGGCATGCGCCAGCGGCGCCTGGTGCGACGTGCCGTACGCGGACACCAAGCTCTGCACGTTGTCCTTCTGAGCCTCCCTTCACCACGGGGGCACACTACTAAACGCGTTGGTTGGCGTCTTAACTTTATTAAACTTAACCTTTTCCGCCCATTTTAGCCGGCCAGGGGCTCGTAGAACTCCGCGGTGAAACCCGCCCTCGCCCTCGCCTCCTCGTTGAACGGCAGCTTTAGCCTGCCGTGAAAGTGCGACCTAACGCACGAGTGGAAGGACTCGATCAGCGGCGCGCGGTCAAACCCGTGCCTCTCCAATATGTCAGCAATCGAGAAGGTCTCGCCGATCCTCAGGGACTCGATCTCGAGGAGGCACCCATCCCTGTCGCCCTCCTCACCCTCGCAGTGGTCCCGCACGTGGAGGAAGGCAAACCATTTGAGGCCCGCGGCGCAATGAGTGATTTCCTCGGGGTACACAACAGTCTCCAACACGACGGCTGTGGCCTCGTCGCCGTTCTTCCGAAACCGGCCGATCGTCTGCGGGAGGACGTCCAGGCCCCTCGCCTCATGGACGCAGTGCTCGACCGCTAGCCTAGACATGCAGCTCGCGCTCGTCTCCTCCGCGGACTCCCAGAGACCGTCGTGCGCTGGGTAGTCTCCATACGAGCCACCGAGCTCTTCCAGCCGGGACCTCAGCAGCGAGAAGTGCCTCGCCTCGTCGCTCGCCACCGTGGCAAAGTCCAGAACAAAACCAAAGGGAAGGTCCAAAGCGATCGTGAACCGCGCGATGATATCCCAGCTCAGGTCCACGGCCCACGACTCGATGTGCGTAAGCGAGTGTAATATCGCCTTGCGACTGTTTAGGGAACCTCCCTTGCCGAGGCTCTTCAGCTCGCGAGGGGGTACGATACGAACCAAAGAGCTCCGCGCTGGCTTGTCTGGAATCTCATGGAGGTCTGACTCGTTCACCTCCTCCACCCCCGCAAGGCCTTCGCTTTCGCTAGCCCACGACGTGATCTCCTCCCGCACCTCGTCCGTTTTTTTAGCCTTCGCGTGAGGATCAGGCTCTCGCAGAACTGTAAGGGCTTTTGAGACCGCGAGTACCGTCCGAGGATCGTGTGGCTGTGAACGCGCCATGAAGGATGAATGGATTGGCCCGTCTCCCTCTCGCCTCGCCGCCTGGTTCCCTCGCCAGAAGTGGGCGCCGCGGTGCCCACCGCCCTGCAGGACAATAAAGTGACGCAATTCCCGGAAAAAAAATGTAGGAAAAGAGGGGAACGAAGGACGAGTGCGGCGCGGGCGCGGCGAGGATGACGGGTAGTGACGGGGAACAGTGCCTCCTGTTCGATCTTGATGGCACGCTGTATTTGGAGAGCAACGGGTACGTCCAGCACTGTAGAAAGCAAGCGTGTGACTATCTATGTGAAAAGTTCGGTTGGAGTGCTGAGCAGGCCGAGGAGAAGAGAAAGCTGGCTTTAAAGACCTCAAACCAAACGGTGAAGGGCTTGAGGACTCTCGGGTACGACCTGGATGACAAGGAGTTCGTCACGCACATGAGGTCTGGGGTGGAGAAATTCTTAAACGAGGATCCCAAGCTGCAGGCCTTCCTCTCGAGCCTTCCACAAAAAAAGTTCGTCTTCACCAACACTAGAGAAGTCGAAGCGGAGAAGGCCCTGCGGTGCCTCGGAGTCCGCGACCACTTCCTCGGGGTGTACGGCGCGGACTTCATGGGCGACTCGTGCAAGCCAGAGGCCTGCGCATTCCAGAGGGTGGTCGACGACATTGGTGGGTTCAAGCTCTCCGAGTGCGTCATGTTCGAGGACAGGTGAGGCCCCCCAACCCCCCCCTTCCCTGCTTCTCTCTCTCTCTCTCTCTCTCATTCCTCGTTTAACCGTCATCCTCTCTGTCGCGTCGCAGCATCAAGAACGTGATCGCCGCCAAGGAGTTGGGGATGAAGACGGTATTCGTGAGGGGGAGGGACCCTGAGCAGGGATACGCGGGCGGCGATGGAAGCGACCCCGAGAAGCGAGTGATCGACGTGGCGTGCGACGCGCTCACCGTGGAGAACCTGAGGGAGGGGGCGCCGTGGCTGTGGAAGAACTGAGGAAGAATTGAGAATTCAAAAGAAGACAAATAGCCTTTCATCTGATCTTATCTTCTTGACCAACTACAACGTGGGTTTAGGCTATGGCGCGGGCTTTGGGTGCGCTATGGCGTCGAGCATGCCTAAAGGGATGAGGATCTCGCTGCTGATGGACCTGGGCATCACGATCTCGCTCGACAGGTTTCTCAGCAGCTTCAAGCATTGTTTGCTTGCGGGGTCGGCTTGCGGGGCCACCCCCCTCAAACCAATGCCGGCCAGCGCGTGCGCGTCGATGACGGGGGCGATGAGCTGCGAGCTGTCATGCGACGCAGGCAGGGAGGCCTGGGGCGGCGTCGCCGAGGCGAACGCCACCGGGGCGGCCGAGAGTGGCTTGAGGGAGGCGGCGGGGACGGGCTTAGCCGGCTCTGCTGTCAACCCCATGGCGCCCGTCCTGAGCTCCGCGATCTTCTGGATCACCTCCATGATGAGCACGTAGCAGACCTTGAGCGTCCCCATGGCCACGGGGGCGTACCCCGCGAAGCTCCCTGTCCTTGCCATGGCGGTCTCGCACCTCCCCCGGGCGCAGAGTAGGAGTGCTGCCTGCTGAAACCTGGCGAAGTCCAAGGCCACCGCCCTGGCCTTGCCATTGCCAGGCAGGGTGTACTGGTCCTCCGGCCTGTTCTGAAGCAGGCCCTGCCACAAGATCTGCTCCAGGGCGTGCAAAAACTGCTCCACCCGCCCAAGGTGGTGCGGGAAGAGCCAAGCCTGTTGCTCCTGCACCTTCTTGGAGTAAGCTTGGGAGTGGTGCAGGGCAGCAAGGCAGCCCTCACACTCGGACACCTGGGAGCGGAGTGCGTCCGCGGTGCCCCTCACGTGCGAGGCGCAGAACTTTCGCTGCTGTTCGAGCGCCGCGGCCTCCGGGCCGGCGAGCGGGCCTCCGGAGGAAGGCACGTGACCCATTGCGTTCATCTGCTCCACCGCACTCGCAACGTGGCCGTTGATGTTGTCCAGGTCGAGGGTGAACTTTGCGATCACCTCGCGCTCCAGCTTGTTCCTCGTGTCGCTCGCCTCCACGTCCTTAGGGGACATCGCCGGCCTCAGCACGTTCGCGGAGGGGTGCTGGTGCCCCCCCACCAACTCCGTCTTCACCACACTCGCCGTGGGCACCGCCAGCCTCCCGTTGCCGTCTTTGACGGTGTTGGCGTCCGAGCAGTCGGCGCTGTAGTCGCTTGACCCGTTCCTGGCCAGGAGGTGGTTCTGGACGAGCTTGTCCAGCGCATTCGCGATTTCCCCGCTTGTCCCCTCACTCTTCCCAACCTTGCCGTTGGTCGCAGTTCCTCGACTCGGCTGCGAGGGCAGGATGCCCGAGGGGACGGAGCCAGCGTACCCGCCGCCATTGTACGGCTGCGCGAAGCACTTCCTGGTCCAGATGTCGGACTTGAACCCCCACGCCCTCGCCAGAACGAGCATGCACATCTTGGACAGCCGCGGCGTCTCCTTCCTGCGCACGGTCTCGATCACCTTGTTCAGGCCTCTTAGCTCAGGGTGGTTCTGCAGGTAGTGCACGAGGTGGGACCGCTCCAGCGGGGAGTTCCACTCGCGCGTCATCTGGATTAGAGTACGAAGCTTCTTGTCCCCGTTCCTCTTCCCGGGGTCCCCACGAAGGCTCCACATGCTGTCCTCGCCCTGCTCGGGCGGTGCAGTGCAACACGAGCAGGGCTCGCTGTGCGAAGGGTCGATGCATCGCAGCGGTCGCTCGCCTATGGGCCGCAGCCCCGTCGGGTCGTACACCTCCGGCGCCATCCTTCGCAGTCGCACCATTTCGATCTCACCACCTCGGCCAAAACAACCTAACCTCTCTTTCTCTCTCTCTCTCTCTCTCTAGGCGAGGGGGTTGTTCGTGGGGCAAAAACCAACCGCACCACACACAGGGCCCTGTGTGGTCACGCCCTCTTGCGCCTTGTCTTCTTGTTGTGGGGCCCCACACCAGCCGTTCTCGTTATCTATGGGGCACCTCCTCGTTGCACTCGTCCACAGGTTGTTTGGACGCCCGCCGCAGAAACCGCCATTTCCATTGATTGCGGCTCGTTTCTCGGCTTCGTTGTGGCACCCCCTCCCAAGAGGCCGTTTTCTACTCACGACCCACACCCCAAACAAACCTTGTTCCACACAACAACGTGGGGGGTGTCGTAGAGTTGAAAACGCTTGTTTTTTTTGTTTTGCTGCTGAAAAAAAAAATCACCATCAATCAAAATAAAAAAAACAACCGACCACAGAGGGCGTTACTACTGCAAACCCTATGAGAGTGTGGGACGAAACGGCACCACAGAAATCGCGACTCGATGTATTTTGAGAGAGACGTCACTTTTCCACGAGAAAATGAATGTCGATTTTGGCCCTGGGGCTGGAGGGGGGGGAGCGGACAGCACTTTTTTTTTTCGTTTGGATAGGGCGCGCCAACATGATGCTGAGGAGGGCAGGGGCCTTAGGCGCGGGGAGGGCGGCCATGAGGGGGGTGCAGAGGGCGCGCGTGCGTCGGAGGCAGGCCATGGAGGCCGTGCGGTGCCAGTCGTTTTCACACTCGACAACAAGCCCCAGGTCAAACGCCGATGGCCAGATGACCAAGGCCGAACGAAGGCGCGAGGAGATATTGCGGAACGAGGTGGAAGTCGTGACGAACGCCACATCCGCTTCGTGTCTCCCGGAGGATTGGAACGCCAAGGTTCTCCTCGTCGACAAGCCCCTGAACTGGACGTCCTTCGACGTGTGCGGCAAGCTCCGCAGGCTCGTCAGGGTAAGTCTGCTGCAACCGCAAAGCTCCAAGCAATGCACCAATGACAGGACACGCCCTATTGACTGACTGACTGACTTGAATCGTTCGTTCGTTCATTTTCCTTTTCCTTTTTCGCCCGCTAGACGAAGAAGGTGGGCCACGCCGGCACGCTGGACCCTCAGGCCACCGGCCTACTGATCGTATGCGTGGGAAGGGCGACCAAGACGGTCGAGCACTACCAGGGCCTGGGAAAGGCCTACGTGGGCACAATGCGGCTTGGCGAGGAGACGAGCTCGTACGACCACTGCACGCCGGTCACCCGCACGGACGCCTCCTGGACGAATTTGAAGGACGCCGACCTGTCGTTGGGAGCTTCCAGCCTGGTGGGCCCCGCCGTGCCGCAGATGCCGCCGATGTACAGCGCCATCAAGGTCAAGGGCAAGAGGCTGTACGAGCTGGCGAGGAGGGGGATCGAGGTGGAGCGGGAGGCGAGGCCCGTGAGAGTGGACCGGTTCGAGGTGTGGAGAAACGAGAACGAGGACCCCAGAGACGTCAACTTTTCCGTGGACTGCGGCAAGGGAACTTACGTTAGGTCTCTGGTGCACGACTTGGGCAGGTGCGTCAGGATCCCTGCCTCTCTATCTCTTTTCCAAATGGGAATCTGACTCGCTCGCTCATTCGGCAGGCACCTGGGCACCTTCGCGCACATGACCTCCCTGCGAAGGACGAGGATCGGGAAGTACGCCGTGGAGGACGCTTGGGACCTGGCGGACCTCGTCGAGGCCCTGGAGCAGAGAATGGACGGCTGACAGAAAAATGGGTGGGGTTTGGATTCATACTTATTTTTTTTGTTTTTGGCTTTTTCTCGACACCGAGGTGGGCTCGACGCCTACGTCCTGGCCTGCCTCACACGGCGGCGGGCGCCTGCTTTGGCTGCGCTCCCCCCCTTGGCCCGCGTTCCTTCCTCCCCCACTTCCTGCCCCCCTTTTTGCTGGAGCCCTGGGGCTTCTTTTGTGGGTGGGCCCCCGCGGGCGCCGGCTGGACTACTGCGCTCGGACGCGTCAGCGAAGGAGAAAGGTCGTGGTCAGTTGTCACCCAAAAAGCCCAAGAGAGAGAGAGAGAGAGGGAGAGGAGGCAGAGAGATGCGGGCACCACTCACGGTTGCTGTCCATTTCCGTCAGAGCGGGAGGGTTGTTCATCTGATTCGTCTGCTGGTGCAGGGGCGCGGCCTGTGGCTTGGCGGTCGCAGCCTCCTTGATGGCGGCCGGCTGCTTCTCCTGCTGCTGCTGCGTGGGGGCTTCGCTGGCGCCTGCAGCGGCGGGCTCCTGCTGATGTTTGTTCACCACGGCAGCCGCGGCCCCAAAGTCCTGGAAGGACGGCACGATGTTGTAGAACCCGGTCTTGGACACCCTATCGAGCATCGCCTGGAGGTCGCAGAAGGTGCCGTCCGACAGGGGCACCTCCATTCCCCTCTTGCCCTTGTCGGTCCCCAACACGACAAAGTCCTTGGCGATGGCCACGCACTGGTCCAGCGCCTGTTTGTGAGACAGGAGCTGGTTCATGGGCCTGCTGCTCAGGTAGTAGGCGAAGGCGCTGAGGCCGTCCAGGTGCTTCTGGGTCATCGCGACCTGAGGCCCCGGCCCGTCCTCCCCGAGGAGGGAGTCGTAGCCGAGGTAGGCGGCGCGCTCGTAGTGGGCCAGGGTGTTGCCGGTCGAGGTGTCAAAGAGGCGGCCAAAGTAGAAAACCTTGAGAAGGCGCTCCACGGCGGCCTCCGCGGCGGCAACGGCGGCGGAGGCCGAGGGAGGGGCGGCGGGCTTCTCCTTCCTCGCGCGCTGCTGGTGCTCCTTCTTCTCCTTCTCGAGCTTCTCGCACCTCCTCCTCCACCTCTCGGCCTCCTTCACAGCCTTCTCCAGCTCTTTCTCTCCATCATCCGAGGCCTTGCCCCTCACCTCATCCACGGCCTTGCCCAGCCTCTCCACCTCCTCGATGAGGCTCAGAGTCACTGGCTTGAGTTGGAGAGCAGACGACTGCTGGTCATTGATCGACTTTCCCTCCTTGACCTTTTTTTCGATCTCTTCCACGTTGCGGACCTGCCAACACGCAGGACACACGACGAAAAAGGAAAGAGCAAACCGATGTGCGGGTCCGATCCGATCCGATCCCATCGTCAGCGATGTCCCACCTTTGGTCGTTTCTTCGTTTTTGGACACTAGGACGACTCTGTCCTCGATCACGACTGGCACAAAAGTTCAAGCTTACCTTTTTTCTCAGAGCCCTCAGTCGGTTCTTGAAGACCCTCGAGATCTCGTCGTCCGTCGGCGGGACCGCGCCCTTCGCCGTCGCCATGTCTCTCTTCTCCACGGACATCTCGCCTCTCCTACCTTCAATCTCTCAATCTTCGCTGTCGCAGCGCGCTCTCTCGTGGTGCTTCTGTCGCC
>Ga0160423_10004932_pt1 | contig 10938 bp, 7 predicted proteins | sample CRUFie14St8metaG_FD_108191 | JGI IMG/M metagenome (GOLD analysis project Ga0160423, IMG submission 108191) | Marine microbial communities from the Costa Rica Dome - CRUD Field 142mm St8 metaG | ecosystem: Environmental > Aquatic > Marine > Oceanic > Photic zone | place: Costa Rica: the Eastern... | reverse complement strand
TAAAAGAGGCGCGCAAGCAGGGCTTAGATCCGATCCCTGTGCCAAGTGATTTTCGTTCAGGTCCCATTAACCGGAATTCGGTTAAATTTTCGACTTACTACTTTCTCCCCCAAGGAGCCTCATTCCGGAATGTGCATATTGCACTTTGGGAATATCTCGGCGGGCTTCTTTAGGCAGTTCGCAATCGAGGTGGATCGGGTTATTCACCATTAACTCCTCAACAGATGACTCCTGTTTACGCTGTTTTCTATTTTAAACTCTGAACCCTCGGCTTACTAATTGGCATGGCAAATTTAAAGGAGTTAGTAGAGCAGGCGAACGGGTGGCTTCGCATTTCTGAAATACCCGACTATCCTCATGCTCTCAATGGGCTTCAGTTGGAAAACTCAGGCACGGTCTCAGCCATTGCCGCTGCCGTGGACGCCTGTCTGCCCGTGATCCGTGAAGCTTGCCAAACCGGAGTTAAATTGCTGGTCGTGCATCATGGCCTTTTTTGGCAGGGAACCCAGCGAATCGAGGGGGCCATGTATGATAAGCTGAAATTAGCGATGGATCACGATCTTGCCATCTACAGCTCTCACATCCCCCTTGATGTTCATCCAGAGCTTGGAAATAACGCCTGTCTCATGTCGGCCCTTGGGCTTGGCGAGAAGGCGCTGCCGTTTGCTCGCTGGAAGGGAATTGATTTGGGCCTGAGAGCCGAGGTTTCTCTGTCTCGCGAAGAACTAGTGGCTGCGGTGGAGGCTGCCACGGGGTCTCCGGCACACGTCTGCGCGGGAGGGCCCGATCGAGTCTCACAGATTGGAGTGGTGACGGGAGGGGCCGGCTCCCAGATCTACGAAATGGCGGCGACAGGCATCGACACTTTCATCACTGGAGAAGGGCCACATTGGAGCTTCACTTCGGCAGAGGAACTGGGGGTAAACTTGATCTACGGAGGCCACTACGCCACTGAGACATTTGGAGTGAAGGCATTGGCAGAGCGCTGGTGCGAATCGAACGAGGGATTGACTTGGAGTTTTATTGACCACCCAACGGGTCTGTAGAGTTGTCCGGTTCGATCCATGGAATCACGTCGGTGAGGGTTTTTGCGTCTTTGGGGTCGAGTTCATAGACATCACGCCCTGGAGCCATCACTATTTTCCCGCCAGAAACTGGTCGCGGAAAAGTTGTGAAGTAAACGATAAAGACATTAATAGCGTCTTCTACCATCTGACTTTTCCGGGATCCAGCAAACATGGCCTCTTTCACTTCTTCACGAGACCAACCCTGAGGTCGGAGGACCCAGGCACTTAGCACGTCAGGGCTCTCCACCCTAATGCATCCGTGGCTGGAGTCTCTCTTTGAGCGGGCGAAGAAGTTCTTCGCGGGGGTATCATGCATGTAAATATTGTGGGTGTTGGGGAATAGAAACTTTACCCGACCGAGAGCATTGGTGGGTCCGGGAAGTTGGCGGAAAAAGAGCCGTCCTTCTGAGACCAGTTCAAGGTTCTGGAGTGAGAGACCAAAAGTGCTTGTATTGTAGGGGTTGAAGTCGCTTACAATCTCGTAGTGATAGCGACTTAGAAAGTTCTGGTCCTCCTGCGCTTTTGGGAGAATCTCGTTTTTGGCAATACTTGGGGGCACGTTCCAATAGGGATTGAAAACCAACTCCTTCATCACGTCTCGAAATATTGGGGTTTGCTGCGCCTCTTTTTCTGCTTTCCCATGTACGACGCGCATGGTGGTGGTGTGGAAATCATTATCTTCAAAGCCGTAAAGTTCAGCCGTTGGCAAGTTGACGAGGAGGTAGCGGTCTCCAAAGTCTTCGGGTAGCAGCCTTGCGCGGTGCAGGTTGATGACGATGGATCGAAAGCGGCTGGCAGCGTTAGTATTCAGGTAAAGCCAGGAAGCTGGACCGAAGATACCGTCAGGATCGAGCCCATGGTCCTCTTGAAAAAGTCTCAGGGCGACTTCGAGTTGCGGGGTGATCCGCGAAAGGGCGGTGACTTGCTCCTCTGGCAGTTGGAGGTAGCCTCGGTCTGCGAGGTGGGCCCCAATTGCTGAGGCATAGGGGTAAGCAGCACCCGGTTTACCGATGCCTATCGTCGCAGGATCTGGGATGGCGGGAAGGCTGTCATAAGTGAGGATAGATTTTTTTGCCTCCGGGTATGCTTTGCGAAGCTCTCTGTAAATCCAGTTTTTCGGTCCCAGTTCGGCCATCACTTTTGCGATATCAAAGGGAGTCAGCGAAGCCGCGACGATGAGATCTTTGGCGATAGATTCGACATCCCTGGCGTCGTCTCCCGGGGTGTCTCCCGCATTCCATTGGTCCCAGATGCTTTCTATCGGAACGTAGCCAAGGCGAATCATAAGGGCGGCATCTAGAATAGCAACGCTGACGGCAAGGTCGCTCTTATCGACGATTTCGGTTTCGATGCCCGCTAACAGACTTGCGGGATCGAGGGCCATAGGTTCTGGCAGCGCGTGAGAATTGAGGGAGGTGCAAATCTCGCGATGCAGCGAATCGAGGAGCGTCCCTTCGGGCCAAAGGGAGCGGAATCCCCGCCCTTCGTAAACTGAAGCGAGTGCCCCGGCGAGTTGTTCCCTATAATGTCGATCTTCCGGGAGAAGCTGCAGTATGACATCGTGGATTACAGCTAAGTTTGTCGCGGAAACGACCTCTTCGGCTTCAGCGTTAGAAACCGGCGACCCAGCGTGGGTGCTAGGAACTGGGCGGGCGGTCAGTAATGGGTCAAAAAGAGCGAAATCCAAGAGCCCTATTGAGATCAAAGATAGCAGAAGTTTTTGGCGGGTAGGAACGCGCATTACTTCGAGAACGTAAGGGAAGACGTAATAAAATGCTAATACGAGCCTAAAACGGTCTAAAATTTGGTTAAGATTCGCTCTTTTTTGGGAAATAGCACAAGCCAAGAACGGTAGGTTTTATTGTTCTGTTAGGTATTGATTTTTGAGGCAATCACCACTTTTTTAAGTTTTTGAAAAAAGTAAAGTAAAAGTGGTTGACCTTCTCAGGATACCGGTTAGATTCACCGCCCGCCCGGAAGAGGGTGGCTCCGAAACGCTTGAAAAAGCTAGGGAGAGTTAGATCTTTTGAAATTTTTTCGAACCAATTTTTACATCCCATTTTCAGGATGTTGGAGCCGCTTTTTAGCAGCCTCAACCAGTTGAAAATCAGTAATTGTTGGTATTTGGGAAAGGCTAAATTGTGTGCTGCACGTCAACATCAATACGTGCACACAAGGGGTCTTCTTATTGAGGGCCCCAACTTGTCAATTTTTCCGTTTATAAAGAACAATGAATTCCATCCGCAAGGATGTGAATGCCATGCGTTTCTGAATAATGCGGGAATCAATTTTCTATTCGGAGAGTTTGATTCTGGCTCAGAACGAACGCTGGCGGCGTGGATAAGACATGCAAGTCGAACGAGAAACTTACTTAGCTTGCTTTGAAAGTTTCTAGTGGCGAACGGGTGAGTAACACGTGAGTTACCTGCCCTGAAGCGGGGGATAGCCCGAGGAAACTCGGATTAATACCCCATGTGATCGTAAGATTAAAGGCGGCTTCGGCTGTCGCTTCAGGATGGGCTCGCGGCCTATCAGCTAGTTGGTGAGGTAACTGCTTACCAAGGCGATGACGGGTAGCTGGTCTGAGAGGACGACCAGTCACACTGGAACTGAGACACGGTCCAGACACCTACGGGTGGCAGCAGTCGAGAATCATTCGCAATGGGCGAAAGCCTGACGGTGCGACGCCGCGTGGAGGATGAAGGCCCTAGGGTCGTAAACTCCTGTCATCAGGGAGTAATGATTCACGTAGTAACTGACGTGGGTAGTGATAGTACCTGAAGAGGAAGGGACGGCAAACTTCGTGCCAGCAGCCGCGGTAATACGAAGGTCTCAAGCGTTGTTCGGATTTACTGGGCGTAAAGCGTCTGTAGGCGGAGTGGTAAGTCAGATGTGAAATCCCGGGGCTCAACCCCGGAACTGCATCCGATACTGCCACCCTAGAGGGTCGGAGGGGAGTCTGGAATTCTCGGTGTAGCAGTGAAATGCGTAGATATCGAGAGGAACACTAGTGGCGAAGGCGAGACTCTGGACGACACCTGACGCTGAGAGACGAAGGCCAGGGTAGCGAAAAGGATTAGATACCCTTGTAGTCCTGGCAGTAAACGGTGCACGCTTGGTGTGGGAAGGTTCGACCCTTTCCGTGCCGGAGCTAACGCGTTAAGCGTGCCGCCTGGGGAGTACGGTCGCAAGATTAAAACTCAAAGAAATTGACGGGGACCCGCACAAGCGGTGGAGCATGTGGCTTAATTCGATGCAACGCGAAGAACCTTACCTGGGCTTGACATGTTAGTCGTAGACTTATGAAAGTTTGTCGTCACTTCGGGTGGACTATCACAGGTGCTGCATGGCTGTCGTCAGCTCGTGTCGTGAGATGTCAGGTTAAGTCCTATAACGAGCGCAACCCCTATGAACTGTTGCCAGCGAGTAATGTCGGGGACTCTGTTCAGACTGCCCAGATTAACTGGGAGGAAGGAGGGGATGACGTCAAGTCAGTATGGCCCTTACGCCCAGGGCTGCACACGTGCTACAATGTCCAGTACAATATGATCCGAGACCGCGAGGTGGAGGAAATCTAAAAAACTGGGCTCAGTTCGGATTGTAGGCTGCAACTCGCCTACATGAAGTTGGAATCGCTAGTAATGGTACATCAGCTACGGTGCCGTGAATACGTTCCCGGGTCTTGTACACACCGCCCGTCACATCATGGAAGCCGCTCGCACCCGAAGTATCTTCATCAAGAAGGTCCGAAGGTGTAGGTGGTAACTGGGATGAAGTCGTAACAAGGTAGCCGTAGGGGAACCTGCGGCTGGATCACCTCCTTTCTATGGAGTAATTCCGCTGGGACACACTCTCACGTGTGTCCAAATTAATAAGGCGGATAGGTCGATGACCTCCCTTTTGCATTAAGTGAAAGAAGGTCAGGTGAGCGAGAAATTGCCACTACCAAAAGTTATCGCACGTAGTTAACGCTGCAGTGCACAATTTAGCCTTTGCCTCTCTCGAAATTTAAAAGAGAGCGCGGGATGAGAATTTAGGGGGCATAGCTCAGTTGGTAGAGCGCCTGCTTTGCAAGCAGGATGTCAGGAGTTCGAATCTCCTTGCCTCCACTTTTTACCGAAAGCTTGGAGACAAGTATAGCGCTTAAATGGGCGCAGAAGGGTCTGTAGCTCAGTTGGTTAGAGCACACGCTTGATAAGCGTGGGGTCACAGGTTCAAATCCTGTCAGACCCACCATTTTGGCCACTGGGCCAACAATTCTGCAATCATAACATGGCAAGATCTTTGACAACTGCATAAAGAAAAATGATTAACTACAATTGAGACTGATCTGCGGATCAGGTCTCAGAGCAGCTCTCCTGTAATCGATTTATTTCGACCAGGATGAGCAAATTAGATCTCAGAAACAGTGAGAGGGTTTTTATTAAGCAGCCCTCTCCGAAAGCTTTTTTCAATTTAAGAAAGAGCTGGAACAAGCTGTTAAGAGCATATGGTGGATGCCTTGGTGCTAACAGGCGATGAAGGACGTGATAAGCTGCGATAAGCTTCGGATAGCGGCAAATACGCTTTAACCCGGAGATTTCCGAATGGGGTAACCTGGCTGGGGTAATACTCAGTCGTCTCACTCTGAATACATAGGAGTGAGCACGCGATACCCGGTGAAGTGAAACATCTCAGTAACCGGAGGAAAAGAAAGAGAATCGATTCCGTAAGTAGTGGCGAGCGAAAGCGGAATAGCCCAAACCGGGAGCTTGCTCCCGGGGTTGTAGGGCTCCGATGTGGGACTATCAATATTAGGTTAAGTGTGTGGAAAAGCACTCCATAGAAGGTGAAAGGCCTGTGACCGAAAATTGCGATAGCCCTAGGATGTCCCTGAGTAGTGCGGCACACGTGAAACGTTGCATGAATCTGCGCCGACCACGGCGTAAGGCTAAATACTCGTTAGCGACCGATAGTGAACCAGTACCGTGAGGGAAAGGTGAAAAGTACCGCTGTGAGCGGAGTGAAATAGAACCTGAAACCATATGCTTACAAGGTGTCAAAGCCTCTTCGGAGGTGATGGCGTGCCTTTTGCTTAATGAGTCTGCGAGTTAGTGTTTGTAGCAAGCTTAAGTCCTTCTGGGATGCAGGCGTAGCGAAAGCGAGTCCGAATAGGGCGTTCAGTTGCAGGTGCTAGACCCGAAGCGGAGGTGACCTACCTATGGCCAGGTTGAAGCGTGAGTAATATCTCGTGGAGGACCGAACCGGTGAATGTTGAAAAATTCTCGGATGAGCTGTGGGTAGGAGTGAAAGGCTATTCAAACCCCGTGATAGCTGGTTCTCCTCGAAATGTATTTAGGTACAGCGTCGCATGCTGACTGAGGGGGGTAGAGCACTGAATGAACTAGGGCCCACACCCGGGTACCGACTTCAATCAAACTCCGAATACCCTTAGGTGAAGTGCGGCAGTGAGAATATGGGGGATAAACTTCATACTCGAAAGGGAAACAGCCCAGCCCAGCAGCTAAGGTGCCAAAATGGCGCTAAGTGGAAAGGAGGTGGGACTACTTAGACAGTGAGGATGTTGGCTTAGAAGCAGCCACCATTTAAAAAGTGCGTAATAGCTTACTCATCGAGTGGTCCTGCGCCTAAAATGATTGGCGATAAGCGTCATACCGAAGCTCTGGATGCACATTTATGTGCGTGGTAGAGGAGCGTTCTCAGTGCCTTGAAGCCGGATGGTGATTGAAGGTGGAGTGCTGAGAAGTGAGAATGCAGACATGAGTAACGATAAGCCGGGTGAGATCCCCGGCCGCCGTAAACCCGAGGTTTCCTGGGCAATGCTGGTCATCCCAGGGTTAGTCGGGACCTAAGTCGAGGCCGATAGGCGTAGGCGATGGTTAGCAGGTTAATATTCCTGCACCTCCTGGCCCCAAAGCATCAGGGACACAGGCTGAAAAGATACTAGGTAATTGAATTCCGAGGTGCGGCCACGGCCAATCCGTATATCTGGAAAGACTGTCAAGAAAAGCTGATGTGTCGTGCTAAAGGAGCCCGTACCGTAAACCGACACAGGTGGGTGGGTAGAGTATACCAAGGCGTAAGAGTGAAACCTGGTTAAGGAACTCGGCAAAATAGCCCCGTAACTTCGGAATAAGGGGTGCCCTCTTTTGAGGGCCGCAGTGAAAGGGGACAACCGACTGTTTAGCAAAAACACAGCATTCTGCGAAGACGCAAGTCGAAGTATAGGATGTGACACGTGACCAATGCCGAAAGATTAAGGTGAGATGTTAGCTTCGGCGAAGCTTCGAACCCAAGTCCCGGTGAATGTCGGCCGTAACTATAACGGTCCTAAGGTAGCGAAATTCCTTGTCGGGTAAGTTCCGACCTGCACGAATCGTGCAACGAGTTGTCCGCTGTCTCAACCAGGAGCTCAGTGAAATTGTAGTGCCGGTGAAGATGCCGGCTACCCGCAGAAGGACGGAAAGACCCTATGAACCTTAACTGTACGCTGTCACTGGTTTTTCGATTTCGATGCTCAGTGTAAGTGGGAGACTTTGAAGCGGTGCCTTAGGGCATTGTGGAGTCGTCAATGAGACACCACCCTTTGGATTTGGAAAATCTAACATCCTGCCTTGAATCAGGCGGAAGGACAATGGCAGCCGGTCAGTTTTACTGGGGCGGTATCCTCCTAAAAAGTAACGGAGGAGCGCGAAGTTTGGCTCAGCGTGGTTGGCAATCACGTTTCGAGTGTATAGGCATAAGCCAGACTAACTGTGAGACTGACAAGTCGAGCAGAGACGAAAGTCGGCCTAAGTGATCCGGTAGTTGAATGTGGAATTGCTATCGCTCAACGGATAAAAGGTACTCTAGGGATAACAGGCTGATCGCGCCCAAGAGTTCATATCGACGGCGCGGTTTGGCACCTCGATGTCGGCTCGTCGCATCCTGGGGCTGAAGAAGGTCCCAAGGGTTTGGCTGTTCGCCAATTAAAGCGGCACGCGAGCTGGGTTCAGAACGTCGCGAGACAGTTCGGTCCTCTATCCTCTGTGGGCGTAGGAGAGTTGAAGGGTTCATTTCCTAGTACGAGAGGACCGGAAATGACGCACCTCTGGTGTTCCAGTTGTTCTGTCAAGGGCACGGCTGGGTAGCTAAGTGCGGACTAGATAAGCGCTGAAAGCATCTAAGCGTCAAGCTATTCCTAAGATAAGCTCTCCCTGAAGGATCGTCGAAGACTACGACGTCGATAGGCTGCAGGTGTAAGTACAGTAATGTATTCAGCCGAGCAGTACTAATCATCCGTTTGGCTTGTTTCAGTTAATTTCTTTGATCTATAGCAGGTCAGTTAATCATTTTTCCTCTTATGTAGTTGTCAGCGATCTTGCTTAATTTTGAGAGGCAAGGGAGTTGCTAGAGTTCTGACCTCAGGTTATTTGAGGTTAGGATTCTGGTGGCCATAGCACAGTGGAACCACCCGGTCCCATTCCGAACCCGGAAGTGAAACATTGTAGCGCCGATGGTAGTGTGGCGATAGGCCATGTGAGAGTAGGTCGCCGCCAGTTTATTTAAATTAACCGCCCCTTTAAGGGGCGGTTTTTTTACGTACTGGTCCCTAGTGGAGATATCTGCCCTACCGAAATCCGGCAAGCGGAGAGCTTGACCTAAGATAAGAAGAGCGGCGATGCTCAGTGATGATGAATAATCTCTCAAGGCGCTCCGCATTCACCACTCTTTTAGGAACTCTTCCCGCAGTTTCCGTGGGAAGTTCTCTGGTCGACGGGCTTGCCGCTGAAACTGAAGTTTCAATGCAAGGCCGAATTTATAAAACGCTTAAAATCGGGATGGTGAAAGAGGGAGATTCGATGGCCGAGAAGTTTGATATAGCGCGTGCTGCAGGTTTCGATGGGATTGAATTAAACGCTCCGGGATTTGATGTTGAAGATGTAACTGCTGCGGTGGCATCGACTGGGTTTCCTGTCGATGGAACAGTGTGTGGCAGCCATTGGAAAATCCGCCACTCAGATCCTGATGAGACTGTCCGTGCCAAGGCCCTGGAAGACCTCAAGCAATCGCTGATTAATACAAAGGCGATCGGAGGTCATACCGTGCTGCTTGTCGTAGGGCACGGCAAAGACGGTAGCGAAGAGGAAGTTTGGAAGCGTAGTGTAGCCAATATACGGAAGGCTGTTCCGCTCGCGGCGAAGCTCGGTGTGGCCATTGCGATTGAAAACGTCTGGAATCACTTCGGTTATGATCACGAGGGAGGATCGGATCAGTCGGCTGAAAAGTTGGTCAAGTATGTCGACGAGTTTGAATCCCCCTGGGTTGGGATGCAGTTCGATATCGGGAACCACTGGAAGTATGGCAATCCGGGCGACTGGATTCGAGCGCTTGGAAAGCGAGTTATCAAATTAGATATTAAGGGCTTTTCTCGGGAGCAAAGCAAATTCACCGGCATTGGTGAGGGAGATCTTGACTTTGCCGACGTTCGTCGAGCTCTGCTGGAGATAAACTTTTACGGATGGTGTGCTGCTGAAGTAGGAGGAGGAAACTCGGAGCGACTCGAGGAAGTGGCGGGCCGAATGGACCGCGTCCTCGGACTGGTTTAGACTTGAGCAGAAGGAAAAAAGGGGTGGCCTGCTCACCACGTCTCTTGCTGACTCCGCGGAGAGGACCCTCCGCTGTTTTTTGATTTTAATTGGAATCCTTTTTGGATCCTCAAATACCAAGGGCCTTTAGGAGGACGACCACAACGATTAAAACTGCCGTCAGGATTGGGACAAGCATCCCTAAAGAAAAACCTCCTTCATCTTCGAGCGCTACTGGCTGCGGGCGATCTTCCCTTTCACTCTTGGATGAAGACTTGGGCTTCGGCTTTTCTTCGCTCTTTTCCGCTTGTTTATCTGTATTTGCTCCGGAAAGGGCGCTAAAACCGACAGATTTGGAGGTTTTTTCATCTTTATCCATTTCCTCCTCGGAGCCTTTCACTTCCATTTCTTTTTCCTCCTCTGCCTTCTTCAGATTATCAGCGAGCGCTTTCGAAGCGGCGGCTTCTGCTGCTGCTTTTTCCTTTTCTGCTTCTGCTGCGAAACGTTCATTGAGTTTGAGGTTTAGAGCAGCGACGTAGGAGCTGGGGCCGGAACTGGATTTCCGGCTGCTTCTGCTCAGTGATTTTCCGGAGAGAGCAGCAGCTTCGGCAAGCTTAGTTTTTGCCGATGCCAGCTCTCCTCCAGCAATCATTTCGTCAACGGCGACAAGCTGCGCAGACTGATCTTTGATTGAGGCAGAATCGAGCTGTTTGATTCGCTCAAGTTCTGTGACTGCCAATTGGATGTAACTGTCTATCGCATCTTTGGAACGGCTGTTGAGAGTGATCCACTTGATGCCATTCTTTTTGTCTTCTTCGATGGCGGCATTGAGTTGTGCCTCCTCCTGGGCACGGGCTGCGTCAATCTGTGCTTTCCCTACCTCGTCGAGAGTATCGCGTTTTCTTTCGAATTCAGTATTTCGATAGTCGACGTCGCGTGAGAGCTTTTGAAGTTGTGATCCCAGCAAGGGGATTGCTTCGACTGCCAGATCAATAGATTCAGCGAAGGCAGGAGTTCCATAAAATTTTCCCTCCAGTGTTTCAAAGCTGCGCATCGCGCCGATCAAGCTGTTATAGTTTCCGCCAGCCATGAATTGTTTCATCGACAGCAGTTGAATTTTGGAGGTTGTCAGTGCTTTGAATTCTGCTTTCTGCTGGGGGCTGATCCATTCGCCTTCAATTTTCACATAGCCGCGTTCGATTTTGTCGAGTTCTCCCTCAAGCGCCGCTTTAATTTCTTTTACTTTTTCAACGTGCTTGCTGTCGGGAAACGCAGAGAGAAATGCCTCTGGACCGGTGGCGATT
>Ga0160423_10004931_pt1 | contig 10939 bp, 9 predicted proteins | sample CRUFie14St8metaG_FD_108191 | JGI IMG/M metagenome (GOLD analysis project Ga0160423, IMG submission 108191) | Marine microbial communities from the Costa Rica Dome - CRUD Field 142mm St8 metaG | ecosystem: Environmental > Aquatic > Marine > Oceanic > Photic zone | place: Costa Rica: the Eastern... | reverse complement strand
ATCATAGTATTACAAAATGGACAACCAGCGGCAATTATATCTGCTTTAGTCTCAATGGCTTGTTCAGTCCTTTGAATATTAATTTCTTTATCACCTGGCTCAGCATCTTTAAACATTTGTGCACCTCCAGCTCCACAACATAACCCTTTTTTTCTACAACTTTTCATTTCAACAAGTTCAGCATCAAGTTTTTTTATCAAATCCCTTGGAGCCTCATAAATATTATTTGCACGACCTAGGTAACATGGATCATGAAATGTAATCTTTTTACCTTTAAATTGACCTCCTTCAATCGTTAGTCTACCTTCCTCAAGAAGATTTTTTAAAAATTGTGTATGATGAACAACTTCATATTTACCTCCTAAAGATGGATATTCATTTTTTATAGTATTAAAACAATGTGGACATGAAGTAACTATTTTTTTTACTTTATATGAATTCATTACCTCGATGTTAGTTACAGCTTGCATTTGAAATAAAAACTCATTGCCTGCTCGTTTTGCAGGATCACCTGTACAACTTTCTTCTGTGCCTAAGACAGCGAAAGAAACATCAGCTGAGTGCATTATCTTGACAAGAGCTTTAGTTATTTTTTTGGCTCTATCATCAAAACTCCCAGCACAACCAACCCAAAAAAGAACTTCAGGAGTAATCCCTTCTGAAAGTAATTGAGCCATTGTGGGTACATGTAGTGTTTTACTCATTTTTAATTTTTTCCATCATCAAAAACTTGAATTTTAACTTCTTTGTCAACAAGATCAGTAAACCTACCTTTATATCGTGTTGCTTTAACTAAGTGATTATCAATCCAATGATAATTACCGCCTCGGGGTTTACCCATTAATAAAGTATGGTAATTAAATCCGTGACGCTTTAACCATGATTCTGTTACTTCGCGATGGTCTTCAGTTCTAGAGGTAAAAAAGCAAATCATGTGACCTTCATCGTACCATTTATTGCAAGTGAACTTAGCGTCTTCAAATGGAAGGCATGTAGACATTCTATGAGGTTCCTCATTTGGCACATCCTCAGTTATTGTTCCATCAATATCTATTAAGTAATTTTTTACGCCTTCTGGTAAAACCGGGCTAATCAATTCACCATCTTCAACTTTTTTATGTAAAAATGCGTCAGCTTCTTCTCTTTTCATTTTTTGTGTAATTTATTCATTATTCCAATTTAATCTATCCATTTGATTGTATGGCCATGGAGCACCGTTATTCTCTATGTTGGTCATCATATTGTTAAGCTCAGTTGGAGCAGCACTTTTTTCCATAACCAAGTATCTTCTCATATCCAAAATAATTGAAAGAGGGTTTATACTAATTGGACAAGCTTCTACACATGCGTTACAGCTTGTACAAGCCCAGATTTCTTCATCTGTAATATAATCTCCAATAAGTTGTTTACCATCATTTTTAAAAACTCCTTTATTTAAATCAATATTTGAACCGACTTCCTCAATTCTATCTCTGGTGTCCATCATAATTTTTCTTGGAGAAAGTTTTTTACCTGTTTGGCTAGCAGGGCATTCACTTGTACATCGTCCACACTCTGTACATGTGTAAGCATTTAATAACTGAATTCTGTTTAAATCAAAAATATCACTCGCACCGAATTTTTCAATTGGTAAATTATCATCTGAATTTGCATATGGATCTACAGTTGGATCCATCATGATTTTAACCTCATTTGTAACAGAATCAAGATTTTCTAAATATCCTTTAGGGCTTAAACTACCAAAATATGTGTTTGGAAAAGCTAATAAAATATGTAAGTGTTTTGAATAATATAAATAATTAAGAAAAATTAAAATGCCAATAATATGAAGCCACCAAGCAGTACGCTCAATAATATTTAAAGGCAATCCTTGAAACAAAGGTGCAATAAAACCACTTATCAAATTTCCAGAATTCATAGATTGAAATTCAACATCAGTAGCATTCATGGTTAAAAATAAAAACATTAACACAATCTCAAAATAAATAATAAGATTAGCATCTGTTTTGGGCCAGCCTTTCATTTCATTGTTCAAAAAACGTTTAATTTTAATAACATTTCTCCTTAACCAAAAAATAATTACTGATACTAACACTAAAACAGCTAGAATTTCAAAAACCCCAATCAAAACACCATAAATTAGACCTATTGAAGAAAAAACACGATGAGTACCAAAAAGACCATCTATAATTATTTCTAATAACTCAATATTAATAATTACAAATCCAATGTAAACTATAAAATGTAGAATTGCTGAAATTGGCCTTGTGATCATCTTGTTTTGTCCCAACGCAATCTTTAACATATTAATCCAGCGTTGTTTTTTTGGTCCACTTAAGGAAACCTCAGTGCCTAATTTTATATTTCTTTTGAGCTTGTTTATATTTTTAACAAAAAACCCAATTCCAACAATTAACACAAACCCAAAAATAATATTTGGTAATAAATACATAAATTTTAATTATTTATTTGAATCAGTATTTTCATTATTTTCTGACTCGGGATAAGGTTTATTTTTTTTCCCAAATAAAGAGAAATGGACATAACGTTTTGGATTTAATTTCATATCCTCCAACAATGCTTCTAATTGCCCCAGTGAAGCTTCCAAGTTGTTGTATAAACCTTCATCATTAAATAACTTACCCAAGGAACCTTCTCCCCTGTCTAAATCAGACATCAAAGAATTAAAACTATTAAGTGATAAATTTAATTCATTAATTGTCTGTTCAAAATCTGATTTAGATAATTTGTCACCAACAATTGATAAATCATCTGAAATATCACTGAAGTTACTAATGGAGTTATTTATTGCATATTTATTACTTTCGATTAAATTTTGTAAAGAATTTGAAGTTTTTTCAAAAGATAATATAGTTTGCTCTAAATTAGAAATACTTCCTTTAATTTGAGATTTAGTTTTTTCATCAAAAATACTATTTACATTTTTTAAAAGATGATCAGCACTTACCATAACAGACTCAATCTTTTCTTGCAAGGGTGTAAGACGCTGATTAACAAGTTCGGTTAAACCAGGCTTTACTTTTGATTTTAAAACATCTCCAGAAACAGTATTAGGTGATTTATCATTTGCAGGAATTATTGCAATTGATTTTCCACCAATTAAACCAGATTCATATAATTCAGCAATGCTATTATTTGAAAAAATAAAATCGCTGTCTATTAACATTATTACTTCTAGCTTTCCACTTCCATCGTTAGTGAAATTAATTTCTTGAACTTTTCCAACTTTATGACCATTAATTGTGACAGCAGATGAAATTGCTAACCCTTCAACATTATCATAAATAGCTGATATTTTTCTTGAATTATTCAAAATATTTTCTCCTTTAAGATAATTGAAAATAAATATGAATAGAACAATACCTGATATAACTAATATTGATGTTTTAATTTCTTTTGTAGTCTTCAAAACTTGAAAAATTGCTTACACACAAATCTAACGATTAATTTCTTAAATTTTTATTTTTTAAAGCTTCTTTAATAGAAATTTTGATTTCATTTTTGTAAGCAACAACAAAAGCCTCAGTATAACCTAAAGCAATTGCATCTGCTTTTAATTTTTGAGCTTCAATATAATCGCTGGTTTCTCCATAAAAATAACGGTAAATATTATCTTGCTTTTCTTTACTCAAAATTTTTAATCCGTTGAAATTATATGGCTTTAATGCAACTTTTTTTGTGCTTGCAGCGATTTGAATTTTAAATATTATTTTGTCTTTAAAATTTGAAAGCTGAGCTGGTCGATCAATGTTGTTTTTACTAAAATGACTTGTGTAATTTACAATGGCATCAAAAATACTATTTGAGATCTCTTTTTTTCCAGATTCTGAATTAAGGTAATCCCCTTCTTTTCTGTTAGTAATAAAACCTGTCTCAATTAAAATACTTGGCATGTACGTATTATGTAAAACCCAAAAACCAGCTTGTTTTACGCCTCTGTTTTTTCGATTTAGCTTTTCTTCAAAATTATTTTGTACATAACTTGCAAGAAGAATACTTTGATCTAAGTAGTCTTCTTGTAACAAAGTTAGACCTATGACAGACTCCGGAGAACTTGGATCAAATCCCTTATAATTTTGTTCATAATCATCTTCTAGAAAAATTACTTCATTCTCTTTTTTAGCAATACTGAAATTAGAATCATTTCGGTGAAGACCCAATACATAAGTTTCGGTTCCGTGAGCTTGAGAGTTATGTGCATTACAATGAATTGATATAAATAAATCAGCATCTGCCTTATTTGCTATATCTGCTCGAGCTTTTAGGCCTAAAAAAACATCTGATTTCCTAGTATAAATTACACTAATATTATCTGTTGATTCAAGTAATTTACCAACCATTAGGACTATATCAAGTGCAATATCCTTTTCCTCATATCCAAAAGTAGTTGGTCTTCCGGGGTCTTTGCCTCCATGACCAGCATCTAAAACAACTAAAAAAGTTTTGGTATCATTTTTGATTTGGGCATTGAGAACTAAGCCAAAAAAAAGCACTAAGGTTACAAAAAAAGATCTAATTTGCATAAGAATCATAAATGATTAAATCATAAAAAGTTTGCCCAAAAATTATTATGTAAATTTGGATTTCAAAAATCAAGCCAAACAAAAACAAAAATACATCTAAAAGCATTGAAAGCAATTCTATTTAAAATACTTTTTTTTATAAGTTTTACAATGCTTACAAACAATTTTATTTACTCTCAACAAATAAATAATTTAAAGAGTCAAAATGAAAATTTTAATAATGAAATTAATTCTGATTCGATTTTAAGGCAGACAAAAACTGATACAATTGTTACGGACAGTATCTCAAAAAAAAAGAGCGCAATTGACGGTATTGTAAGTTACTCAGCCAAAAATATAACATCAATTAATCCGAAATCCAAACAAATATTTCTTTACAATGAGGCAAAAGTTCAATATCAAGATATGAATATCGAGTCTGGAGTAATTGTTATTGATTATGGCAAAGACCTTGTCTATGCGGGAAGAATTATAGATTCCTCAGGAACATATATTCAATCCCCTATTTTAAAGCAAGGACAGGACATAATCGAACCAGATTCAATTATATTCAATACAAAAACAAAAAAAGCACTGATATGGAATTCTAAAACCGAACAACAAGGAGGAAGAATAATTTCTGAATTAAGCAAAAAGGAAAATGATTCAGTCTATTACGTAAAAAGAGCTAAATTTACTACCTCAACAAACGAGGTAAACCCAGAATATTATTTCTTACTTAGAAAAGCTAAAGTTGTCCCGGGAAAAAAAGTAGTAACTGGGCTAACAAATATGTTTATAGCTGATGTACCAACTCCAATAGGCTTACCTTTTGCTTTTTTCCCATTGACAAGTAAAAGAACTTCAGGAGTGATTTTTCCATCATTTGGTCAACAAAATGAAAGGGGATATTTTCTTCAAAATGGAGGTTATTATTTTGCGATAAATGATTATGTTGATTTGGCAGTTCTTGGAGACTATTATACTAACGGAAGTTACGGAATTAGATTAGAAAGTAATTATGCCATTAGATACAAATTAAGAGGAGGTATAAGTTTTAGATATGAAAATTTAATCAATAGTGAGCGGGGATTCCCAGACTATTCTAAAAGCATAATTTATAACTTAAGGTGGAATCAAAGTCAAGATAGTAAATCTAATCCCAGTTCAAGATTCTCTGCATCAGTAAATCTTGGTAGTAGCACCTATTATCAGGAATCAATTAATCAGCTCAACAACTCAAATTTTTTAAATAATACTCTAGCTTCATCTGTTTCATACTCAAAAACTTTTAGGGGCGAACCTCAAGTAAACATGAGTTTAACAGCAACGCATTCTCAAAATACAAATACCAAAACTATAAATATGACCTTACCTACATTCCAAGGTAGTGTTGATAGAGTTTTCCCTCTAGCCTCAAAAACAGGAATTAAAAAAGGAGTTATTCAAAATATCAACTTTCAGTACAATTTGAGAGGAGAAAATCGCATACAAACAACAGATTCTTTATTTTTTAAGCCAGAAATGTTTGAAAGTGCAAAAACAGGACTACAGCATACAATTCCCATAAGTACAAATTTTAAATTATTTAAATATTTCAGTATGAGCGCTGGTACAAACATTAATCATACTTGGTCGTTTAATACTATTAATAAACAATATGATCAAATTAATCAAGAAGTTATAACAACTCGAAATAAAAAATTTGATTCGTACACAACATATAATTTTAGTACTAGTATTGGTACAACCATATATGGGATGTTTGATTTTGGAAAAGATAAAAAAATACAAGCCATAAGGCATGTGATGAGACCATCTGTAAGTTTTAGCATGAATCCATCGTTTGATCAATACTATGAGACTTATGAGGTTGTAAATGCAGATGGATTGACAACTGATGAAGTTGAGTACACTAGATTTGAAGAATCGCTTTTTGGATCACCTGGAAACCGATTTACTAGCAGTATTGGATTTGCTATGAGTAATAACCTAGAAGCTAAGATAAAAGATAGAGATAGTACTGTATTAGATCCAAAAAAAATATTTTTACTAAATTCATTAAATCTATCAACTAATTACAATATTGCTGCTGATTCTCTTAACTGGAGTCCATTAAGGATGAATGGGGGTACACAAATTTTTGACAATAAAATGAGTGTAAATTTTGGAGCTACTTTAGATCCATATGCACTTGACAATAATAACAAAAAAATTAATACTTTTAATGTTAACAACGGAGGAAGTATTTTTAGAATTACAAGTGCAAATTTAACTATGAGTTATAACTTATCTAGCGACAATTTTAAAAATAATGATGATAACAATGATGATGCTGCCAGAAATGAATCATTGAGAAGTGGTGGTAGGGCCGATGACTTATTTGGTAAACCACAAGATTTTGCAGATCAAAGACTAAATGATAGAGCTAATGATAAAGATGAATCCAAAATTTCTGATTTATATAAGTATAGTTTACCATGGAGTTTAAGATTAGCATATGCCTTAAACTACAATAATTCAACTAGGCAGAACGAAATATCTTCACATTCATTAATGTTTTCGGGTGATATTGATTTATCACCTAGGTGGAGTATTGGTCTTTCATCGGGCTACGATTTTAAAAATAAAGGAGTGACTTACACACAACTAAGATTTGAGCGAGATCTAGAGAGTTGGAGAATGAACTTTTCCTGGATTCCATTTAGTAGTAGGAGCTCATGGAACTTTTTTATAGGAATAAGATCTGGAATTCTCAGTGATATAAAATATGATAAACAAAGACAAAGAGATAAACAATTGTAAAAAAATGGGAATAAAAAAAATTATATCAACCAAAAATGCTCCTTTACCAATTGGGCCATATAACCAAGCTGTCATGATAGGAGAAGTATTATATACATCCGGTCAAATCGCAATTGATCCATTAACTGGAGAATTAAAAACAAAAAATATAGAATATGAAACAGATTTAGTTATGAATAATTTAAAAGCTATTTTAGAAGCTGCTAACATGACATTTGATAATGTAGTAAAAACAACAATATTTGTTTCTGATATGAATAATTTTAGCAAAATTAATTCTATATATAGCAAGTTTTTTAAAGATCATATAGCTCCAGCTAGGGAAACTGTAGAGGTGTCTAATTTACCTAAATTTGTAAATGTAGAAATAAGCTTGATTGCTTATTTATAAAATTAATATTTGTTTAATTGTTTAATGTGATAATTAACCAAACCTTCAATAGGTCGTCTTTGAAACTTCCCAATCTTGATTCCAAACTGTTTTAAAATATCTCTAATTTCGTCTTGTAAAAAAAAGGCAATTGAACCTGCAAAATGAACCGGTACTGTCTTTATTTGTTCTTTATATTGAAAAATCATAGTTTTTATAAATAACGTTAAGCCTTTATTAATGACTCCTTTGATGTATTCAGATTCTTTATTTAGAACGAGAAATTCAGCAAATTTTGCAAGATAAGCATTAGGGTTTGGTCTTTTGTAAAGATTCTTTTTTATGAAGTCGTCGTCCATGTTATAACGGGTTTTAAACATTAATTTAAAATCATGAGGCATAAAATCATAATAATAATCTCTCAACAACTGTCTCCCAAAGTAATTACCAGACGCATCATCCATAATAGAATAACCCAATGATACAACTCGTTGTATAGCTTCATGACCATTAAAGTAAGTGCAATTTGATCCTGTACCCAAAATGCAAACTATAGCTGCCTGTTTTTTTACACCAACGGTTGAGAAAATAGCTGCATAAGTGTCTTCTTTGACAAAAACTTTTGCATTTGAAAAGATTTTTTTCAAAACTGAGTGAAGCATTTTTGGAGCTTCAACTGTTCCACATCCCGCTCCATAGAAAAATACATATTCAACATTAGATTTATTATTCATTAGAATTTTATTTTCAGAAACTATATCATAAGCTTCCTTCTTTGATATTATTGCAGGATTAAGACCTTTGGTTCGTTGCCTATCAAATAAATAAGATCCTGATTTAGAATCAACTGCAATCCAATCACTCTTGGTGGAACCACTGTCAACTATAAGAATCATACTTTAAGTTTATAATAAATGTGATTATTGTTTAATATTTTTATTAACATTAAAGGGAGTTAACATATTGTGCAAGATCGACTAATTTGGATGAATATCCATACTCATTGTCGTACCAAGATATTAGCTTAACAAAATTATCATTTAGGCCAATACTAGCATTTGCATCAAATGTGCTTGTCTTAGGATCTGATACAAAATCTTGAGAGACAACACCCTCTTCGGTATATCCCAAAATACCCTTTAGTTGGTTTTCAGAAGCTTTCTTTATAGCATCTTTAACTTCTTCAAAGCTGGCACTTTTTTCCAAACGACAAGTTAAGTCTACAACGGAAACATCAACAGTAGGAACTCTGAAAGCCATTCCAGTTAATTTTCCGTTAAGTTCAGGAATGACTTTACCAACAGCTTTCGCCGCACCAGTTGAAGCAGGTACTATGTTATTTAATGATGCTCTTCCAAGGCGATAGTTTTTTCTTGATGGACCATCAACAGTGAATTGAGTAGCTGTTGCTGCATGAACAGTTGTCATGAGCCCTTCAGCCAAACCAAAATTATCATTAATAACTTTTGCTAATGGAGCTAGACAGTTAGTAGTACATGAAGCATTTGAAACAATTTTATTTTCTCGTGAAATATTTTTGTGATTAACTCCCATGACAAACATAGGGGCATCTCCAGATGGAGCAGAAATTGCAACTTTCTTAGCACCAGCATTAATGTGTTTTTGAGCACCCTCTAAACTTGTAAATAAACCTGTACATTCTAAAACTACATCAACTTCTATTGAATTCCATTTTAAATCTTCAGGATTACTTTCTGAGGTAACCCTAATTTCGTTACCATTAACAACAAGATTTCCATTTTTTACATCAATGGTACCTTTAAATTGACCATGGACAGAATCATATTTTAAAAGATATGCTAAATGATCAATATCTAGTAAGTCATTAATTCCAACAATTTCAATATTAGGTCTTTCAGAAGCTATCCTAAAAGCAATTCTTCCAATTCTTCCAAATCCATTAATCCCAATTTTCACTTTTGCCATTATTTTTTATTTTGGTTAGTTATTAAATTTAAATACTTAAAATATCTGAAACACGTAAAAGTTCTGTATCAATTTTACTGCTGCCTTTTACTGCCTTTTCAATTGGACAAAGTTGAAGCTTATTATTTATTGTACCTACCATTACATTAAATTTACCATCTAATAAAGATTCTACAGCTTTTACTCCCATTCTTGATGCTAAAACTCTATCAAAACAGCTTGGAGATCCACCTCTTTGCATATGCCCAAGAACAGAAACCCTTACATCATATCCATCAAGGTTTGCCTCAACGTAATCTCTTAATTCAAAAACATTTTTTCCTGTTTTATCTCCCTCTGCTACGACTACAATACTTGACGACTTCCCCGAGTTTTTACTTTTTTTAAGAGATTCCAAAAGACGATCTAAACCCAAATCTTCTTCTGGAACTAAAATCTCTTCAGCACCTGATCCAACTCCAGCATTTAAAGCAATATGACCAACATCTCTTCCCATAACCTCAACAAAAAAAAGTCTTTTATGTGAACTAGCAGTATCTCGAATTTTATCAATTGCCTCAACTGCAGTATTCAAAGCAGTATCATATCCTAATGTATAATTTGTTCCAGAAATATCATTATCAATAGTGCCAGGAATACCAATCACAGGAAAATCAAATTCTTTGTTAAAAATCATTCCACCAGTAAAAGTTCCATCACCACCAATTAAAACAAGTGCATCAATTCCTTCTTTAATTAGTTGTTCATAAGCTTTTAGTCTACCATCCTTAGTTCTAAAGTCTTTAGATCTAGCAGACTTTAAAAATGTTCCGCCCTTATTGATTATATAATTAACACTTCTGGCATCTAAAAGTTTGAAGTCACCTTCAATCATTCCCTCGTAGCCCCTGAATATTCCTATGCATTGAACATTATGATAAACACAAGTCCTTACTACTGATCTTATCGCAGCATTCATTCCAGGGGAATCTCCACCAGATGTTAGAACGCCTATTTTATTTATTTTTTTTGACATTTTATCGTTTGTAAAATTAATAAAGTTAAATATGAATAATATAATATTTACAAGATTATTTCAGTTTTAAAAAAAATCAAACGTTTTCGTTGATAAATATGTTACATTATAATTATTTGAAATCGATATAATCAGGTAATTTTGATTTATCAGTTTTATTTTCTTTTCGTTCTAATTCTTTTTTTTTCTTGTTTAAAAACAACTCACTTAAAAGCTCCCTTAAATTATCAAATTCTATATTGTATGACAAGCCTACTCCTTGTGTGTAACCAATTTGTT
>Ga0160423_10004929_pt1 | contig 10941 bp, 13 predicted proteins | sample CRUFie14St8metaG_FD_108191 | JGI IMG/M metagenome (GOLD analysis project Ga0160423, IMG submission 108191) | Marine microbial communities from the Costa Rica Dome - CRUD Field 142mm St8 metaG | ecosystem: Environmental > Aquatic > Marine > Oceanic > Photic zone | place: Costa Rica: the Eastern... | reverse complement strand
TTAGGACGTTAATTCTTCAACAATATTACCAAAGAAATCTCCACTTGTTCTTTGAGATCTGCTCGAACCATTTATTCTAAATGGTGCGCCTGGTTCTTCAACAATATTAATTTCACCTACCTTTTCTAAGTCAGGTTCAAAATCTAATTCTACACTTTTTAGTGCATCTTCAATATTACCTATAACATCAGGAAACTTACCTTCTTCAATTATTTGTAAAGGGTCAATCTGAGGAAATGAAACAGGAAATCCTTTAACTACAAAATTACCGCCTATATCTTGAATATTGGGGACAAGTTTACACAATTGATCTAAATCATTACCGACAGAATTTAAAATATCTACAACATTGTCAATATCTACATCAACATCCTTATACTTGTCCTTAAGATCATCCAGATATGTGACGGCGGCGGCGCCTGCCAGCCCCGTTTCAATAAGTGTTGTAAGTTCCTGAGGCAGGGAAAGTGAAGGCAATGAGGGAATTTGTCCCTCTATTAATTGTTTTGCAAGTTTAACTTTCTGAGCAATAGAAGCACCGAGTGTTGCCTCGACAAACCCAGGAACACTTGCAATACCCAAAGGCAATACTGTCAAAGCCTTATCTGCAACCGACAAAAGGTTGTCAATTTGTTTTGTAAGATCCTGAACTGACTGTGCTGGTCCGCAACTCATTTTTATCTCCTTAGTTTAAATTAATCGCCGTTGCGGTGACACTGAAAATACCTGTTGATGATATTCCAAATACCCCGGTATTCATTGAGAGAGCACCGCTATTCCAGGTAGTTGCCGCATGTTGATATGATGCCGCCGCCGAACTTACAGCTAGTGTGCCTGTCGAAACAAAACTTGTAGCAAGTGTAGAATTTGTAGCAATAGTTCCTGCTTGCAAAGCAACTTTACCCGTAGTGGCACCACCAATGTTAACATCACCGAGAGTCATTATTTTAATATCACCTATATCGCCAAGTATGGTGACACCAACAGATGCTGATACTGAAACTGATCCAACCGTGCTACTAATATTATAATTTTTATTTACAACCAACGCTTTATCACCAAGACTTGTTTCTGTATCTGTTCCTGCTCCTGTAACACCCAAACCATTTTTAGCCGCGACACGAACACCTCGGCTACCTTCGATGTTCAGGCTATAATCTGACATAACCTCTCTTACGTCATTACCCTGAATCTTTGTATGTTCTGTTCCTCGAACTGTGGAATATTTGTTACCTGTAATGTCCTCATAGTAATCACCTTTAACATTAACAGTCATATCACCCTCAACCGTAAGGTTCAAATCACCCTTAACAAACATGTTTTTGCCTTTTAGCGAAATTTCATAATCTTCACCGATAATTTTTGTAACCCTGGTGCCATCAGGATGTATTTCATCAAATGTACCTGCCTTATGATAAGTATGAAGACGCTCTTGACCGGGTGTATCGTCAACCTCAAACACATGTCCGCTTTCAGTTTCCCTAACATGATTATAAGGATATTGAGACTTTGTTTCTTCTACGCCTTGAGGGTTAGGCTCATTCCAAGATGATGCTGTTCTCCTACCACCAGGATCGTCACCTTCAATATTAGGTGCAAAGGCAATAGGAACTTCTTTAATACGCATGGCTCGGCGGGATGCCAATGAGTAATGTTTTTCACCCATTGTGTCTCTAGCCAATCTTGATTGGTCAGATTCCGGAACTGTATTGCGTCCTGATTTGTTAGAATTTAAAGGATATTTTCCATTAGGGTCATTGAAGCCAACTTCTTTATTAGGAGGTTGCATAGACAATGCGGCAATGGTTCCCATAATAATCGGAATCTGTCCTTCTCTACCATCAGCAAAAAAACCAACAACATGTGTGCCTTCAACCATACCGCTTGCAGATTGACCAATACCTGAAACGCCCGCAGAAGTAATAGGTTGCATACAAGTTGCAAGTGGTAAGTCAGATGTAGGTAAAACAGCCTTATCAGGATTATGATATCCTATAATACGGACTCTTACTCTGCCTAGTTTACTTGGGTCATTCCTATCTTCAACAACACCTTGAAACCAACAAAATTCTGAATACACATTTTCCATTAAAATTCTCCAGCACCATCACGGGCAATTTCCAAAATCATATTGTGTCCCAGTTTATCTATATCATGTCTAATACCTATTACAATATAAACACCCGAAACTTTGTCATCAAATAAATTTTCATATTCAGGATTACTTTGCCCTTTGTCACCAACGCTAGGATAATTAAACTTGATTAATCTACCAACTTCAATATCTGTTTTGCCTGGAACTGTAATTTCATATTTTAAAACATCCAATTCAGCCAAAGAGGACTCTCGATAACATACCGAGGATACTTGTGAGATGTCAAACGCATTTTTATTACCAAATAATCCAGATGCCCCCGCTTTATATTGTCTTTTACTTAGGGGATTTGCAAACATGCCTTTAGGAATAGGATTTATATCTCCTATATGTTTAAAACTATCATAGTTTATATCCAGAACACTTTTGTCCTGTTCACGCCTAGCCGGTTGTTCAGGTGTGTAATCAAACTTAATATTGTAAATATCTTTCTTTGTCCAATCATAACCATGTGTAACACTACCATAATATCCTGAACTTTGGTTTTCGATTTGGTCAAAGTGTTTAGGATATTCCATTTTACTAACGGTTGTCATTTTATTAGAAATAAATGGTGAAGTATATTTAAAATTAGTTGAACGTTTATCCTGTGAATCTATTGTAATTTCATCTAAATTACTAACATAAACATATTCATCATACAATGTTTTTATATCTTTTTGTCCCTGTGTGAGAGCAGTTATAGAAGTAAAATAATGTCCTTTGTTAGATTCAAAGAAAAGTGTGTTTGGTAATTTGTATTCATTACCAACAGTATTTTTTGCAACGTAGTTCATACATTTAAAGGGTGACCAATAATTTGCTACAAATTCTAAGTTGTTTGAAAAATGTGGTGTATCTAGAATAGTTATTGAGGGATCACCCGAATCTTTAAATTCAGGAGTCATAACACGCGGCTCGACGATATATTCAGAAAACAATTTAAAAGCAATTTCTTCAGTTGAACCATTAAATTTTTCAGTTAGTCTAGTTATATTATCCTTCATACCTTCTATTGACATAAACTGAATTGTATAAAATTGTTCTCTATCACTGTTCAAAAATCTATCAGTTACGGCATAAATTGCAAATGTTTTGTGTATAACATTTTCAGGTGTATCATTGAGTGCAGGTGTTCTAATTTTAAATGTAATTGTATCTCTACCTACGATGGGCCCATTAGTTAGGAGATTGACAGCATCACTTACAACAACGTGTCCAAATATGCAGGGTGTATGGATACTTTCATGCAAAGTAATTTCAAGGAAAAAGTTTTGTATATCTATTGATTCTTTAATACCCGTATTAAGATAGATAGATTCTATCCTAACATCACCCGCTGATTGTTGTAAATTTTGTGCCATTATTCGTTAATCAATTGCTTAAATTCAGTGATAAAATCATTTAAATATCTAGGTTGTAAAACTTTGATAGTTTGCCTAGAATCATTCTCAAATCGTTCATGCTCCAAGTGTGTTACTTCAAACATTTCACCGGCTGTAATAAGAGCGGCATTATAATCAGAGCAAATTAGAGGACTGTCATATAATGCAAAATGATGTGTTGCATTGGCGTTTCCTGCACCATATTTCTTTTCAACAAGAGCCTCAAGTTGTTCCTCGGTGTAATACCATTCTAAGTAAGGATCTATAATATTATTAATTAACAATATGACCCAATGATATTTTGCATTATTATAAAGGAAGAAAGAAATATCCTCGGGTCTTTCTCCCGACTTAATTGTATATTCTTCAAGGAATGCTTCATTTACAATAAATGAATCTTTAGGGGCAACTCTACGAAATATATCTGTTAACGTAATTAAGGATTCGTTACCATCATTTTTTTCATCAATCTTATATAAAATTTTAGGAAAGTGTTCAAAAAACATTTTAGTAACCTTGCTCAATTCTATCTTTTGTCATAAGTTCAAGCTCTTTAAATGCTAATTGCATTGTAATTTCTGAAGGTGCGCCGCCTACATCCTTAAATGTAGTAAAAGCACCACCTGCACCATAGTCTACTTTCATATCAGTTAAAGCACAAGTAGATATTTTATTGACAAATCTATTTTCGGCGCCCCTATATCTAAATTCTATCTGAAACTCAGAAGGATATGTAAGGAAGAAATCACTTGTATCTCTACCTGAGTGCATATGGAATTTAAATGTATCAATGATTTGCATAACATTTTCTAATTCATTTCTATTTCTCGGAGCGAACTTCCATTCAAAAGCAAAGTCTCGAAAATTCATAGTTTTAAAGAGTTGTTCCTTAAAAGGATTAACTACCTTCTTAGTAAGTGTTTGGACCGTGCCGCCAAAATCTACATTTAGTCCTATTTGTTTAAAAATATCAGAAACACCTATCAAACCTCGACCTATTGCCTCACCTGCTCCCCCAGCATTTTTTAGAAAGTCCTCCATGGATGTTGTTCCAGGTCCTACTTGTGTTAAAGCACCACCTATTGTTCCAAGTTCAGTATCCTGCCATTGTGCGCCATACTTAGTGCTAAGAGACTGAGGAATATAAAGTTGAATAATTGTATTTGTTTTAATAAGTCCTGTTCTAGAATTAAGTGCATTAGCACCTAGGGCAAATCCACCAATACCTAAGGCTGTTTTTAATAATCCACTACCGCTGAGAGCTTTTCCGGTTGCAAAACCAGCCGCACCAGACACGGTTCCTAATGCGACAGCCTGAGCAGTACCTACACTTGCTCCTTGTTCTGCATTTACTCTATTTTCACTACTATCTGAATATAAAGCACCTGGAGCCTCACCATTTCTAATAGCTTTTGCTTCATTAGAAGGTATTCTTTCTAGGATATTAAACACCATAGAGTGTGGTTGAATTTCGGAATCAATGTCTTGAGGATACCGGTATGTTGTTTTTTGTTTGCGCCGTTTGGCACGTTCAACTCGTTCTTCAACATTTAAGTCAGCATTGCCTTGGGGAACTTCTTTTATAACAGAATTGGCTTGGGATGCCTCTTCATTACTAGATGTGACTGCATCCTTATTTTGGCTAATCTCATCGTTTCTGTTTGGACCACCCCGAGAATTTTTTCTTCTCTGTCTTCGTTGTCCTGGTGTTAATGCGCTTGCCATTTGTGATAAATACCTTTATTGTGTTATTTTAGACTATTTATATGACCTATACCAAAAATTTACACCAAGGGCGTTTTATTCCTCGCAATCCTAAAAAGTATCGCGGCGACCCTACTAATATTATTTATCGCTCTAGTTATGAGCTTAAATTTATGAATTGGTGTGATATGAATGAGGACCTTCAAGAATGGGGTTCCGAAGAAATTGCAATACCTTATAGGTCACCCCTTGATAATAAAATACACAGATACTTTCCTGACTTTTATATAAAGGTAGGTAAGAAGAAATATCTAATTGAAATAAAACCAGAACGTTTTACAAAAGAACCTACAATACCCAAAAGAAGAACAAAACGTTTTATCAACGAGGTAAAACAATGGGGCGTAAACCTAGCAAAGTGGGAAAGTGCCAAAGAGTTTTGCATTGACCAGGGCTGGGAGTTTAAAATTATTACAGAGAAAGAATTAGGCATCTCGTATAAATAGTCGTATGGCTAATCCTTTTGAAACAATACGACTAAACGCAGGCGATACAAAACGTTCTGTAAATTGGTATCAGGATCAAATCAGAAAACTTGCAGGCGGTATTAATGCACCTGGACAAGTATTTGCATCTGACTTGGGTGAAACTTCTGGACGTCCGGAAGTAGGTAGCATGTATATGTTTGTATATGACCCTAAGACAAAAGCAAAGTTGCCCTACTATGACAGATTCCCCCTTGTATTGCCCTATGACAATGCCACAGGAGGGTTCTACGGGCTTAACTTACATTACTTGCCTTATATGTTAAGAGCAAGATTACTAGGTGCATTAATTGAAACAAAAGATTCAAGAACCATTGGTCCAGATACACAAATGAGATATAACTGGAATATTTTGCAAAGTGCATCACGTTTTCCAGGAGTTCAGCCTACAGTGAAGCGTTATTTGTTTAACCATATAAGATCAAGAATTTTAAGAGTCAACCCTGAGAATTGGCAGACAGCTATTATGTTACCAGTCGAAAAATTTGAGGGTGCTGGCAAACAAACAGTATTTAACGATTCAATGGCGGCAATCTAATGGCAGATTCATACTTCAAGTTTAATGATTTACTTGCAAAAGTAAGAAAAGAAGATTTATCACGAGCAGGTAGATTTGAGATAGAAATAAACGGTCCTCCTGGTCTTGGTTATGATAGACATGTTTCTATTTTATGCGAAGAAGCCGCGGTTCCAGGAATACTTATACCTAGTGCGCCTGTAAAAATTGGTAACTGGACTGAATTCCGTGCCCAGAGTTTGGAATACCTAGGGGAATCAGCATCCTTTACTTTTTATTGTGATGCTAATTGGGACGTTCGTGCATACTTTGAGGATTGGATAGGTAGTGCAACTGTAGATCCTCTGTCTAAGGAAGTAGGTTTTTATAATGATTATACCGGTAGAATAACAATATACACATTGGATAGGGGCGATAGAAGAACTGGAGAATGGACACTTGTAGATGCATTTCCTCGCACCATTGCACTAACACCTTTGTCTGCATCCAATGAAGGAATCAATCGTGTAAACGTTATAATGCAATACAAATATTGGAAGTCTGATGGACTGCCGGTTGATAGTCGATACAAGGGACTTAAACGTTTTCTTAACTTCAAAGATTTGGACCTTAGGGAAATACTTAGAAGAAATTTATAATTAGGAGTAAATATTATGCTACCTCAGGTAGATGTGCCTTTAATTGAAATCGAGATGTTTTCTACAAAAGATATCGTTAATTTCAGACCCTTCCTTGTAAAGGAAGAAAAAATGCTTGTCATGGCTAGTGAAACTAATGACATTAATGATATGATGAAAGCCACACAGCAAATCATAACAAATTGTTCTTTTGGAAAAGTTGAGGGAGATAAACTTCCCTTATTTGAACTACAATATATTTTTCTGAAACTTAGATCTGCGTCCATATCTAATGCAATAGATTTGAATATGGTTTGTGGTGATTGCGGAACACAATATAATCATCAGTTAAATTTAGAAGATTTAGAACTTACACTAGATGAGGATCACAAGAATCCAATAAAACTTTCCAAGACTATGGCAGTGGAAATGAAATATCCTGATGCCAAGGAAATGGCTGAGTTATTGGAAGGCGACAACAATGAAGCGATATATGCACTTGTAGCAAAAAGCATTAAAACAATTTATGACGATGATGAAGTTATTGAGTGTGATGAAATATCAGAAACAGAGATGTATCAATGGGTAGAAAATTTACCAGCAACAAACTTTGAAAATATTAGAGAGTTTTTTGAAACAATGCCCGCTCTCGAACATCTTATAGAATTTACATGTGCTAACTGTGGGAAGGAAAATTATCTTAATTTAAACGGTTATGTAAATTTTTTCGTATAAACCTCTCCCATGAATCGTTAGAAAACTTTTTTAAAACCAATTTTTTATTAATGCAGGAACATAAATACTCATTAACAGAAATAGAAAATTGGTTGCCTTGGGAGAGGACCGTTTATATTGCAATGCTAATAGAACATCTTAAGAAAAAAGCCGAAAAGAATAAAAATGGAAAGTAGAAATATAAACGATAATATTATTAGCCGAGGGTTTGACCGCGGAGGTAAATTTACTGTATCTGCAACAAAGAGATTTTTAGGTGTAGATGAAAGTGTAAAAGGCTTTGGTGCGGTTGCAATGCAGGCATTACGTCCGGGAACACTTTACGGTCGTAACACTTCTATAGGTTCAGCAAGGGCATCAATGCCAGGCACAACTCCACAAACTACACAAGCGGCAGGCAATGTTACAATACCCGAGGATCCTACTGAAAGTTTAATCGCAGAAGAAATAGCGTCTCTTAATGCAAATCTCGAACAAAATATTAGAGCTCTTGACAACACCCTTGAAGCAAATGTTAAGTTAATGTCAAGAGACGTTGCCTCTTTAACAAGGCAAATTGCTGACCAAGCAAATGATATGGATTTGAATCCTGACAGCCCAACAAGACGACAGATTGACGATTTGATTGAAGAACAGGAAGCCACAACAAGAGCTATATTGAATATGGGCGGAATGAATATGGGTGGTATGATGGGCGGCGGTTTACCTTTTCTGAGTAAAGGACGCGGCAAGGGTGGTAGAGGAGGACGTATAGCAGGAAGAGCAGCCGGTGCCGCTGGCATGGGTGCAGGCGCAAATGCTCTTAAAGGAGCAACACAAGCAAACCTTCCTAAGGGTACCAAATTAAATTCAGCCGGAAGATTGGTTGATGCAAAATCAGGTAAATTTGTAAAAAATCCTGCTGGACAGACACAGACAAAGATAAAACAAAATATTGGGGATAAAGTAAAGAAAAAAGTTGGTTTGAAAATAGGTGCTAAACTTGCAACCAGAGGTGCTTTGGCAGCAACCGGTATAGGTGCAGTTGCAAGTGCAGGATTGCTTGCATTTGATGTGGGTGAGGCTGTCTTCAGTAAAGGTGCAAGAGCCGAATATACTATGACAAACCCAATGGCATCTGAAGAAGATAAACAGGCAGCATTGGATTATCTTATAAAAGAGGATCCAGAAAGATTAGGTATAGAAGGTCTTGAAGATGTTTCACCTGAAAAACGTATGGACTTCCTATCTGCACAGGACGAAAATCCAGAACTGACAAGCGAACAATTCAATACACAAATGATAGAAGATCAGGGCGGCCCAACAGATAAACAATTGGCTGATTTACAGTCCAAAGTAACCGACCAAACTTCTGGCTTCTTCAATAGAAAAAGTAACGACCTTGAAGAAGCACAGGCATTGATTAAAAGTTCTGGTATGGAAGGTAAAGTTATTGCAAAAGAAACAAACAATGGTATTGAACTTGAAAGAGTTACAGAAGATACAACTAAAGGTATGGATGGAGCAGGGCAAACACCTCCGATAGTAGTAAATGCTCCTCAAGCGGCACAAGCACCTCAACCTGACATTGTTGTAACATTACCTAAAACCATCTTGTCACAAAATCCGTCAGCACGGAAATTTATTGCATCAACATTCTAAAAAAAGGGGGCAACATAATGTCGCCCCCTCCTAACTAACTAAACTAAGGATTAGTCTTCTTCTGCTAATTTAGCAAAATAACTTAGTGTATCCTCGTCATCATCTGAATCTACACTTGAGGAAACTGTGACTGTATCAGATGTAGCTGCCGTAACTGCAACCAAATCCTCAATGTCATCTGTTCCTGTTTGTGCAGAAATAGTTTCTGCTGTTGTAACTTTAGCACCACCTGAAAGGACTTGATTAAGTTTAGCTTTCAGTTCATCATATGTTTTAAAGTTTTTCGGATCAACAAGTTCAGCAAGTGAGTGTTGTTTAACCCAGATTGCCTCAATATCATCATCAGATTCGGCAACAGGAGTAGGTGAAGATTCAAACTCCGACTTATCATAGTTTCTATAACCATCAACTTGACGAGCCTTCAGTTTAAAGTTTACACCTTCCCAGAAGTCAAAAGGATTAACTGGTGTTTCATCCTCAAACTCTGGTTGCATAACGTCCTTAATTTTGTCAAAGATTTTCTTACCAAACTTATAGAGGAAAACTTGGCCTTCATTGGCTGGATTAGCAGGATCTTTAACAACAAGAACATTTGCATAATAAGACAAACGGCGTTTCTGCTTACGAGCAACGTCCTTATTTGCCTCTGTCCCACTGTTCCAAAGCTCACTGTTAAGTTCTGAAACAGGGTCAGGTTGACCAAGGGTAGTAAGTGAATTTTCAATATACCACTTACCTGTTGGACCTTGGAAACCATGGTTCCAAAGACGAACCCACGGAAGTTCTTCACCCTTAGGCGGTGCCAGGAACCGAAGAACAGCATAACCGTTACCAGCAGAATCTACTTGTAGCTTCCACTCGTTACCGTCATCTTTGTTATAGTTTTGTTGGGGGGAATCAATTTTTTCGACTTCTTTCATTAAATTATCGAAAGAGCCTCTTGCCTTACGCAAGTCTGAAAGTGAATTAAACGACATATTTTTTCTCCGTATAAGCGTTGTATGTTTGTGTATGTTGTCCTGTATAAGCGGACATATTATTTATAAAAGTTTTCACTTACATGCCTCATTTTATTTGTAATTTGGACAAACGGACGATACTTCTTAACTAACATTGAAACGTCCTCTAAGAATATATCATCAGAGTCCATAGTAACATAATTGTATATTTTGTCAAGCACAACTAATGTTTCTATGGATATTAGGTGACCAAAATATAACCTGTAGATTAAAGGATGATATCCATCTTCAGATGTAAAAGGATTTGCAATACTTTCCTTCTCCATCTCCAATTCAATCTTAGCAATATCCTGTTCAAATATGTAATCAAGTTTTTGTTTACGAGACTTCCATATTTCATATGTTTCCTTTGCATTGGCATCGAAGACACCGCCCCACTTGTCGCCGGAAACAAAGTTAGCAACAAGTAAATCTATAATCTCACGCCGCTTGTAATCGCGAGCAAGTTTACGCATAGCTGTCAAGTCTTTGCGTTTAAGGAAAGCATTTTGACTTGCCCTTACTGCACCTTTTGTTTTTGTTATGTTATAATCTTTTTTTGTAAAGTGTAATTTAAGAGCGAGGTATAATCTATATACTTCAAATGGTTCCATTAGAAAGGTAACTTACTAGTTTTCTCTTTTAACAAATTAAGTGATTCTGCT
>Ga0160423_10004928_pt1 | contig 10941 bp, 10 predicted proteins | sample CRUFie14St8metaG_FD_108191 | JGI IMG/M metagenome (GOLD analysis project Ga0160423, IMG submission 108191) | Marine microbial communities from the Costa Rica Dome - CRUD Field 142mm St8 metaG | ecosystem: Environmental > Aquatic > Marine > Oceanic > Photic zone | place: Costa Rica: the Eastern... | reverse complement strand
TTCGAGCAGTGGGAAAAATAGCACGGCAAAAATTCCACTTCCCAGAATCCCGACAGACCATTGCCAGAGTGTAAACCAGCCGATGAGCGGTTCATGGCCTGAGAGCACCAGTAAACCCAACTCGAGTGCCGGAACCACTCCTCCGGCGATGGCGCCGAGAGCGAAGCGTGGGCCAATATGGTATTGGGAAAGACTGTGGGCATTGAGATGCACAACCAATCCGAGGGCGTAAAGCGGAACTAGCGATGTCCCCACTGGCCCAGAAGATAAGGCGCTTTGCAGGAGTGAGCCGCCGATGGCCAATGCAGTGACCGCGGAGATGGGGGCGCGCAGGGCCACGACCAACATGAGCGCGGGCAATGGATCCAATTGGGCGCCAGTAAGTTGGCGGGGAAGATGCCAGGCGGAAGCCGCGTAAATCGAGGTCAGGGCGGTCAATAAAATGGTGAGAGTAAAGAACCCTTTCATGGCATAAGAACCCACACTTCGTTAAGTTTGGAGGAGTTCACGGCGAGTTTTACGCTGGCTTGCGTGGTGAGTGCACCGGGAGCGGCAGTCACGGAGGTTAGCTTGCCGACAGGGATGCCGCGGGGAAATATTTCACCCAAGCCGCTGGTGTAAAGCTGGTCACCGGCGCGGGCTTCGGAGTTGGCGGGGAGATAGAGTAGCTTAACTAGAGTGGGGTCAAACACGGTTCCGCCGCTGGCGCTGATGATGCCGCTTTCGCCGGTGGCTTCGATGGTTACGGAAATACGGCAGGCCGGGTCGCCGAGCAGCGCCACCCGAGAGCGATGGTCATGTACTTCTTGAACGCGCCCTACAAGACCTTGGCTGGACATAACTGGCATGTCGACACGGACGCCGGCCTTGGTGCCGAGATCAATCAGTACAGAGCGCCACCAGTTGGCGGGATCACGTCCAACGATGCGGGTGAGGCGTGGGTTCCACTCGGGCTTGGGTCGGAGTTCGAGTTGTTCGCGTAGAGAATGGTTTTCGCGTTCCAAGGATTGGGTTTGGCCGAGGCGTAGTTCGAGGATTTGGTTTTGGCGTTTCAGTTCGTGGATTTCCTGCAGGAGAACCTTGCGGGGGGCGGCTTGATTTACAAGAATTTCGCCGGTGGCTTCGACGGTTTTTTGCGCGGAAAAGAGTGGGGTGTGAAAGCTGGCGAGCACACGCTTGAGGCGCGCAGAGCTGTCCGGCGATAGGTTAAAAAACACTATTGCCAGCAGTAGCACGAGCCCGGTTGCGATGATGTATGGCCGGTTGTTCATTTCCCCGAAGGGCGGGGCAAGCGAATGGCGAGGAAATCAATCAGGCGTTGGCTGAGGCGTTACGCCAGTAGTCGATGTTTTGCAACACCTTGCCTGTGCCGTTTGCCACGGAGATCAGGGGATCTTCCGCAATGGTCACGGGCAACTGGGTTTCCTTTGCCACCAATCGTTCAATGCCGCGCAGGAGTCCACCGCCGCCGGCCATCACAATGCCGCGATCCACGAGGTCTCCGGAAAGTTCCGGTGGACATTGCTCGAGGATTTGGCGGATGGATTCGAGGATGGCGGTGAGCGGTTCCCGAAGGGCGTCACGGATTTCCTCGGACCGTGCTGTGAGGGTGCGTGGCAGGCCTTGGCTTAGGTCACGGCCTTTTACCTCCATGGTTAGTTCGTCTTCCAAAGGGAAGGCGGAGCCGATTTTCAGTTTGATTTCTTCGGCGGTTCGTTCGCCGATCAAAAGGTTATGCGCGCGTTTCATGTGGTTGATGATTGCGCTGTCAAATTGGTCACCCCCGACGCGCAGGCTGGTGGCCTGCACGATATTGGCCAGTGAGATCACGGCGATCTCGGCGGTGCCGCCACCGATATCCACGACCATGTTTCCGGCTGGTTCGGCTACGGGCAGGCCGGCACCAATGGCGGCGGCGAGGGGTTGTTTGATGGGGTAAAATTCACTGGCACCGGCACGCGTTACGGAATCCTCGACGGCACGGCGTTCCACCTCGGTAATGCCTGAGGGCACGGCGACGACCACGCGTGGCTGGACGAGCTTGCGGTGGTGTACTTTTTGGATGAAATAGCGGAGCATGGCCTCGGTGACATCGAAATCGGCAATGACACCGTCTTTCATGGGGCGGATCGCTTCGATGTTGGGCGGAGTGCGGGCAAGCATGGCCTTGGCTTCGCTGCCGACGGCGAGGACGTTTTTGGTGCCGGACTGGATGGCGACCACGGAGGGCTCGCGCATGACAATACCCCGGTCTTTCAAAAAAACTAACGAATTGGCTGTGCCCAAATCAATTCCAATATCGTTGGAAAAAAGGCCTTTTATTCCCTCAAACATTTAAAAAGAGTGTGACTTGGGCGTGACAATGCGGCTCCGCACGAGAGCGAACAAGCAAAGGTTATTCAGGAGATTTCCCCGAAACGGGTATAAAAATGGTGCCAGAGGGCGGATTTGAACCACCGACCAAGAGCTTATGAGTCTCCTGCTCTACCACTGAGCTACTCTGGCAGCCGTGAGGAGCGCAATATCTGTCCAAAAAGTGCACTTCTGTCAATTGATTTTGCGTTTTGGAGCGTTTTTTGCCAGAATATCGCTTGCCAAGGTTGGGTGCTTGCTCTACTTTCCGGCGCTGCAAAAGAAATGGATAGGAAAGTAAAAGCTGAGACGATTTCGGAATTCGGTACACACGAGAAGGATACCGGTTCTGCTGATGTACAAATTGCGGTATTGAGCCGCCGGATTAAGCATTTGGAAGGTCACCTTAAGGCCAACAAGAAAGATCATCACTCCCGCCGCGGTCTAATCAATATGGTCAGCCGCCGCAAGCGCCTTTTGCGCTATCTTCAAGGGAAGGATGCTAATCATATGACTGAGCTGAAAAAACAGCTTGGTATTCGCTAGTTCAGTTCCAACTTTCCCGGGCAGGGCGACGCGACGTCTGCACCCGAACTCTAAACCCATCGCGAGATAATCGCTGTGCGCGGAGCAATTTCATTCAGTCACCTTGCGGGGTGTTTGACTGAAGTTTCTCACGCAACCAGCCAAAGACGAAAATGACTAAAGACCAAGTAACCGCCAAAGTTGGCGATAAAGAAATCACTATCGGCTCCGGTAATATTACCAAGCAGGCCGATGGTACTGTAACAGTGCAAATGGGCGAAACGATCGTGATGACCGCGGTTGTCGCCGCCACCAAGAGTCGTGAAGGCCAGGATTGGTTCCCACTGCAGGTGGATTACCGCGAGCGAGCCCACGCCGCTGGCCAAATTCCCGGAAACTATTTCCGCCGCGAAGGCCGTCCGAGCGATAAGGAGATTCTCACCTGCCGCCTCACCGACCGCCCGATCCGGCCGCTCTTCAAGAAGGGCTGGTTCAACGAGTGTCAGGTGTATGGGTTGCTGCTCAGTGCTGATGGCGAAAATGAGCCGGATGTGCTTAGCATCCTTGGTGCCTCCGCCGCATTAATGGTCAGCGATATTCCGTGGGCCGGCCCGTTGGGCGCGGTTCGCGTGGCCCGTGTGGATGGCCAGTTTGTCGCCAACCCCACGCACGATGAAATGGCCGAGAGCGATCTTGACCTGCTTTATGTTGGTAACGAAACCGATGTGGTGATGTACGAGGGTGCCGCCAATCAAATTACGGAGAAAGACTTCATCGCCGCACTCAAGTTCGGTCAGGAATGCTGCCAACCGCAGATTGCCGCGCAAAAAGAACTCGCCGCTAAATGTGGTAAAGATAAGCGCGACATCGATGATCAACTCTTCGTGGTGCCGGACGAAATCTTCGCTAAAGCTGATGAGCTCGGCGGCGGTGACCGTATAAAAGAAGCTCTGTTGACCGTGGCCAAGCTCGAGCGCGAACGTAAGGTAGGTGCGATTAAGGACGAGGTGGCCGGCAAACTCCGCGAGGAATTTGGTGAAGAAACCGTGACCGATTCGGTAGTAGATCAGGCCTTCTATCACATTCAAAAGACCGCGCTGCGCGGCATGATTCTGAATGAAGGCAAACGCTTGGATGGTCGCGGCTTGGGCGACCTTCGCAACATTGAGTGCAAAGTGGGTGTGCTGCCCCGCACGCATGGTTCGGCCCTGTTTACCCGCGGTGAGACGCAGGCACTCGTGGTCACCACGCTCGGCACTACCGATGATACTCAGCGTTTTGATAACTATACCGGCGGGCCAGACAGCAAGCAGTACATCATGCACTACAACTTCCCTAACTACTCTGTGGGTGAGACCGGCCGCATCATGGGCCCGGGCCGCCGCGAAGTGGGGCACGGGGCGTTGGCCGAACGTTCACTCCTTCCGATGCTGCCGATGGATGATAATTACCCGTATGCCGTGCGCCAGGTTTCCGAGATTCTGGAATCCAATGGTTCCAGTTCCATGGCCAGTGTTTGTGGCGGTAGCCTGTCATTGATGAATGCCGGTGTGGAAATGAAGGGCGCGTGTGCCGGTATCAGCATCGGTATTTGTACCGATCTCGATAGCGACGGTAAGATCACCGATCATCGCATCCTGACTGACATCATGGGATGGGAAGACGCCTTCTGTGACATGGATTGCAAAATCGCTGGCTCAAAGGAAGGTATCACCGGCTTTCAGTTGGACCTTAAACTTAAGGGGCTGCCAATGCCGATTATGGAAGAGGCAATCGAAGCCGCCCGTGTGGCTCGCCACAATATCATCGATACGATGAACGAAACCATCAGCGAAGCGGGTGAGATGAGCCCCTATGCCCCGCGCATTACGCAGCTGAAGGTAGACCCGGACAAGATCGGCCTGATTATTGGGCCGGGAGGCAAGAACATCAAACGCATCGTCGAAGAGTCCGGTTGTGAAATAAATATTGAAGACGACGGTACCGTGAATATCTACTCCCTCAACCCTGAGGGCATGCAGGTGGCCGTGGAAGAAATCGAGGGAATGACCGCTGAGCCTGAAGTAGGCCGCGTGTACGAAGGTACTGTGGTGTCGATCAAGGACTTCGGTTGCTTCGTGGAATTCCTTCCCGGCAAGGATGGTCTCTGCCATATCAGCGAGCTTTCCGATAAGCGCGTCGACAAGGCCACTGATGTGGTTAAGGAAGGCGATCGTATTCCTGTGAAACTCATCGGCGTGGACGAGCGCGGCAAGGTGCGCCTCTCCCGAAAGGCAGCTATGGTCGACAACGGCGAAATTCAAGCCCCCGCTGAAGACGAAGGCAGTAACAATAAGTATGAGCGTGAAGTGAGCGATGAGGAGCCCGAAGTGGGCAAGCTCTATAAGGGCACCGTGGTGACCGTGAAGGAGTATGGCGCATTCGTCGAGTTCCTGCCTGGCCGCGATGGCCTCTGCCACGTCAGCGAATTGGCTAGCGCCCGTGTGAAAAACGTGGAAGACATCGCCAAGGTGGGTGATAAGATCTGGGTGAAATTGTTAGAGATCGACGAGCGTGGCAAGGTGCGTCTCTCGCGCAAAGCCGCTATTGAGGAGCGTGAAGCTGCCGAGGAAGAGGCGTAAAGCCTCCCCTCGCGGCTTGCGTCTGACTCATCCATCGGGTTAAATCCCGACGTGCTTAACCAGCAAACACTGGCCGGCCAAGCCAGCTTTAGCGGCATTGGCTTGCACAGCGGCAACAAGGTCAAAATGACCTTTTTGCCCGCGCCCCCCAATCATGGCATCCGCTTTCGCCGGGTGGACCTCGATGGTCAACCAGAGATTGAGGCTTCGGTGGAGAATGTTTCCGAGACAAACCGTTCCACCACGCTTTCCAAAGGCAGCGTCAAACTGCACACCGTGGAGCATGTGCTCGCTGCGTTTTCCGGTTTCGGCATCGATAACGCTTTGGTGGAGCTCGATGCCAATGAGCCGCCCATCGTCGATGGTAGTTCCGCGCAGTACTGCCAGATGATCGAGGAGGCGGGCATCGTGGCGCAGGATTCGCAGCGGGATGTTTATCAGCTCGAAGCCCCAATCGAATTGCAAAGCGGCGAAACGCAAATGACAGCTTTCCCGCATGATCGCCTCAAGATCACCTGCACTAGTGCCGGAGATAATGGTCGGTTCACGCAGCTTTTCAGCATCGAAGTGAGCCCGGACACTTGGCGGAATGACATCTCCCGCGCTCGGACGTTTTGTTATTACGAGGAGATTGAGCACCTGTTTAAAAACGGCCTGATCAAGGGCGGCAGCTTGGAGAATGCGGTTGTCATACGTGATGATGCTGTGCTCACCAACGAGCCGCTGCGTTACAGTAACGAATTTGTCCGGCACAAGATTCTCGATATCATCGGGGACCTTTCACTGGCAGGGAAACCCATTGGCGCGCACATCGTCGCCGTGAAGCCCAGTCATGCGGCCAACTGCGAAATGGCCCGGCGGATTCTTTCTCAAATGCGTAAGCCCAAGCAGACGGCCGAAACCTTCGCCCCGCCGCCGGAAAAAGAACGGCAAGCCACCGTGGCGGTGGAGGAAAAGGCCCGCGAATCTATTGTGCAGGACGGCGCGATTCTGGACGTGAATCAGATCATGAAGGTATTGCCGCACCGCTATCCCTTCCTGATGGTCGATCGCGTGACCACCATTGACGGCAATCATATTGTCGCTCATAAAAACGTCAGCATCAACGAGCCGTTTTTCGAGGGGCATTTTCCGAACCACCCGATCATGCCCGGAGTACTTCAGCTGGAAGCCATCGCGCAGGTGGCCGGAATTCTGATGCTGAAAAAGGCAGAAAACATCGGCAAGCTTGCCTATTTTATGGCCGCCGAAAACGTAAAGTGGCGCAAGCCTGTGTTGCCCGGCGATATTCTGACCATTGATGTGGAACTCACCAAGTCCCGCGGCAAAATCGGCAAGGCCGTCGGTAAATGTTCGGTGGCCGGTGAGGAGGTTAGCGAAGCGTCGGTAACCTTCATGTTGATCGATGATGAGGCGTGATGAGCGAGATTCACTCCACCGCAGTGATTCAGGAGGGCGCGCAAATCGGCAAGGGGTGTCGCATTGGTCCGTACTGTGTGATCGGCCCAAATGTAACCTTGGGAGCCGACTGCAAGTTGCATTCTCACGTGGTGATTGATGGTCATACCGAGATCGGTTCCGAAAATGCTTTTTACCCGTTTGCCTCGATTGGGTTGAGGACGCAGGATTTGAAATGGGATGGAGGTACGACTTGGACGCGGATAGGCTCCAACAACACTTTTCGTGAATACGTTACCGTCCACAGTGCGACCGGCGACGGGGATGCCACGGTGATTGGGTCGCATAACAACCTGCTGGCCTATACGCATGTGGCGCACGATTGCCAGCTCGGCGACCACATCATCATCTCTAATGTCGGTACCTTCGCGGGGCATGTGGTAGTGGAGGATCGCGCCATTGTGGGCGGTCTTGCCGCCGTGCATCAGTTCTGCCGAATCGGAACCATGTCGATCATCGGCGGATGCTCCAAAGTCGTTCAGGATGTACCGCCGTACATGATGGTGGATGGTAATCCGGCAGCGACGCGCACGCTTAATAAGGAAGGTCTAAAGCGAAACGGCGTGAGTGAGGACACACAGAAGTCAATGCGGCAGGCTTACCGGATTTTGTTTCGCAGTGAGCAGACGTTTACCAATGCTGTGAAACAGGTGCGCGCCGATGTTGCATCAAGCTCTGAATTGGAGCATTTGCTGGCCTTCATCGAATCCAGTGAGCGCGGAATCGTTAAATAGCGATCACTGACTTCTGCCGTTTTTCAAACCGACAACAGGTTTCGTAATCGCATTCGCGTGCTAGCGTTACGGCCTGATTCAAATCCGCCCCGACCTCATTCGGCGCGTGAGCGTCTGAGCCGAATGTAATTTGCACACCTAGTTGGCGAGCGAGCTTCAAGATATCCGGATGAGGATAAATCTCCGCGCACTCTTTGCGCAAGCCGGCCGTATTTAGCTCAACGCAGGTTTCTGTGTCGGCGCAAGCGGTCAGGAAGTTTCGATATAGCGGCGTGCAATCTTCGTCGGGTACAAAGCCAAATTTCTTGGGCAAATCCGCATGGCCGATTATTTGAAACAAGCCGGTCGCGGCGGCGTCAGTCAGATTTTTGAAATAGGCTGACCACACCTCTATGGTGTCGCGGTCACGCCATCGGTTCAGCGTGGTCGGGTTATCAATGACCCAGTCGCCCACGTAATGGACTGAGCCAATGAAATAATCCCAGTCATGCAGGTCGGCCATTTCACGAATCCATGGTTCCTGCCCGGGCATGAAATCGACCTCCAATCCAAAGCGAATGGGCAGGTCGGGGTGATCCAATCGAGCCTGTTCCACTTTGCCGGCGTATTCGGTCAATTCACTGGCGCGCATTCGCCATTCATCAAAATCATCTTCGCGCATGGGGGAATGGTCGCTGAAACCAATCTCCGGCACACCCGCTTTAATAGCGCGCGCGGCATACTCGGTCGGCTCGCCTTTGGCGTGGCGGCAGAGGGGCGTGTGCATGTGGTAATCGGCCGGCAACGGCATGCGTGCAGCATAGCCAGCAGCGGACGCGGCGGGAAGGGATTTGATTGACAGTCCGGTGGACGCCTCCCATTCTCCAACGGCAAATCCAACCGGTATTTGCCCCGCTTGTCGGGGTTTTTTGTTTTATGGCTAATACAATTCTCGTGGGAGCCCAATGGGGCGACGAAGGTAAAGGTAAGATCATTGACGTGCTCACCGAGCAGGCGGATGTGGTGGTGCGCAGCCAAGGCGGTGCCAATGCCGGCCACACCGTTCGCGTGGGGGCCAAGGAATACATTTTGCATTTGATCCCTTCGGGCATTTTGCGTCGTGGCAAGGTGTGCCTGATCGGGAACGGGGTGGTGATTAATCCCGCCTCGCTAGTGGGCGAGCTGGATGGACTCAAGCAAAAGAAGGTAAACGTCAAGGGGCGGCTGTACATCAGCGACAAGGCGCATCTCGTGATGCCGTACCATCGCGAGCTGGAAGCCTGCGCCGAACGCATCAAGGGCAAAAACAAGATTGGTACGACTCTGCGCGGCATCGGGCCGGCTTACGGAGACAAGATTGCCCGCACCGGATTACGCATGGCCGATCTGGTGGACACCAAGAATCTCGAGGCCCGCTTGCGAACACGGGTGCGAGAGGCAAATCGCCTGATCAAAGCCTTCGGCGGCAAGGCGGTGCCCTTCAAGGCAGTTTATGATGAATACAGCAAGGCGGCGCGACGGCTGAAGCCGTTTGTGGCGAATACAACCAAGATGCTGCACGATGCCTTGGCAGCGAAAAAAGAAGTACTCTTTGAGGGCGCGCAAGGAACCTATCTGGACATCGACCAGGGGACGTATCCGTTTGTGACTTCCTCCAACACGACCTCGGGCGGTGCTTGCACCGGGTCGGGCATGCCGCCGAACAAGGTGGATCATGTGCTGGGTGTGATTAAGGCGTACACCACGCGCGTGGGTGGTGGTCCATTCCCGACAGAGGATGATGATATTGGCGATATGCTGCACAACATGGGTCGTGAATTCGGTGCCACCACCGGTCGCCCGCGGCGTTGTGGGTGGTTTGATGCCGTGGCAACGCGTCAGGCCGCGCAGGTGAACGGCATTGATCAATTGGCCATTACCAACATCGACGGCCTAGATAAGTTGCCGGAAATTCGCGTGTGCATGGCCTATAAACTGCGCGGTAAGACAATTGATTATGTGCCGACCATTTCCGGGGATATCGAACAGGTGAAGCCGGTATATGAAACATTCCCCGGTTGGCAGACGGATACGACCAAGGCTAAAACTTGGAAGGATCTGCCACCCAAAGCGCGCCGTTATCTTCAAGCGATCGCAAAAATGATTGATGCCAAGATACTAATCGCCTCCATCGGGCCAGCTCGCAATCAGACCATTTTCGTATGAGCGCACGCGCGGCCAAGCTAAGCGCCGCCGCGCAAGAATTGCTGCCATTGCATGTGGCGGTGATCATGGATGGCAATGGCCGCTGGGCCAAGGAACGCGGGCTGCCGCGCATTGAAGGGCACCGGCGTGGTGCGGAATCGGCCCGCGCAATTATTAAGGCCGCCTCGGAGTCCGGGATTCGCTATCTGACCCTCTACACGTTTTCGGTCGAAAACTGGAATCGCCCCAAAACCGAGGTGGACGCGATCATGAAATACTTGGCGTACTACCTCAGAAAGGAGACGCCTGAACTGGACCGAAACAATGTGCGGCTGGAGGCCATCGGCCAGATACATCGATTGCCGGAGCCGGTTCAAAAACAGCTGGGAAAATCCCGGCAACAATTATCTAAGAACACCGGGCTGACTCTGGTGCTTGCTCTAAGTTACGGTGCTCGCGCGGAGATTGTGGACGCGTCGCGGGCGATCGCTGAAAAGGTGCAGTCCGGCGATCTAGTGCCGGAAGAGGTCACGGAGACATTATTCGGTATGCACCTCTACACTAGCCAGATCCCCGATCCGGACCTTCTGGTTCGAACCAGTGGTGAAATGCGATTGAGTAATTTTCTGCTGTGGCAGGTGTCATACGCGGAGATGGTGGTGACTGAGACGCTCTGGCCGGAGTTTCGTAAGGCTGCGTTCTACAATGCCTTGGAGGAATTCGCAAAACGCCACCGGCGTTTCGGAAAACTGTAGACAACTTTCACCGCTTGGGCTCGACCTGCACAAAGTCGGCCCGTAACGTCGTAACTTCATGGCCGATTCGGAGGAAGCAAAGCCGAGCAAAGGTAAAGTGTTTGTGCAACGATTGGGGAGCACAACCTTTCTGTACGGCGTGCTGATGGTTAGTCTTTTCAGTTCGAACCAACGACTATCCCTAATTGCCTTTGGCGGCATAATCACCTTGTTTGGAGTGCTGGGGATGATGGAACTCTACGGCATGGCTGAGAAGCGTTACCTCAAGCCGTTTCGTGAATTGGGTATTGCCATTGGAGTGGCCTTGATCGGATCGACGTTTTGGGCTCTGGG
>Ga0160423_10004927_pt1 | contig 10941 bp, 17 predicted proteins | sample CRUFie14St8metaG_FD_108191 | JGI IMG/M metagenome (GOLD analysis project Ga0160423, IMG submission 108191) | Marine microbial communities from the Costa Rica Dome - CRUD Field 142mm St8 metaG | ecosystem: Environmental > Aquatic > Marine > Oceanic > Photic zone | place: Costa Rica: the Eastern... | reverse complement strand
CGGTAAAGCTTGTTGATAGATTAGAATTCTCCTACAACAACTTTTCGCCAGATATAATTAAAGGCTGGGATAATCCAGGCTAAATGGGAATAACCGAGGATATGAAATCATTTAAAGAGTTTCTTCAAACAGACGAGGCCTTGTCAATGGCAACTCGTATGAAGATGAAGGCAGCATTCAGAAAGAATAAAGCCAAGATCGCAATTGGTAGAAAGAAAGCTGCAAAAAAACTCGCATCCCCAGAAAAGCTCAAGTCAAGAGCAGTTAAGCAAGCCCGTAATTTAATTATAAAGAAGATATTAAAAGGAAGAGATAAGTCTGAGCTTTCTTTTGCCGCAAGAGGTGATTTAGAAAAGAAAGTATCAAAGAAGAAAGGCAAGATAATGAAACTTGCTAAGAAACTTCTCCCTGCCGTAAAAAAAGCTGATAAAGCAAAATTGAGAAAAGATTGATATGAAAGAATTTAAATCATTTAGTAGTTATTTAAAAGAAAACACGAACGACGTAGTATTTGCATTTGGTCGATTTAATCCACCAACTATTGGTCATGAAAAATTAATGGAAGCAGTAAAGAAATTAGCAAGAGGTGGAACATATAGAATATATCCAAGTCAATCTCAAGATGCTAAAAAGAATCCATTAGACTTTAAATTAAAAGTAAAGTTTATGAGAAAGATGTTTCCTAAACATGCTAGAAACATTATGGCTGATAAAGGAATGAGAACAGCATTTGATGTTATTGTTGCTCTATATGACCAAGGATATACAAAGGTTACATTTGTAGCTGGTGAAGATAGAATCATAGAATTTAATAAACTCTTTAACAAATATAATGGTGTTAAAGGAAGACATGGCTTTTACCAATTTGAGAATGGGGTAAAGGTCGTAAGCGCGGGCGAACGCGATCCGGATGCCGAAGGCGCTACTGGTATGTCAGCTTCTAAATTAAGAGCTGCAGCCTCTGACAATAATTTAAAATTATTTGCTAAAGGTATGCCAAAAGGATTTAAAGAAGTAGAAAGTCTATTCAATGCAGTAAGGGCTGGTATGGGTTTAAAAGAATCCAAAGACTTTAGAAAACATGTACAGTTAGAAAAAGTTTCCGACAGAAGAGAAGATTATGTAAACGGAAAACTATTTAGAACTGGTGACGAAGTTATAATAAAAGAAACCCAAGAGGTTGGAAAGATTACAGTTCTTGGAGCTAACTATGTTATGGTTGATTTTGGAAATAGCAAAAGAAGGTGTTGGCTCGAAGATATAGAACTATTTGAATATTTAGAAACAATGGCTGGGGAAGATGGAACAAAGAAATTAGTTAAGAACTATAAGAAGATGACCCCAGGTGAAGGTATGAAAGAAACTAAAAAGACTTTTAGAAGTTTCTTAGAAAAGAAAAAGAAAAGAGATACACACGGGGATAAGCTAAGAAAAGACTTTGAAGCTAATCCAGGTAAGGGAGATGATTCCACAGACGCTAAAAGAAGAGCACAGTTTAATAAGCAGGCAGAGATGGATGATGATGACCCAAGGGCGTATAAAGATGCACCAGGGGATAAAAAAGCTAGATCTAAACCTATGAAAAAGTCACAATATACAACTGCTTACCATAGAATGTATGGTGATAAAGAAAAAGAATTGGAGAAAAAGAAAAGAAAATGAAACAATTTAAACAACTAAGGGAAGGACTTTGGGCTAACATCCATGCTAAAAGAAAGCGTGGGGAAAAGATGAGAAAGAAGGGTGAGAAAGGCGCACCAACTGCAGATGCTATGGCTAAAGCAAAAGCTGGTTCCAAGAATGGAAGCACATCTGAAGACAATGTAATGTCAGTGAGAAAACAAAATATGTCTAAGGTTAAACCTATGTTACAGAAACTTGCAAGAGCAAGAGGCGTTCCTTTAAAATTTGAACCGGATGGGATCAACATCACATTTAAAGGAAGAGAAAAAGACGTACAAAAATTAATGAGAGATATTGAGAAAGACAAAAAGCTTATGAAGCTTATGGAAGGAAAAGGTACAGATGCAGCTTTACAGAAAAAAGCTGATGCATCCGGTATTTCAAAAAGTATTTTAAAAAAGGTATATGATAGAGGATTAGCTGCTTGGAAGGTTGGACACAAACCAGGTACAACTCCACAACAATGGGGAATGGCTAGAGTAAACTCCTTCATAACAAAAGGTAAAGTTTGGCACAAGTATGACAGTGACTTACGTAAACAACACCAAGGTAAATAGGTGAACGAAAAGTTAAAAGTTTCTGACGGTATAGGTGCTTGGATTAAAGACTTCATGAAGTCTGATGCTCCACAGTTTGATGGTAAGAGTATGGACAGAAGAAGAAAAATGGCAATTGCGGCATTTGTAGATGCCGGAGGAAAATTAAAAGAGGGTAAAATGAAAAACGAAGGTAAAATGGATGGATCAAAGTTAACTGGTCAAGAGATCAGTGTATACTTTCGAAAGAATCCAATAAAAGCGACAGATAAGAAATACGGCAAAATGTTAAAGAAAGCCGTTGAATTTGCACTAGACCACGGCGGAGCAATGAGCTACGCTATTAAAGGTATAGAGAAAATGGCGAGGGGTTTATCTAAACACCCTGACGTTAAAAAAGCTTTAAGATATGCAAACGAAAGTGTACACCACGAATCAGTTTGGACTGTTAAGAATATTGTACAAGAAAATTACACACGTAATTTTGAGACACTATGTAATAGTCTTAAGTTAAATGGTATACAACAAAAGATCTTAGATGACTTTATTCACAAAGGAAGAATTAGAGATCAATACGTTGGACGTGTAGCTGGATCTCAGAAAGAAACAAGAATATTTGCAGGTAAAAAGAAATTTACTGGAAGTATCGAAAATAGAAACGAAGCTTTAACTCAAGCCCTCAAGGTTAATGCTAAACAAAAATCTATTCTTGATGCTTATCTAAAAACAGGTAAAGTGATTGGTAAGTACACAGGTTCAATGGCCGGATCAACAAAGACAACTAAAGAATATAAAGGCTTTAGAGGATTTAAAGAACACTTTGAAACTGAAACAATCTTTGAAACAAATCTAATTGCTGAAGGTATGAGTAAACCTATGACAATGAAAGATGTCAAAGCAATTGAGAAAAAGTATGGCGAAAAAATGAGTCCAGAAGAGGTAAAAGATTATTTAAGTACACAGGTAAGTCCAAAAGGATCAGCAAGACCAGAAGCTTGGTTATCATTAAGTTATCCTGTAAGAACTGGAGATTATTACTTTGCTCTAATTGGAAAAGATAGAAATACCAATATTAAAAACAATATTAGAATGAATGATATGCTTAAAAAAATGGCTAAAATGCATGATGACCCAGACGCGTTATATGATGCGATGGAAGAATGGTCTTATAAAAATATTAAGAATTCAGGTGTTGGTGATACAATGACAAGAGAGGAACTTTGGGCAGCTTGTTTACACATACTAAAAATGAGAGTAGCTACAGTTTATGTTAAAGAAGATGATTTTTCAGAATCTAAGTTTAAACAGTTATTAGCAAAATTTGTAAGAGGCTTTAGAAACCTAAAACCAAAATTTAAAAAGAAAGGATAATTATTATGTCATATAAAAGATTAACAGATTTATACATTGATATAGTCGAAGGTAAAACTGATATGACTGCTATATCCTCTTGGAAAAAGAAATTAAAGGATGTAAAAGGTTTAACTAAACAACAAATACAAATGTTAAGTACTTTACCAACACCAGTAATTACTTCTCTTATAAACCAAGTTGGTATGATTGTTGCTGATATGAGTGAAGATATAACTGAAGCTAAATATACAAATGTACATAATAAAATAAAACGTATAAGAAATCTAAGTAGAAAAGATGCTGATATGATTTCAAGTATAGATCCAGCAGTATTAGGTCAAGTAGTTAAAGCTCTTGCACCTATGTTTGAACAAACAGTTAATGAAGGTAAAAGAACAGATGGCGCAACATCCTTTATGTTTAAGAATGGTCCAGATTCTAAAAAGTTCTTAGCATACGCAAAAGATTTTAGAAAGGCAGAAAGATGGACAATGAATGGTTTATTCTTTGTAGATGTATACGATGTTAATAAACCAGTTGCTATAAAGTTAGCTAAGTTTCACCAACAGTTTTGGAAAGAAGATGTTAACGAAGGTATGAACATGAAACAGATCATGCGTAAACATGGAAGAGAATTAAAGAAGGCCGTAAGAACTGGTAACTTAGAATTATCTGACAAAGCAGAAGAAGATCTACAACAATGGGTATTTGATAACGAGCCCTATGTAGGTGATGACCCTGATGATTTTGACCAATGGTTAGATGATAATATAGAAGATATAGTTAAGGGTAGAATTAAATAATGAAAGATTTTAAAACACTTAGAGAGAACGTAACATTTGCAGGACATAACTCTTATGTTGGTTCAAGTGATACTGATAATCCTTTAGATGAAAAATTAGTTGCTTCTGATATGAGTATATTAGATGCCATTTTAAATAAGATCAAAGATGATGTTATGAAGAATAAATTGGCCGGTAGGTTTGAAAAAAGTTGGCCGGTAATGCAACAGTTAGCAAAAATAGCTGGATACGGAATAACTAAAAAAGCACAACAAAAGAATAAAACGTACCAATGGAAGCTAAAGAAATGAAGAAAAAGTTTAAAGAAGTAAGAAAAGAAACAAAGAAAGCTACTCCATATATGACATGGAATAATAAGAACTTTGGTGAAGGAACTATGTCTCAAGGTATATTTGATAAAGATATAGACAGAGCTAAAGATTCAGCAAGAAGTTTAGTTATGTTTCTTAAGTCTAACCAAGACGTAACAGTTGGCGGTAAAGAAGATAAAGATGGAAATGCAATAGAAGGTCCAAGCGACAAGCTAGATGGATACGTAAAAGAACTTATGGGTTATGTGTTTGATGACAAAATGATAGATGAATTGTTAAACGTAAAAGGTAACGGCGGTAAAAAAGCAAATGATATTGTTGTTACAAGATTAAAAGAAATGGGAGTTAGAATACACTAATGCCAAAATTATCAGCACACGAGCAAAGAGAACAAGCATCAGCCAGACTGGATCGTATCGAACAAAAGATAGATAAAATGTCTGATGTAATAGTTGCTCTTGCAAGAGCGGAAGAGAAAATAACTACTCTTACAAGTTTTAGTAAACAGCAATCAGAAATGATTCAACACATGACAATTAGACTTGACCGGTTAGAAGCTGCTGTGCAGCAGAACGCTTCAACCATAAATATTATAAATAAACTGTTCTGGATTATAATCGCAGCTGCTGCAACAGCGGTGACCGGAATGATATTTTTAGGAGAACCAATCCTATAATCAATGCAATATAACGGGAGAAAAAAACTATGAAATTGCAAGATAAAGAAAACCTGGACATTGCATCCGCAGTCAGCGATGTTTTAGAAGGGAAATTAAAAGAAAAGATGGATCCAACGGATCACGTCAAAGAGAAAGATGGTAAATTTTGTGTATATGATGCAAATGGAAAAGTTGTTAAAGAGTTTGACGACAAGAAAGATGCTGACAAATATGCAATTGATAACCATGATAAACTAATGGCAGTCAAAAAAGAAAGCCCTGAACCACCTAACTCACCATCTGGTAAATTAGGTCAAGACGGCGGGGAAAGAGATTTTGCTGGCAAACATAAGAAAAAGGTTTCTGGTAAGAGAATGGACGGATCTGATATAAAAGAAGAAGTCACAGTCACACTAGAAATAGAAGATCTAGATGAAGCTATGAAACCTGGAAGAGGTAAAACTAAACTTGATATAGATTATATTGGCGATAAAGCTTTAACTAAAAAAGCTGAAAAGAAATATAAAATCAAGATTAAGCAAACTGGTAGAACAACTGCTGATGTTAGTGGTGAAAAGAAAAATATCGTAGGATTTATGAAAGATCCAGATATTATGGGAATGGACGATATGGATTTAGAAGATCTATACCCAGAACTATATGAAGCTACTAAACAAGAAGGATATTTGGACGTTGAAGAAGGTGAAGAACTTTCTCCAAAGCAAAAGAAATATCAAGCATTCTTTAAGAAAGCTTTGAAAAAGTTTGGTGTTGAATCTCCGGCAGAACTCGACGATGAAAAGAAAAAAGAATTCTTTAATTACGTAGATAAGAACTACGACGCAGGTAAAGGGGAAACAGACTAATGAAAACATTTTTTGAATTTAGAGACGAAACAGCTGAATTGTCAGAAGGCAAATTAATGGTTAAAGCTTTTACTGGACCAGACGGTGGTGGACCATCTCACAAAAAATTTGGACTTAAACTTAAGAAATTAGGTTCAAGCCCATACGGTGGAGATGATGTAGAATTATCTGGACCAGACGCTAAACTTATGAAATTTGCAGTTGCTGCATTAGGTGTTATGAAACCTAAGAATCTTAAGGATGCACAAAAACAAATAGATGACCAAGGTCCATAAGTTTTAATTAACCGCTCTGACAGAGTGTATATATAATAGTATGAAGGTTTTTGATAAATTGACAAATAAGAACTTTGAGATGTTCGCAGCTCATTATTATAATAATCCAGAATGTATGGATGTAGATGAGTTTAAAGAAGATCTTTCTAGGTTTAAGTATTTAAAAAGATTACTGAAAAGGTATGAAACCGACGGTGATCTACAAGAAAGATTAATATTAAATCATTTAATTGTTCTATATAATGTGTTTGGTATTAAGCCATGTAATAGAATGATTTGGTTTAAAATTAATAATGAACACTATCATTATATAAAACCTTTCTTAGTATTTTTACATTATCTGCCAGAAGATGAGAAAGTTGAAATTGGTATGGATCCAGAGATTGTAGAGAGACTAAGAAACTTATGAGATGGACAACAAAACATATACAGCAGTTAAAAGAAGGGTCAATCTCCCGTTTGGCCGATACTGCTTATGCACTAAGATTTCTTAGACTTCTAACTATGCCTTGGGAAAAGACTGAGGCATTTAAATTAGGTATCATAGACAAAGATGGTCGAAGAACAGAGTATAGAGATTACTCTGCTTCCACTGTTGGCAGAATGGAAAGAACACCAATTGATACTCCTAAAAAGAAAGCCGCATACACTGTATTCCATAAATTAGTTTTTAATCTAAGAAGAATCCTAGCTAAAATCCCATTTGGTAAAACCGTAGTTGCAAGATACGGCGCAGCACTTTATCTTATAAAAGAACATACAAATATGAGTGAGAAACAATTACGTAAGATAATGGATAAAGTAGAAACAGAATTTGATTGGGATAATTTACAATTAGAAGAAAGTACTTGGTTCCAATCTATAGATGGTAAATTAAATCCAGGTTCATACGTATTAGTAAATGATATAGCTTCTCCTTTAACCGGTGAGCTAATAGCAAAATCTAATTCTAGAATTAAAGTAGAAGAACAATTAGAACCATGTGATACATTTTTAGGTTCACCAATCTATAAAGTAAAACATCAAACAGGTCAACATATTTTTATTACAAACCAGGACATAACAAGATGATAACAGTTATATGCTTAACAAAATCTGAAGGTGATGATAAAAACGATACCGTTTATAAGCTAGAAAAACAAGCTCAAAAGCGTGGTATTTCTTTTTATAAGGTTAGTCTTGGTGAAGCATTTGTAATTGATAATGATCTATTTGGTGATAAGATTACTATACACAACTTTGATGGTGAAGGTAATAAGATTAATATTAAACCTTCCGAGACCGCGTGTATCGTACGCGGAGGCGCGCTTACAGATATAGCCGGAAGAGGATTAACTAAATCATTAGAAGAAGCTGGTATGTTTATGATTAACAGATACGTACCAATGGAACTATGTGCAAATAAATTTACATCATCTATTGCACTTAAAAAAGCAAACATTAATACACCAAGAACAGCATTAGTTACAAACGAACAATCCATTGATATTGCAATGAAAGAGATTGGTGGTAAACTTCCAGTTATAGCTAAAACCATAACCGGTGCAGAAGGTATCGGTGTTATGAAGATTGAAAGCAAAGAATCGCTTACTTCAGTCTTACAAGGTTTATGGAAACATAACGCAGAAATTATCCTACAAGAATATATGGATATTGAATACGATGTACGTACATTAGTATTAGATGGAAAAATATTTGCTGCTATGAAACGTAAACAAACAACTAAAGATGATTTTAGAACAAATAAATCGTTAGGTAATGATTATGAACCATACGACCTAAGTGAAGAAGAAAAGAAAATCGTATTAAAAGCAGCAGAAACAAGTGGATGTTATTGGTGTGGTGTTGATACAATTGTTAACAATGGAAAGGTATACGTATTAGAAGTCAACGGTTCTCCAGGTACAGGAGATAGTAATGAGATAAGTTATATGAATTACTATGGAGATAAAAAGACTAAAGTAAATGGTTCTAAAATGGTTGATAACCTTTTAGACTATATAGAGAACAAAGACAATTGGGCATTTCCTAAAACATCAGTTGGTGTTATAGAATGGTGTAAAGTTGAGGGAATGAAATTTAAAGCTAAACTAGATACTGGTAATTCTGCTGGTGGTATTAGTATACATGCTACAGATATAAAAGAAAAGAATGGTTCAGTATCATTTAAAATAAACGGAAAGACTTTTAATAAAAAGATAGAAGATCGTAAGATGATTTATTTTGGTGGTGGAGATAATGGTGAAGAAAGACTATTTGTTAAATTAAATATGTCTATTGGAAACCGTAAATCAAAACCAACATTATTTAATTTAGATAATAGAGAAGATGCTATTTACGATGTACTAATTAACAAAGGATATATGGCAGATGAAAACCTTGTGGTTGATCCATCTAAGAAATTTACGCTTGGGGAAAGTGTAAAACGTGTATCTACATTCAGGGAAATGTATATATAATATATGGACTTTAAAACTTTTAAACAAATGTGGGAAGACGCTGCAGCCAATAGCGTAGGTGCTGGCGGTATAGATGGTATTGGAGTTGGTCCAAAAGGTGAACCAGGTGTTCATGTAAACAAAAAGAAAAAGAAAAAGGAACAAGAAATTCTTATTAAGATGCAGCGTAGATTGATGAATGGAAAGACTTAGAAAAATTTATAATTGGATCGTATCATGGTTCGAAAAACACCAATACTTATACGTATCACACAATCAATATAACTATAACGGCGAAGTTATAGATGTGCTTGAAAAGAAATTTGAAGTTAGAAGATTTTATAAACTCAGTGCAAAGCACATGAAGTTTAAAACAATGAATGGCAAAAAGGTCGAATTAAAGACCTCTACACCTATGGATTATATGCTGGAGGAAATGTAATGCAACAATTACTAATAGGTATTATTCTAGTATTAGGACTTGGAGGCTGGTGGCTACATAGCGAAAACCAAACTCTAAAAGAGAATAATATAAAATTAGAATCAGCAGTAGAAGAACAACAACAAACTATTGCGGTCATGAAAGAAAATTATGAAAAGCAAGGACAAGCTTTAATGAATATGTCCAGAAAGAATGCTGAGATAGAAGCGGAGAAAGCAGAATACTTAGCAATCTTTGCAAGACACAATCTTGATAACCTAGCACTCAAGAAACCAGGTCTTATAGAAATTAGATTTAATAATGCTAGTGAACTTGTAATGGAGGGATTAGAAGATGACACTGAAAAACTTTTCAATATTGATTCTCCTGATAGCGATTAGCGGATGTTCTACATTTGGAACTAAAAAAATAGAAGTACAATCTAAACCTGTACAAATAGATATTATGCAACCACAATTACCAAGACCTGTGGAATTAACTGCACCAAAATGGTATGTGGTTTCAGAAGCACGTATAACTAATCCGTGTAAAAAGTCTATTTCATTTGAACCAAAAAAGTTTAATGATAAGGGTGAAGAAGAATTAAAAAGACCTAAAACCTGTGCTAAAGAGGATACTGAAAATCCAGATTGGCCAGATGGTTATACATATCTAGATAGATTTCTAGATGATATGAAAGAAGTAAACAACGGAGAAATTGTATTCGTTGCCACAACAATAGGAGACTATAAAGTTATGGCAGAAGATATGCAGGAACTAAAAAGGTATATCAATCAATTAGGTGAAGTAGTTATCTACTATCGCAATGTAACATTACCCAACGGCGATAAAGGTGTTGGGGCGAAAATTGAGGTTAAAGACTAATGGCAACAACAAGGCATAAAGAAGAAAAGACCCAATTGGAAAGAGCACTCATTGCTGCCAAACTATCTGCACACGCATACAAAAGTGAAAAAGCCGCAGTTAACGCAGTAAAGAAAATGGGATTTCCATGGGCAAAGTTAATCTCCAGAGATGGAGCAGAGGTATTAGTAGCTAAAGATAGGAACGATCTTTGGTTTGCTTTTAGAGGTACAGAACCAAGTAAGATTAATGATGTAATGGCAGATTTAAATCTTATTAAAGGTGCTGCAAAAGCAGGTGGTAAAGTACACAGTGGATTCCAAAAAGAAGTAAATGATTTATGGATGGACGTTCTAGCAGAGATTGAACATAACGATCAATTGAAAGTTAGAAAGGACGTTTATATGACTGGACATTCTTTAGGAGCAGCAATGGCAACTATCGCAGCTACAAGATATACACCATACGAATTATTTACTTTTGGTTCTCCAAGAGTAGGTGGACCTAGATTTATAAGACATATCAAATGTCCACATCTAAGGTTTATGAATAACAACGATATAGTTTGTCGTATACCACCAGCATGGTTAGGATTTAGACATCATGGCGAAATGATTTACTTTAACGCTGTTGGTGACCAACAACCTAAACCAACTTGGAAGGATTTATTCTTAGGAGTATTAAACTCATGGAAGAGATTTAAATTCTTTGATGGTATAGTAGATCACGGTAT
>Ga0160423_10004926_pt1 | contig 10942 bp, 3 predicted proteins | sample CRUFie14St8metaG_FD_108191 | JGI IMG/M metagenome (GOLD analysis project Ga0160423, IMG submission 108191) | Marine microbial communities from the Costa Rica Dome - CRUD Field 142mm St8 metaG | ecosystem: Environmental > Aquatic > Marine > Oceanic > Photic zone | place: Costa Rica: the Eastern... | reverse complement strand
ATACCTAAAGAAGGTACAACAATAGGAACAGGTGAAACTGTAGGCTTTATTAAAAAAGAAAGTTTTTACTACAGTGAATTAAGAAACAAAGCTGTTGATTTTTATCAAGACAATAGCCACTTTCAAACATCTGGATTAAAAGGATATTTTTCAAACATAACAATGCAGTACTGGGAACCTAACGAAAGTTCCAATGATCCAAAAGCTGAATTATTTTCTGTAAATGGAGAAGTTACTGTTTAATAAAATTATAGTAATATGAGCATGGCTTTAATAGGAGCTGCTACTAATATAGTAGGCGGCTTGATACAAGGTTTCGGCGCTAAAAAAAGAGCTAGAGCAGCACAAAAAAGATATAAGCAAGCTGAGCGAGCTTTCAATAATTTAAAAGCGCAGAGGCAAGGTTTAAATGATCTTGGTGCGTTAGCTAAAGATAGATCTGGCGATATAACAAATCCGTTTGCAAACATTGGTGTTGCTACACAGGCAGCTGAGTTTCAAGCAGAAGAAGCTGATGTTGCTTTAGCAAACACGTTAGATACTCTTAGAGCTACAGGTGCTGGCGCAGGTGGTGCTACAGCTTTAGCGCAAGCGGCGTTAAGAAGTAAAAGAGATATTGGTGCTAGTATTGAAAAACAAGAAATACAAAGTCAAATGCTTAGAGCTCAAGGCCAACAAAAAGCCGAAGTAGCAAGAGCACAAATAGGAGCGCAAGCCGATGCGTTAAGAATTAGAGGTACTTCGTTTACACAACAAATGAGAGAAGCTAGACAGTTTAGAGATGAAGATAGATCTGCAGCATTATTAGATCAAGCTAGAATGAAAATGGAAGGTGCTCAACAAGCTTCGCGTGCAGGTTTTGCTAGCGCGTTAGGTAGCTTAGGTGGTATTGCACTTGGTGGTTTAGCTGGTGGTAAAGGATCATTAGCCAAAGCATTTGGTTTAGGTGGTGGTTCAAGCGCAGGTGGTGGCGGTGGCAACGCTTTCTCAACTATTATGAGTGGTTTTAGCGGAGCATCAGGAACATCATCATCAGCAAGTAGTGGTTTTGATTTTAATTATGAACCACCTACAAATGTTTCAGGATATTTTGGAAGTGACAGACGAATTAAAAAAGATATTAAGTTTTTAAGACTTTCACCTAGCGGTTTAAAAATATATTCATTTAAATACATAAACGGAAACAAAACTTATCAAGGTGTAATGTCTGATGAAATACCACAGTCAGCTGTTAAAAAGGATATAGATGGTTTCGATTTAGTAGATTACTCACAACTAGACGTAGAGTTTAAACAAATATAATTATGAGTTATAGAAATCCAAGATTTTTCAAAGAAGATTACACGTTAATAAACAGAAGCTTTCAACAAGCTTTTACAGCTGCTTACAAAGGCGCACAAGACTTTTATGATAAAATAGAAGCAGAACAAAAAGAATATGAATCAGATGTTCAAGTAAGATCTGATTTAATGAAACAAGATGTTGCTAATTTAAAAGAGTTAGCAGCTGGCACACAAGCTGAAATATTAAAAACAGTAAATGAATTTTATGATGAGGCTACAAGAGTTGATCTTGGTGGAGCTAAAAGACTTGGCTTATTTGCTAAAAACCTTGATCAAGAAAGAAGATCTAAAACAGATTTAGATTTAGCCGCGCAAAACTTTACAGCTGCAGCACAACCTTTAAATGCTTTATTTGGCATGTTAAATGACTTAGATGAAAAAGGTGGTTTAAATAAAAGCTCTGATACATATTTAGAGTTTGCAGCAGTTGTTCAAGCAGCAAGAAATGGATTTAAAAAGTTTGATGCAACTGGACAAAAACAATTTTCATTTAATAAAACAGGCGCTAATGATTTTAATATGAACATTAGGATAGAAAATCCAAAGTGGCGTGAAGGTATGGACGAGTCTAAAAAGTTTATTAATGTTGATTCAAGATTACTAGCAACATACATAGGTAATAACAACCCAGAGCTTAAAGCTAGATATGATGAGGCTTACAGTGGTGAAAACGGTGTATTAGAGAGTTTAAAAGGTGAGTATACAACTAGAATGAATAAAGAATATGCTGAGGGTAGAGTGCCTAGAAACTCTAAAGGTTTTGCTATAACTCCTGAAGATTTTTTAAGAAATGATGTAAGAGATTACGTCAATGTTGTAAAAGGTGATGGTAGCGATGAGACGATGATTACTGATATATTTAATAATAGTGTTGATTTTGGAACGCCTAAAAGGTTTGAAATGCTTACTAAGTTTGGATCTAAAAATTCTTTTCTAAAAACTTTAGTAACATTTGTAGATGAAGAAACAGATGATGTTAAGAAAAAAGAAATTGTAGCTGATTTATTAGAAACAAAACACAATGATACTAGCTTAAACAGATCTCTGTTATTAGAATTAGGTATAAAAGAAGAAGATATTCCAGCGACTATTAAAGGATTAAATGATCTTAAAAACGAAATGGTTGCTGAAAAATTATATGATGAAATATATAGTGACGGTTTAACTAGTAAATATAGAACAGAAACTGCACCTGAAGATGATGATGACACAGCTGATGGCACTACTAAATTAGGTAACGGTAAAGATGTTGATGCTGGCCTTTACGATGAATTAAAAGCTTTATTTTTAGAAGGTATAAAACCACATGATAAATATAATGAATATCCAGATGATGAGACGCTTCAAGAAGTAACTAGTGAAGATATTCAGAAGATGAAAAAATCAGGCAGTGGCGCAAACATATTTGCTAGGGTCGATAGTGGTAGACAAAAATACTGGATAGGTTTATTTAACGAAAATCCAGAAACATTTTTAAATGAAATTATAAGAAAAGCAAAAGATCCAGACGGAACAATGACTCAAGATGAAAAATCAATACTTCAAGAATATAAAAAATATAAACACGGAGACAGTTTTATTGAGTACCCTGATTTATCTCAATACTTACCTCACGTAAAAACAATACAGTTTGATCCTGTAAATAAAATATTTAATATTGAGTATGGTAAAGATATTGATCCTGCTAGAGCTAAACTACCAAAAGCTATACCAATGGTAAAAGACGGTAAAAAATCAGAATATGGATTTAACACACTTGTAGATGTTTTAACATATGGTATTACAACGCCTAGTAAAAAATCTATGGTAAAAGAAATAATGAGAAGTTTTATGGATGGTAACGAGCCTGGTGTTGAAGCATTTGATTTTACATTTGGTGAAACTAATAGAAAAACACCTGAGCCAAAAGGCGATGCTCAAGAACTTTTAGCTAATATTCTAAAGCAAATAGACAACGACCAGCAATTAGGTATAAATTAATAAAATATGTGGGAGCTAGACGGTAACAGGTTTACTGATGAACAATTACAGTTAGCCGCAGAAAATGCAAACTTGTCATTTGATGAGCTTATAAATAAACTGCGAGAAAAAGGTTTAACTGAAGTAAAGGTTGATAGGATAGGTGATGATATAAAAGAAGAAGAAGAAGGTGGTTTTTTTGAAGAAATAAATCCAATTAATTTAGCTAAAAAATTTGGAAGAGGAGTATTGCAAGTTGGAAGTTCATTAAGTCAACTACCAGCATTTATAAATAGAGGTAAATTCGTTGCTCGTATGGAACGTTTACCTGATGATAATCCTTTAAAAGAATATTATAACAACCTTGAACCTGAAAAACAAGACGAGTTTATACAAAAATATGAAGCTGCAATGTCTATTGGTGCTCCTGGATCTCAAAGTATTACTAGATTTGGTCAAGAAGGACTAGATTTATCTGAAAATTTAGAAAGTAAAATTGACAAATTAAACGAATCATTACCTCAATATGAAAAATCTTTATCAGAAGCTTACATAGCGGCTGCTAAAGGTGATATAACAGCGGTGCCAGAAGCTGCATCAAGAACATTATCTGAGTTTGTTGGCGCTATACCGTCTGTTTTACAAGCGTTAGTACCTGGTGTAGGTATACCATCAGTAATAGGTGGTAGTGCTGCGCAATCAAGTACAGAAGCAATAAAAGAAGGTAAAAAAGTTGATCTTAATAATTTAATATATTCTAGTACTGTTGGTATGGCAGAAGGTGCTTTAGAAACAGTAACTAGAGGTATTGGTAAAAGTGTATTTAAAAACTTAAAAGGTCAAGGCGTAGAAGTTGTAGAAAGAAGATTAAGAGATATATTTTTAAGAATAGGTAAAGATTACGGTAAAGAAGGTTTATCTGAAGGTACGTCAGCTGCTATAAGTAAAGCAGCTAGAGCTGTTTACATAGGCGATGCTAATACTTTTGATGAAGTGTTTAATTCAGTATTTGATGATTATGAAATACTAGATAATATACTTATAGGTGGTGCTGTTGGTGGTAAACTTAGAGCTGGTGGTGAAATAGGTGTTGGTGTTAAAAGAAAAAGTGTAAGAAAAACATTAGATAACACAAACGTAAATGATGTTAACTCTGCTTTTCAAAATGATAATATAAACCAAGATGTAATAGATATAGCTAGAAATCAAAACTCTGGCATGGTTTTAGAGTCTGAATTACAGTCAAAAGTAAACAATGGAGAAATGACTGTAGAAGAGCGTGATAGAATAAAAAAGAATTTTAGTGACACACAATCAGCTGTAACACTAGCTGACAATCTAAACATCGGTCAAGACTTAATACAAGAAACTGTAACGTTATTAAAAGAAAGAAACGCTTTAGCTGGTAAAATAGAATTAGCTGGTGCTAATAAAGCTGTAGTCGATGCTGAAATAAATAGATTAAAAGAAGTTGATGCCAGACTAGCAAAAATAAGTTCTGACAATCAATTAAATCTTACAACAAAAAAAGTTACTGACATAGTTAGTGGACTTGATAAAATAAACATAGAAATAGCAGAAAATCAAGATGCTGCAGATAAAATCGCTAAAGATAAAAACCTAGAAAAGAAAGCATCGTCACAACAAGGATTTATACTTCAAGACCTTGAATCAGGTGAACAAACAATCGTTATAAATAAAGAGATCGCTGCAGAAGATGCAGCAGTAAATGTAGCTGCCCATGAGTTATTACACGGTGTTTTATTTAATACTGTTGGTAAAAATCCAGAAGCAGCTGAAGTTTTATCAGAAGCACTTAAAGTTGAAATAAATAAAATAAATACTGATATATTAAAAGACAGTGATTTTAAAACTAGACTAGATGCTTATAAAAACGATCCAACAGCAATACAAGCTGAAGAAACGTTAACATTATTTGCTGATGCTGTGGCTAACGGTGAAATTAAATATAACGAAACTGTATTTACTAAAATAGGTGATATAGTTAGAAGAATACTACAACAAGCAGGTTTATCTAATATAAAGTTTAACACTTCAAGAGATGTATTTAACTTTATAAAAGACTATAATAATAGTATTGTAAAAGGTCAATTGACACAAGCACAAGCAAAACTTACACAAGAAGCTGCTACAGGTGCTTTAATATCTGATGCACAAGCAGATCAAACAACTCAAATAAGAGAGTCAAAAGGCGCGTTAGATGCTATTAATAATATAATACCTAGTAATATAAAAACTAAAGAGCAGTTTCAAAACGATCCTAAAGTATTTGGTGATGCTTTTGCTGCTACAGAGCCAAACGGTGTTATAAGTAACTATGTTAAGTCTAGATCAACTAGTGTTGAGCAAGCTAACGCTACTATAAGAAATATACAAAGTAGATTAATGAACTTTGATCCAGCGTTTAATAAAACGTTTGGTGAGTTTGTTTTTGCTAATACTAATTTTGCTAAGCTAGATGCTAATAAAGAACTAGCTATAGAGTCAGCTAGAAAAGCTGTAGAAACTAGAATAGATCAGTCTACTAAACAAATAGCTGATACACAAACAGAAACACCAACAACACAAACAAGAGTATCACGTAAACTCAATGTATTAAAGTTAGATAAAGTAAATGAAGCTGATCTAGTTAAAGCTGTAAAAGTAAAAGAAGGTGATACATTTAAAGAAGTTATAAATAATAACACTGGTGAAATAGGTAGTAAAATATTTAACATACCAGCTAACAAAATAACAGACGGCACAAAGAACTTAACATACGCTAAGAAAATAACAGATGGTATACCTGAAAACTCTGAAGCTGGTAATATACAGGAGTTTTTTAGAGTTGGCCAAAATGCTGATAAGTTTATAAAACTATTACCTGAAGAAAATGTTAGCGAAACAGATGCTGATATTAACGAATTAGGTGAAAACATAGATGTTGATAGAAACGTAAGTGGTTTATCTATAGGTATGAAAGGTAAAGTACTTAATTATTTTTACAATAAAACAAATAGAAGATCAAAAGGTTTAACATCACAACCAACTATATGGGAACTAAAACCTGAGTTTAGAAACCCAACTGTGGAAACAATAAACAAATTAAAAGATGATTTAGGTATTACACCACCAGGTGAATTAAATAACTACAATAGAGATATTGGTCAGTTGCTAAAAGGTGTAGCTAAAACATATGCACAACAAGCTAGTTTATCATCAGCACAAAGAGTTTTAGAAGGTCAAACTAAAACAGCTAAAGATCCTGTGGCAGTTAAAAAGCAAACAGCTAATATAACAGCTGCTCAAAAAACTAGAGTTGTATACAGTAAAAGAGATCTTCCAAAAGCTTTACAAGATTTAGCTTTAGCAAAAGATATTAATGCAGCTGTTAAAAAAGCTGGTGTAAAAGGTAAAGTTACTATTACTGATGCTAATAGAAAGGCTAGACAAAAACAAATGATACAGTCTATACAAGATGGCGAAATACCTAGCTTTATTTTTGAAGCAGCTAGACTTGGTAATTTTGGTAGAAAAAAAGTAAACGGCGTTTATATAAATGAACCAGCTAGAGGTTCTTTATATTACGGTAAAAAAGATCCAAACTATCAAGCTGCTTTAGCTTTAGCTAAATTAAATGATGGTAAATATCCTGATATACCTAAAGCTAAAAGAGTTAATATTAAAAATGCTTTTACCGAAAAAGGTATACAACAATCAAAAGACAATATGTCTGCGTTAGAAAACATGGTTAACATATTAACTGATGCAGTACATAAAAAAGGCATGCCTATTGAAGATGCTGCGCTTATGATAGCTTCTAGTTATCAAGCTACTAGTGGTATTATAAAAATAGCAGCTCAATTTAAATATAAGTCTAAAAGTTTTGAATATGCTAAAACTGGTAAACCAAGTCAAAGAGTAGGCGTAAAGTTTAGAGAAGAACACAATCCACCAGCATCTGTAGTTGGCGCTAGTTTAATATATGGCATAGCTAATAATCAAACTCCAGCTGTAATGCAAGCTGTAAAAGAAAATTATTATCAAACTCAATTATCTAAAAAAGATGATAATAAATTAGATTTTGCTAGATTAGATAAAGTTATGCCTGAGGGATCTAGTATACTAACTAATCCAGCTATTCGCTTTACTAAAGCAGGTATAAACTTAAACAGTATTGTTAATGTTGAAACAAATCAAACTATTAGCGAAGAATTATTTAATGCTAATAACCTGCCTGTTAAAGTACAACAAGATTTATTACAAGATTTAAATGACGGTAAATTAACTGAAAAACAGGTTAAAAACTACGGTAAAGTTTTAGATCCAGTTGGTGTTGAAATAAACAAAGCTTTTAAAAAGCAACAAACTAAATATAGTAAAGCTAATGATAACGATGGCTTAATAAATGATTTAAACAACTACGATAAAGCATTGCGTAACGCTAAAGATTTAAACGCTCCTAAAAAAGGTATTAGTGTATTTGATTTTGACGACACGTTAGCTACTAGTAAAAGTAAAATAATAGTTACCATGCCTGACGGTAGTGTTAGTAAAATAACACCTGCTGAGTTTGCTAAACAACATAGTACACTACAAGATCAAGGTGCTGATTTTAATTTTGAAGAGTTTAATAAAGTTGTTGGAGGTAAGCCTGGGCCATTAGCCGCTAAGCTTAAAAAAGCAATAGATAAGTTTGGCAATAAAGACGTGTTTGTGCTAACAGCTAGACCACAAGCATCTGCGCAAGCTATATACGACTTTTTAAAAGGTATAGGACTAGAAGTACCTTTACAAAATATAACTGGTTTAGAAGACGGTTCGCCACAAGCAAAAGCTAACTGGGTTATTGGTAAAGCTGCTGATGGTTATAATGATTTTTATTTTACTGATGATGTATATAGAAATGTTAAAGCTGTACAAGATGCGCTTGAAGTATTAGATGTAAAATCAAAATCAAGATTAGCATACGAAAGTAGAATACAAAAGTTAGATAGAGATTTTAATGATATAATAGAAGCTAAAACAGGTATTGGAGCAGATAAAGTGTATAGCGTAGCAAAAGCAAAAGCAGTTGGATCAAGCAAAGGTAGATTTACATTTTTCATACCGCCATCAGCTGAAGATTTTGTAGGATTACTTTACAATACATTAGCTAAAGGTAAACTTGGTGATAATCAAATGGCTTGGTATAAAAAGAATTTATTAGATCCGTACGCAACAGCTATGGGTAATATATCAAGAGAACGTACATCTTTGATGAACGATTATAAAGCATTAAAAAATCAACTAGAAGTAGTACCTAAAAACTTACAAAAGAAAATACCAGGTGAACCTTACACAAACGAACAAGCTGTAAGAGTTTATATATGGAACAAACAAGGTATGGCAATACCCGGGTTAAGTAAAGCTGATTTAAAACTATTAACAGATCATGTTGAAAGTAAACCTGTTTATAAAGCTTTTGGTGATCAGTTAATAGCTATAAATAAAGATGATGGTTATTCTGCCCCAAAAAGCAGTTGGTTAGCAGGTACTGTCACTACTGATTTAATGGATAACTTAGGCACTACAAAAAGAGCTAAACATTTAGCAGAGTGGCAAAGAAATGTAGATGTTATATTCTCTGAAAAGAATTTAAATAAAATGGAAGCTGCATTTGGCTTAGCGCATAGACAAGCTTTAGAAGGTATACTTGAACGTATGAGAACTGGTAGAAATAGAAGTTTCCAAGGTGATTCATTAACTGGTAAAGTAACAGACTGGTTAACTAATAGTATTGGTACTATCATGTTCTTTAACACAAGATCTGCGTTACTACAAACAATATCTTCTGTTAACTTTATTAATTTTAAAGATAATAATATATTCGCTGCTGGTAAAGCTTTTGCTAATCAACCACAATATTGGAAAGACTTTATGACATTAATGAACTCTGAGTTTTTAGTTGATAGGCGTAGAGGTTTACAGATAAACGTTAATGAAGCAGATATTGCTAATATGGCAAGAGAAGGTGGTCCAAGAGGTGTTATAAGTAAATTACTAGAATTTGGATTTTTACCTACACAAATAGCTGATAGTTTTGCTATTGCTTCAGGTGGTGCAAGTTTTTATAGAAACAGAATAAATAGATTAAAGAAACAAGGTCTAGATCAAAAAGCTGCGGAGATACAAGCTATGAAAGATTTTAGAGAAATAGCTGAAGAGTCACAGCAGTCTAGTAGACCTGATAGAATATCTGCTCAACAAGCTGGACCATTAGGTAGAATAATACTAGCATTTGGTAATACACCAATGCAGTATGCTAGACTAATAAAGAAAGCTGCTTCAGATCTTAAAAACAGAAGAGGTGATTGGAAAACTAATACTTCTAAAATAATTTATTATGCAGCTGTACAAAACCTAATATTTAACGCATTGCAACAAGCTATATTTGCAATTAGCTTTGGTGATGTTGAAGAAGAAGATGAACAAGAAAAGTATCAAAGCATTGCAAATGGTATGGCTGATTCATTACTAAGAGGTGTTGGTATTGCTGGTGCTTTTGTATCAGTAGGTAAAAATGCTATAATAAGAATAATGAACGAGTCAGAAAAACCTAATCCAAAGTATGAAAAAATAGGTTATGAATTAACTAGAATATCACCACCTATATCATCTAAGTTATCAAAGATAAATCAAGCTGCTAGATCATTACAATGGAATAAAGAAGAGATGAAAGAAAAAGGTTTTTCTATAGACAACCCAGCGTTATTAGCAGGTGCAAATGTCATATCAGCAACAACTAACTTACCTCTTGATAGATTAGTTAAAAAGACAAACAATGTTGTAAATGCTACATCAGACGATCTAGAAACATGGGAAAGATTAGCTTTATTAGGTGGTTGGCAAGACTGGGAAATAGGTTTAACTGATGATAAAGATAAAAAGAAAAAGAAAAAGAAAGCATCAACAACAGGAAAAAGAGAAAGAATTTTTTAAATTATTAGCGAAAACAAGTGATTACTTAAACTATAACAACTTTACTACAGATGAAACAAATTTTAACAATATTAGCATTATTAATAAGCTTTAATTCAATAGCTCAAGATCAAAAGAAAAACTTTTTTAAAGAGTTATATAAAGATTTTTTAAAGTATGGAACTTTTTATGCTGCCGGTAACATAGGTAATGCAAAAGAAGAGCAACCTAAATACTTCATACGTACAAACCCTGATGATTTTTACGCAATACCAGATGTTGTAGATCAAACAATATATCACCCGTTCGATTATAGATATGGTGTAGGTATACGTAAATTAGCTAGATTTGGATATGAAATTAAGCCTGGTAATTTTTGGACTGGTGATAACAGAATAGAAAAACAAGTAGCTTTATCAGCACCTACATCAGCTGTACAAGGTCTAGAATACATGTTACATTGGGAAAAAGAACGAAGAAACGGTAATGAGTTTGATAATAAAAGATTATTTATAAGACATACTGGTGATTATCATATAGCTAAGTTTGAAGCTAGAGAAGCTGGTAATGTTGGTTTTCAATATACATCTGGTGAATTAAGAGCCAGGTTACCTATTGGTAAGAAATTTAGTATATCTGCAGGCGCGATATATAGAACACATCAAAGACCTTACGGGTAT
>Ga0160423_10004925_pt1 | contig 10942 bp, 10 predicted proteins | sample CRUFie14St8metaG_FD_108191 | JGI IMG/M metagenome (GOLD analysis project Ga0160423, IMG submission 108191) | Marine microbial communities from the Costa Rica Dome - CRUD Field 142mm St8 metaG | ecosystem: Environmental > Aquatic > Marine > Oceanic > Photic zone | place: Costa Rica: the Eastern... | reverse complement strand
CTCGCCTCGTAATTCGACTTACCCGAACTATTCAGAAAGGTATATTCTCCAAACCAATAACCTCTCTCCCGCTGCCAGGCTTCAAAATCAAGCAAATCGACGTTCAATGGCTCGTCTCCTTCATCCGCAACCAGATCAACCAGCAAGGAGAAATATCCGAGACAAAGGTATAAAAGTGATGGGAGTAACTTAGTTGGTCTATTAGATATCATGATTGTGTAGTCGACTTGTTCTTAAGTGCCCAAACAGGCTTCTCGATGGTCTTTTATAACAATAAGATGTGATTCTTTTCAAAGAGTGAGAGGAATTTAAGAAAACCTCGTGAACTTTGCAAGTTTCTGTTAAAAGATCAATCTTACCATTTCCTAGAAACCAGCGTGTCTTGGCCTGCAATTAATCTACAGACTCATTGCCCCCGGACTAGTTCCTTAATAAGGAATTCCATAGTCATTCCATAAATTTCAGATTAGATGACAACCAGCTACTAGGAATTTGTTTTTGGCGTAAAGGCCGTGAAGAGCGGAATTGGGCAGAGTTCGTGGGGGAGAAAGGGGGTTGTGGGGGAAATCAGGATCTCCCTCGGAGCCTTGAGTCAGGATTAGGTGGTGACTACGAAAATTTCTGAGCAAACCTTAGCAATTTTCGTCATTTCGGCAGGGCGGATAGGACTAATTAGTTGCCGGAAGGGTATCTTGTTCCCAAGATGAACGAGTCAGAGGAGGGGTCCGTTTTGCGAGCGTGTATTTGTGTGCTTATTTCAGGAGCGGAGGAGTAAGGTATTGGCTAGTTTTATCTTGTGACCCAAAAGTTACCAGTTTCGAGTCCAAATAGAGCCGAAACTATGCGAGAAAAGCTGGCATTGTTTCCGAGTTTACTGAGGAAAAGCCTCTAAATATTGTCTTTTGCGAAAAATCGGCAAGAAATCACAAGATACGGGAAATCCTTGTTCTATCCGCTATGCTAGGGGGCTGATGGCCTGATTATCGATTTGTTTGTGCGGGCGGAAAAGCTTATTCTTCGCTCAAGCCATAGAAGGGAGGAATGACGATGATTTCGTCTCCTTCGACAATGTCGGGGATGCCTCCGGCGTAGGCGTTCTCTTTAACGTTGGCAACATACTGGTCGCCTTCGAAGCGGTCGATGGTGATGCGACCGAGAATACCGCTGTTACGGCGAATGCCCAATTCTTGTCCGGGTTGGAAATTTGCGCTGTCGGTGGGAGAAAAACTGAGCCAGGCCCAGTCTTTTTTGAAGGCGCTCACGTTCCCCATGAGGAGGGCATTGGTGACCCGTTGGGCATCGCGCTCTTGTCGCTGGGCGGCCTTGGTTTTTTCGCCCATCAGAATTAGAGTTTCCTTTTCGTTTGTGTCGGCCCTGAGCTCGGCTTTGTCCTTTTCGTCTTTGAGCTTGGCGATTTCGGCTTCCAGTTTGCTCTTTAGATCCTCGCTAAGGGGCGCTGTTTCGGTCTGAGCGGGGTTAGGAACGATTGGAGCCGGGGCGGGAGTCTTGATTGCATTGCTGCGGAGGTTTTCCAGCTGCATTTTATCGAAGAGGGCTTTTTGGGCCGCGAGTTCGGCGCGGATCTCCTCATACTCTTTATTTGCGGAGGCGCTGTTTCGGTTTTTGTTAAAATCTCCAAAAGAAAGTGCGAAGGCCACGACCAGAAGCAGGGAGGTGGTGCCGAGGAGAATATTCGTGATGTTCATAGATGTAGGAGGAAGTGTAGGAACAGGTGGGAGGCTTGTCAAAAGGAAGATATGTAGACAAGAAAGCCCACTAATGACGATCAGCGGGCTTTGGAAAAATGAGTTACTTCTATCTTAATCGTGGTTGGTGAAGGCCATCAGTAGACGCAGGACATACCAGAACAGAAGGGCGACGCTGGAAAAGAGGCCGAGGGAGGCTGCGACATGTTGGTTTGGGTTGTAGTGGTGAATGATGTTGCTGGTTTGATAGAGAATGGACCCTCCGGCAAAGAGAATCATGGCTCCACAGAACCAAGTGCCGAGATTGAATCCTCCAAAAATGGATACGACGATCAGTCCGATAGCGATGAATCCGGCGATTTTTAAGATTCCACCCAGGAAGGAAAAGTCTTTCTTTGTGGTGAAGGCCACAAATGTGAGTCCAGCGAACAGCCCGCCGGTGATGATGGCGGCCTGACCAACGATTCCACTGAAGTAAGTGGTGGCGATGATCAACATCGGGAGGAAAATTAAGGCTTCTGCGACAACAAACAGCCCTAATCCGGCATATTGCATGCCTTGGCTGGTGTCTGAGTTGGCCCACTTTTCGGCAACCCAGGAGATGAGCATGAAGGCTCCGAGAACGATTAGCCAACTGAATTTGCTGGTGCCCAGAATCCCAAAGACCGTTTGTTCGATCCCTGGAATGCTGAGAAGGAGGGCTTCGAGAATGACGAAGGCTCCAATTGCTCCAGCAAGGTGGAGGTAGGTTTTCTGATAAAAGGTAGTGCGGACATTTTCCGGGGACTGGGCCACGGAGTATGGACTGGCGTATGGGTTAACTGTTTCCATTAATTTATTTGGTATCAAGAGGAGCTTAGTAGAAAATACTGCGGGCGCAAGAACGGAGAGAGCAATGGATTTTACTGAGATTGACCGCGAAGACTTTCGAAACCTACTCAATGAGATTGCGGAAGCCCACATGCCATTTGGAAAGTACGGCCCGAAGGATTATCCCCCGCGTGGAGTGCCCTTAATTGATCTCCCGCCGGAGTATTTCAGTTGGTTCATGGAGCGGGGTTGGCCGAAGGGTCGTCTGGGAGAGTTGATGGCGATTGTCTCGGAAATCAAGTCCACGGGGGCGGATCATATTTTTGAGCCGATCCGGAAAGCTAATGGTGGACGGGCTTCGGTACGGAAACGGCTTCCGGATACCGATTTTAAGTTGGAGTAGTCGTTACCGGAAGATGTAATCCGCCACAACCATGCGGTGGTCGGAGAGGGGGAGCTTGATCGCGCGGGAGCGGAGGGGGATAAGTTTATCTGAGCTGTATATGTGGTCGATACGGAGGAGAGGGAGTGAGCGGTGATAGGTATTTCCCCAACCGGTTCCGACAGTTGAAAAGGCGTCGGTAAATTCCGGCCTAAGGAGATCGTAAACCGGGTCGTTGGCCGAGGCGTTGAAGTCGCCCGCGACGATGGCGGGGAGGCGGGGAAAGCCGGTCTTTTGTTTGAGGGTTTCCAGGGCGTAGTGGAGTTCGACGAGACGTTGCCGGCGGTTGTTGGAGTGCTGATGCCAGCAACTGCGCTTCCAAAGACGAAGATTGGTGGCGGCTTGCTGCAGGTGGACGTTGAGGAGTTCGAGGTGTCTGCCCGATTTCGTCTCGACGGTTACGAGTTGGCTGCGGTATTTAGGGACGAGCAGGGAGGATTTGATTTTTCCTCTTACGATAATGCCGCAGGATCTTCGCCGATCGTAGCGATAGTCTCCTTGGCCCTGGTAGAGTTGGTCGATGAGGCGCTTCAAAATGTATGCGTGGGCTACTTCCTGAAGGAAAATGACATCTGGGTGGTAGTGTTTGACTGCTTCGTAGGGATTGGTGCGGAGGGCGCAATTGAGGGTGATGACACGGAGGATGGGGCTTTCATGGTGAGTGCCGGCGGGGCCTCCTTCAATGGTCGGTGCGGAGAGCCGTCCCAGGGCCTTCGCCTCATCAGCCATGAGGAAAATGGTAAAAGTCCAGATGCAGGTGACGAGCATCGAGAAGCGCGTGCGGAAGAAGAGGAAGGCGGAGCAAGAGGCGAGGAGACCGACACTTCCCCAAACCCAAATAGGGAAGGTTGTGAAGGCCGCGAAGGAGGTCGGCATTCTGGTGTAGAGAACCATCGTGACGAAATGGAGTCCGATGGAGGCGAGGAGCAGGCCCGCCGGGAATAGGGTCCACAGTCGCCGAATGCTCATGAGACCATGATTAGGAAATCAGACGTCCCTTAAAAACCCTGAGGGCTTCCTTTATTAGGGGATCGTCGTGAAAATCGCCCTCAGGGACTTCAGGTTCCTTAGGAGATTTCTCTTCGGCGGCGGGCGCTGCGGGCTCGGGGTTGATCGCTTCGTCCCGCGCGCTCGCGATGAGGTTGTCGATAACGGAGCCTCCGCTCGGCGCGGTTTCAGGCTCGGACAGAGGAGTTGTGGATTCGGGTGTTGCTGGTTCAGGAGTTGTGGATTCTGGCGCGCTCGCTGCAGGGACGGCGCCGGCCAGCTCGGCGGGGTCTGCCTTACCCATCGCAATGATGACGTCGCTCAGTCTGATTTCCTGAAGGTTTTGAATGGATTTAAGGGAAGCGATTTCGAGATGAAGACGTTTGTTGGTCGCCCATTTCATGCGGCTCTCGGCCTCGGAGAAGGTATCGATGATGGCGAGGAGGCGATCCGGTTTGTAGGGATCACTGGCTTTGGTAAGATCGGCCCAGAGCGCTTCGGGAAACCCTTCGCGTCCGGAGGAAGGGTCGAGCTTGGCTACGACGAGCGCGCGAATGGCTCCGACAATTTCGCCAAGGAGTTGGGAAAGGTCTTTGCCGCCTTCGAACTGTTCGTGAATGACTTTGAGGGTGCCGGCTGGTTGCTTTTCGAGAATGGCCCGGAGGAGCTCGGCAACGGTTTCGCGGGAGGTGAAACCAAAGACGTCGAGGACGTTGGCTTCGGTGATTTCGTTTCCGCAAAAGGCGACGAGTTGGTCGAGCATCGATTGAGCGTCGCGCATGCCGCCGTCCGCTCCTTTTGCGATGGCCCAGGCGGCGGAATCATCAAGTTTAACTTCTTCTTCCTGCGCGATGTGTTGAAGGTGTGCCGCGATGATATCGGTGGGAATCGGGCGGAGGTCGAAGCGTTGACAACGCGAGATGATGGTAGGGAGAATCTTGTTTGGCTCGGTGGTGGCGAAGATGAACTTTACGTGCTCGGGCGGTTCTTCAAGGGTTTTTAGGAGCGCATTGAAGGCGGCATTCGAGAGCATGTGAACCTCATCGATGTAGTAGATCTTGAAGCGGGCGCTGGCGGGGGCGAAGGCGGCGGTTTCACGGAGGGCGCGGACTTGTTCGACGTTGTTGTTGGAGGCTCCATCGATTTCGAGGACGTCGAGAGAGCGGCCTTCGGCGATTTCAATCGAGAGAGGATCTTCGGGGTCGAATTCGATACTGGGTCCGCCTTGGGCGTTGAGGGCTTTCGAGAGGATTCGGGCGGTGGAAGTTTTCCCGGTGCCGCGGGGGCCGACGAAGAGGTAAGCCTGGGCAAGGCGTTCCTGCTCGACGGCATTACGCAGGGTTTGGACGACGTGATCCTGTCCTAGGACGTCGGCGAAGGTGCGGGGACGGTATTTTCGTGCAAAGACCTGATAGCTCACGTGGGCGAGTGTAGAGAGGAATGAGAGTTTGTCATGACAGAGTTTTGAAAATAGCGTCTGGCCGATGAAAGGGGAGAAATTAGCGTCTTACGAGCGGTGCCGAGAGAAGGTGCGGGCGCTCTGTGAGGGGGAGACGAACGAAATTGCCTTGATGGCCTCGGTGGTCGGGGTGTTGCACTCGGAAATGGCGGGCTTTTTTTGGACGGGATTCTACCGGGTGGTCGGTGAAGAGCTCGTGATCGGTCCTTATCAAGGTTCGGTGGGATGTTTGCGTATTGCCTTGGGGCAGGGCGTTTGTGGCATGGCGGCGGAGACCGGGGAAACCCAGGTGGTGCCGGATGTGCGTGAATTTCCGGGACATATTGCCTGTGATGCCCGATCGCAGAGTGAAATTGTCATTCCTGTAAAAAATGCCGATGGGCGGCTGATCGCGGTTCTGGACGTTGATTCTGAGCTTTTGGGAAATTTTGATGAGGTGGATCAAAGCCAGCTGGAAGGGCTAATTACGCATGTTTTTGGGGACATGTCCGACTAATCCCAATGCGCAAATCAGCTCAGTCCAACAATTTATAAATCTTGCACTCTTTTTGAGATATTTAAGAGAGAGGAAAGACTTTCGCCCTGCCCGGACTCGCCTATAGTTCCCCCAATGGCTGGAAAACCGACCAATAAAGCAGCGAAAAAAGTGGCTAAGAAAGCGACTAAAAAAGCAGCAAAAAAGAATGGCAAGGAAGTGGATATGACTTCCGGTTACGCCAAGACACGCAAGAGCTTGATCGCGCGCCTAGAGAATTGGGAGGACCAGCGCACGTGGGAAGAATTTTATCAGACCTACTGGAAGCTTATCTACTCGGTGGGAATCAAGGCCGGATTGCGTCAGGACGAGGCCTTTGATGTGGTGCAGGAGACAATTCTCTCTATTGCCAAGCAGAGTAAGAAGAATCTTTATGATCCCAAACAGGGCTCTTTCAAGACCTGGCTCATGAACATGACACGCTGGCGCATCAACGATCAGTTTCGAAAGCGAAAGAAAGATACCGCAATGCCCGGAGGGGGATGGGAGGACGACCGCAAGACGGCGATTATTGACCGGTTTGAGGATCCCAAGGGAGATCTTCTAGAGCGGATGTGGAGTGTGGAGTGGCAGAAGAATATTGCAGACATGGCTTTAACCAAAGTGAAGGCCCAAGTATCGCCGAAACAGTATCAGATTTTCGATTATTATGTAATAAAGCAGTGGGACGCGAAAAAAGTTCAGGATCACCTTGGAGTCAGCATGGCTCAGGTTTACCTTGCCAAGCATCGCGTTGGCGCGGTGTTGAAGAAGGAATTAGCGAAGCTCGAGAAGGATGCAAAAAAAGATCAGGCCTGATCCGGTCATTCCGGATCACGAAGTCTTCCGAAAAATCGGAGGCGGATCTTATGGCGAGGTATGGCTTGCTCGGGGTGTCACCGGAGCGATGCGTGCTGTCAAGGTAGTCTATCGGGAAGACTTCAGTGATGACCGGACTTTTGAACGGGAATTTCAGGGGATTCTGAAATTTGAACCGATCTCCCGGGACCATCCGGGCTTTGTGAATGTCCTGCACGTTGGTCGGTTCGATGGAGCCTCGCCTTTTTATTACTACGTAATGGAGTTGGGCGACGACGCTAATTCCGAGGGTGAGATCAATTTGGTCGAGTATGAACCGCGGACGTTGCGGACCGATACCAAGCGGGCGGACGGGCATCCTTTGGATACTGATTTCTGTGTTGAGACTGGGCGGATTTTGGCGGAGGCGTTGGCTGAATTGCATGCGCGTGGATTGACCCACCGCGATGTGAAACCCTCGAATGTCATTTTTGTCGAGGGCAAGGCCAAGCTGGCGGATGTCGGCTTGGTGGCGACGACCGATCAACGGACTTTCGTGGGGACGGAAGGATTCGTGCCGCCGGAGGGTCCGGGCTCGGAGCAGGCTGACATTTATAGTCTGGGGAAAGTGCTTTACGAAATGGTGACCGGGATGGATCGGCTTCAGTTTCCCGAGTTGCCCGAAGAAGGTCCGCCGGAAGAGCAGCGTAAGAAGTGGATTCGCTTGAATCGGGTCATTTGCGATATTTGTGAGCCGCGAATTTCTAAGCGTGTGATCCAGACTGGTGAGGAACTGGCCTTGGCCCTGGGGCGCCTTGAAGAAGGGAAAAATGTTAAGAAGAAAGTTTCACCGATTCTTGTTCCGTCATTGCTGATTCTAACGATCGGAGCGGTCCTTGGGTGGAGCATTTGGCTGGAGAAAACTTGGGGGACTCTCGTGGTCGAAGGAGAGCCGATGCCTCCCAGTGTAGTGAATGTGAAAATTCTCAGTAAACCGGATCAGGTGCCGGTGTACGATGCGGTGACTGGTGAAGCATTGGGAGTGACCCAATTCAGCTTGCTTCGGGAGGAGCACGAAGTAGTGCGCCTTGTTTTACGGAAGAAAGGATTTCATGACCTGCCTATGGAGATCGTGGTGAATAATGATGATCAATCGCTCTCGATGATTGTCACGGGGGAGATGGAACGTTCCCCTCCCGAGAACGACGAGGTATGGATGGGGCCGCTGGGTGTGAAATACCTCCCGGAAAACGATAGCCATAAAAGTGCCTATGTTGGGATCACGGAGTGGGCCATCTTTCGGCGGGAACTTGATCCGAAACTAAAGGATCCGAAATTGGAGCCTCATGTTTTCCGCTCCACAGATGGCGGGCGGATTCGTGACATCGTGGCCGTCTCAGAGGAAAGCGCCGTAAGGTATGCCGAATGGTTGACTGAGAAGGCGATTCTGGAGGGGTTTTTGCAGGAGCGGTTGGTCGAGGAAAAAGACTTCGCCGGAAACCGTGAATTTGTTTCCGACTACAGTTACAGCTTTCCGGTCGAGCTTCTCAGCAAGCAAGCGAGGGAGGCTGGACTGTATCCATTCCAGTGTGAAATTAGGGTGATTCCCTACGCGATTCTGGAAGTGTTTTCCGATCCATCGGGGGCAGATGTCTATATCGATGGACGATACGAAGGAATCACTCCCTGGAAAGGTTCGGTTCCTCCCGGACAGGTTGAAGTGATCCTGGAACTCGACGGATACGAGAGTCGGACGGTGAGTCCTGTATTGGAGGATAAGGGGGAAGAGAAAGTGAACGAGAAACTCAAAAAAGATGCCAGTGTTGAATGGGATCAGCCTTGGTCTAATAGCTTGGGGATGAAGTTTGTTCCGCTTGGAGACGGTGAGGATCTTATGGTCTGTATTTGGGAAACCCGCAGTGGTGACTTCGAGCAATGGACGAAAAGCGATGAGTTCGCAAAATTCGCGATCGCAAATTCCGAACCTTCCTGGCAATTCACAATTGATGATAACAAGGAAGTGCCGGTGTCCAACGTCAACCGCGCTGAATGCCAGGCCTTCTGTGAATGGCTGACCAAGTCAGAGCAAGGGACCCGTCTGAAGGAGGGCGATCACTATCGGCTTCCCACTGATGCGGAGTGGAGTAGTATGGTTGGCCTGGTTGAGGAAAAAGAAGCTCCTAACCTGCGAGAGGGAGAGTTGGTGAATGAGGGGCGATATCCTTGGGGTTTGATCTGGCCGCCTGCTGATCGATCTGGAAACTATGCGGACATTACGGCGTCAGACGGAGAATACACGCCCATCGATGAAAGCATCGAGGACTACAATGATAATTTCGAATTGCTGGCCCCGGTTGGCAAATTTAAGGCGAACAATTTGGGTGTGTTCGATCTCGGCGGGAATGTTCGCGAGTGGGTTTCCGACCAATTCAAAGAAGGCGATGTATACGGTGTCTTGCGGGGTGGAGGATTTAAAAGCTATAGACCGAATCATCTTGAGATGAGATTTCGCGATATCGTGGAGCCCGAAGAGCGTTGGATTACCAATGGCTTCAGGGTAGTTCTTGCTCGCGAGTTGTTGGAAGAATTGACTGAAGTAGAGGAGGACGAAACTGAAAAAGACGATGGTGGAAATTAAAATTAACTATGACGGGCAGCTTCGCTGTGTGGCGCAACACGGACCTTCATCGAGTGCCCTCGAGACCGATGCTCCAGTGGATAACAAGGGGAGGGGTGAGAGTTATTCTCCTACCGATCTTGTCGCGACGGCTTTGGGAACCTGCATGGCCACCATCATGGGGATTTTCGCAGATCAGAAGGGAATCGATTTGGTCGGGATGAAGATCGTGGTGGAGAAAGAAATGTCTCCGGATTTACCGCGAAGAGTATCGGCTCTGCATCTTCAGATCGATGTGCCGATTAGCGAAGATCATCCGGATAAAGAAGCACTTGTGCAAGGAGCGTTGAACTGTCCCGTGCAACACAGTATCCATCCGGATATCGATGTTCTGGTTGCTTGGTCTTGGGCTGAATGAAATTCTGCGATACAGGCACAAAAAAAAGCGAGCTAATGCCCGCTCTTTGAGTCTTTTAAAGCTGTCGTCTTACGCCGCGTTGGAGCGGCGCTTTTTCATGACGGGGTTTTTGGTTCCTTCGACCACGTCTTTTGAAATGGTGACTGATTCGATGTCTTCCTGAGAAGGAACTTCGAACATGATATCGAGCATAAGACCTTCGAAGATGGAGCGCAGCGCACGGGCGCCGGTGCCTCGTTCGATGGCTTGTTGAGCTAGCGCTTTCAAAGCATCCTTGGGGACCTTTAATTTCACGTCATTCATGGAAAGTTGCTTTTGATACTGCTTGAGAAGAGCGTTCTTAGGTTCGGTGAGAATCTTGACAAGCTCCTCCCTAGTTAGTTTTCGAAGCGAAGAAATAACGGGGAGACGTCCGATGAATTCGGGGATGAGTCCGAAGTGAAGAAGGTCCTCCGGTCGGGCCTTTTTGAGGAGGGCGATTTCTTCTGCCTCTTCGCTAATATTTTCCTGATTGGTGAATCCGAGAACACGTTTTCCAAGGCGACGACGGACAATGTCTTCCATGCCGACAAATGCACCTCCGCAGATGAAGAGGATCTTCTCGGTGTTTACCTGAATGTATTCTTGTTGCGGGTGCTTGCGTCCTCCCTGAGGGGGGACGTTGCAAGTGGAGCCTTCGAGGATTTTTAGAAGTGCTTGTTGAACACCCTCTCCGGAGACATCACGGGTGATGGAGACGTTTTCGGTTTTGCGTCCGATCTTATCGATCTCATCGACGTAAATAATACCACGTTCGGCGCGGTCGACATCGAAGTCGGAAGCCTGGAGGAGACGAAGGATGATGTTCTCAACATCCTCGCCAACATAACCTGCTTCAGTGAGCGTGGTGGCATCGACGATGCAAAAGGGAACGTCAAGGAGGCGGGCGAGGGTTTTGGCAAGAAGAGTTTTGCCGGAACCGGTTGGTCCAAGCAGGAGGACGTTGGATTTCTCAATCTCAACATCGCTAAATTCGTCGTCAGCGATTTCGTGTTGGCGGAGCCGTTGGTAGTGATTGTAGACTGCGACGGAGAGAACTTTTTTCGCGTCGTCTTGGCCAATGACGTAGTCGTCGAGGTACTCGCAAAGTTCGGCGGGAGTGGGGATGCCTTCCTCGAGAATCTGGCTGGCGTCATCGAGACTGCTCCCGCT
>Ga0160423_10004924_pt1 | contig 10943 bp, 26 predicted proteins | sample CRUFie14St8metaG_FD_108191 | JGI IMG/M metagenome (GOLD analysis project Ga0160423, IMG submission 108191) | Marine microbial communities from the Costa Rica Dome - CRUD Field 142mm St8 metaG | ecosystem: Environmental > Aquatic > Marine > Oceanic > Photic zone | place: Costa Rica: the Eastern... | reverse complement strand
GAGGTCGGTGCTTCGACCGAGATCGTCACCACCCGCCGTCTGGAGTCCATCCTCAAGGCGTTCTCGATCTTCGGTGATCGTATGACCGCCATCGAGATGGGCATCTCCCGCTTCGATGAGCAGACCAAGAGCGACATGCTCAAACTGTTCGAGAAGATCTCCGGTGAGCAGACTGCTGCCCCTGAGGTCGATCTGACTGCCGTCCCCCGCGTGGATCTTGAAGTCGGCTACAACGACCGCGAGACCGCCAAGCAGTACGGTGCGAAGTGGGATGCCACTGCCAAGAAGTGGTACACCACTGGCGAGAACTACGCCGCCCACCGCGAATACTTCGATACCGTCCAGCCCACCGCTGGCAAGCAAGGGAATGAAAATGACTGCCCCTTCTGATCCCAATGTTTACACTATTGTGCAAGGTGTGCCTGATCTCCCCGATTTCGCCCTTGTGTTTGTTTCCCCTGAGGAGGATCCCGATGCGGACCTTCTCGCAGATCCGTGTTACGGAAAGGAGTGCTAATCATGGCTCGACCACGAAAGCACATCGTCGTAACGGCTTCCCAGATTGAGGAAGCCTTCACCAACGGTCGCGTGACCGTTCCCATGCTCGCCGGGATGGCGGGAGTCTCAGTGCCGACTATGCGGCGGCATCTCGTCGAGACCTTCGGCGACCGCATGACCTTCCAGCGGGGTCGGACGGGTGGGCTTACGCTCGCTCCTGCCACCCCCGAGGTGGAGGCGGACACCGCACCGACTGCGGAGACCTTTGCGTCCTGAGTGACGCTGCTCATATGCTGCCCATCGGGGGAAACCCCGGTGGTGCAGTTTTTGCAACTTTGTTTGCGACAACCTGAAAAAAACAGTCTATGCGTTAGGGTTCTGTTAGGGAACCCGCCAGCCCTAGCCCCACCCCTCTTTTCTTTCGGATTGCTCACTAGATGAAAAACCCCAAGCAATACAGTAAATCTGAAAACAACATGGGGGGTATAGATTTTCAAAAAATTTTCGCGGGTCAATTTTTGCCCCAGACCCCATTGAACATTCCGACGATCCGAGGTACAATATTCTTCTCATGATGAATCAAGATTCTTTTAACTTTGAACTTTTCAAGATTTACCAAAGCCGTGCCGGAGAGCCGAAGCAGGTTGCCCGTATTCGTTTCACTTCAACACCCGACACGGTGTTGATTCGAATCTACGATCAGTCTTCTCCCACATCAGAGCGTGTCTTTGACATAACCGACCTCGACGATTTTGTGACTACCGATCCTGAGGGCTTCCGTGCTATGGCATGTGAACCGATGGGATGGGATTGTGATGATGGCACTGGGATTCAAAGACATTCGGTTGATGGTGACCACACAGTCGATTTTGCCCGTTGCATTTGGAATGCTTTGGTGCAAAGTGGTTTCAGCATGAAACTAAATACATCGTCGCGTGTGGGAAGAGTCCCGCCGACCATCACAAAAGTTACAACCAATTACGCTCTGGAGGCATGAGGGAAACTATGAAGTTTCACAAAGTTGTAAGGAACGCCGAGAATCAATACCAAACCTTATGGTCCGATGAGCATGAGGAACACTGGTTCGTGTGTTCATCGTCCCGTCAATTCATCGGAGAACCCTACGAGGTGGATGAGGCAATGGTCTTTCGTTCATCCAAGCATGGAGTGGTTTCCTCATGGACTGAACTCGCAGTGAGGAAGCCCCACACGATTGACCACACTGTGCATGGAGAACTCGTCCAAGAGGCATACGACAATCTGTCAACTTATCCTGCACGGAAGAGCCGGGAAGAACAATCGGACGATTTCAGCGACATTGAATGGGTCGGCTGAAACCTTTTAACCTTTTCAAAAAAACCGTAAAAGAGGCAAAAATTTTGATCAAGACAAACAAACTAGTACGAGATCGAGTCTGCGAAAATATGCGAGTGAACGGAATCACGAAGAGTACGCAGGTTCGTTACCTCAGCGGCAAGGAATATGAAACCTTTCTGTTTGCGAAGTTGATGGAGGAGTGTGCCGAAGTCATCGGGGCAAACACAAAGGAACAGACTACGGAAGAACTCGCGGATCTCCTGACGGTGATCGATGCGGTTCGAAATCACTTTGACATTTCGGAGACCATGCTCTCCGCAACCAAGACTCAGAAGCACAATGAAAAGGGAGGATTTATCGATGGCTGTCTGCTTGAAGGAATCGAGTATCAGGACTGAGAAGTATATCATCGCGGTTGCATTCACGGACCACAGTTGGGACTTTGTGACTCAACACGCAAGGGACCATGAGCAGGCGTTGGGCATCGTGCGTAAGTCATACGACACCGGCGAGGTGGATGAAGAACGGACTGTCGCCTTCGTCCATTCCATTGGCTCTGTGGAGCGATTCCCTGCGTCAGAGCATGATCCTCTGTTCCAGATGTACGACCCCGATGATCGAGATCCTGATGAGGACGAAGAGGAAGAGTGGCACGACATGGAGGGCGACTGTGATGATGATTACCTTCGTCGGCACTCTCAGTGAATAAGTTGCAACTACTGCAACTGATTGGTGACAAATGTTCAATATGTGGATACAACAAATGTCTTCGTGGTTTACATTTTCATCACATCAAACCACCGTCCGATGGACTGTGGGAATGGCGGCGTGGATCCAAGAAAGTTTCAAACGCTCTCTCGAATCTTCCCGAATGGTTGCAGTTAGAGCAGGTGGACAAGGTTATCACTTTGTGTGCAAATTGTCATGCAGAAGTACATGATGGTTTACACCCAGACGTTCCCTGCCCGCCGACGAGAAAACCGAAGTCGTCCGAACAAGACGAACCCGAAGTAGTAAAAGAAGAAGTAACCCTCTGGGACAATCTTTCAACAAAAGGAAAACAAAAGTGAAACCAAACAAAGACTACTATGAAATCCGTTTTTCCGCCGACGAACTTCGAATGATTGATGCGGCACTTTCGCGGGGACCACTTGACAAGGACAGTGAGGACGATTACAATCGTCTACGTTGCCTCCTGTCAAAGCATGTCGAAGTGTCCGATGTGTTGGATGGAACTATTCCCACACCCCCAGCGGAGACTATTCTTCAATGATTAGCCCAAGCACATTCAAAGGCTCAAACGCGATTGCTGATGTTAAACATTTTTGTGAGGTTAGCCAGTACGCCGCACCCGACAGCGAAGAGTACATGATCGGCATGATGATGGCAGCAAACGCGACCGATTACATCACGAAAAACATCGATAGCATCACCGCCTCTCTGTCCTACCGCGAACTCGTTTTGCTGACAAAGATGTTTCAGATCTGTGGTGAAAAGATGGAAGAGTATCGAAGAGATATGATGAACTCCCTCGAAAAGGATGATGACTATGACAGTTGAACCGGTGCGAAAAGATGTTTTTCTTTTTCTTGACAAACTCCGTGAGAGTGGAGTGACAAACATGTTCGGGGCATGTCCCTACATCCGCAAGGCGTTCCCTGACATCGGGCGGCATGAGGCAAATCGAATCCTTGTGAAATGGATGGAAACCTTCTCAGAGAGACATCCGAGTTGACTATGGCAGTTGAAACAGTAACATCAAAGTATCTTTACAAGATGGGAGCCGTTCTTGACACCGAATGCGTATTATCCAATTACATCGTACACGCCCTCTACTACTCAAAGTGGTCGGCACAAGGTGAGGATAAGAAGTTCGACAAGGACTTTGAAGGCGAAGATGAAAAGACTTATTGCAAAGGTCTTAAAGAACGATACGAAGCATGGGTAAAAGAGCAACCATGTATTCTGACAGAACTACATGACTTCTGGGCATCTCAAAATGAAGGAAACATGTGATGGCTAATTGGGATATTACACACGGGGATTGTTATCCAAACAATAAAAGAGTTGACAGAGAACTTGTAACTTCTGTTGTGCAATGGTTTCTTGGTCGCTACTCTATGAATCGAAAGTCACAGGAACACAGAATCGTAAAGGTAAACCTTAAGGATAGTAAAGCGATGAAGTGTTGGGGTGAGTGTTACGAAGGTGATGATGGGATCGACTACATCATCGATGTTGCAGTTGATCAATCTCTTCGTGATTTCATCGCCACCCTCATGCATGAAATGGTTCACGTTCTTCAATGGGAACGCGGCACATGGAAGGGCGAGGGAGAACGAGAAGCGTCTCAACTACAGTTTGAACTCGCAGATGATTTCTGGAGGTGTAACGGTGTTTGAGGGCTTTATCTATTTTTCACTGTGGTGTACTGGCATCACTGCGGTGTGTGCCTTTTTGAAATTTGCCACAGATTGGGATAAGTCATGACATTAAACTATAACAAAGATTTAAACTTGAAGTTTGAAATTTCAAACAACCACGACGGCAGACCTTCACTCTTTCTCTGGGGTGTTGACGCACAGGAGAAGTGTGACGGGTTGACTGTGAGTGGAATAAATAAAATGATCGAGTTCCTTCAAGAACAAAAGACAATTGTTGAAGAAGCCACCGTGGACAAGAGACAACAATGGTTGTTCGACCGAGGATACACAATGAACAGAAAGGCGAGTAGCAACAATGGCTAAAATTGATATTAATGATGTGGACTACGCAAAGTTTCTTCCGACCCAAGATTACGTTCTCGCCAAGCGAGACAAGGGTGAAGAGAAAACCGAGTCTGGTGTTTGGTATGCAAGAGAGGAGCAGAAGCAAACTGCAACCGTGATTGCAATCGGAGACTCCGAGGCTTTCGAGACGAGCCGAGTGAAGCCGGGATCAAAGGTTTACTTTGTTGAAAAGGATTACATGCCTCTTGGCACATTCCTTATCATCAAACTTACATCTATTATCGGTGTATTTGAAAAGTGATTCTCTGACCTGTTGGCGGCGTAGCCCAACGGCAGAGGCAGAGGACTCAAAATCCTTACAGTGTGGGTTCGAATCCCACCGCCGCTATTGACGCGGATTTACATAGGAGTGATCAAAAATGGTCACCAAGATTTTAGTTGAGCAGGAATATGGATTCAAGTATTGGCTTTGGACATCGAGTTCATCCTACGAAGAAATGAAGGATCACTTCATTGGTGTTTTAAAAGAAAAGAAAGATGACTATTACTGTAAAACCCCCAGCGATGACTTTAAAGGTAAGTGGGAAGAGATTGACTACGACCGCTACATGCAAATAGAAAAAGAAGGCTATGACGGCTGGGGTCACATCCACGAAAAGTACGATAGCAAAATGCATGTTCCTTTTAACCTTAAAGATTAACAATGAAGAAAGTTGTGTATGAGTAAATGTCCATTCAGTAAAGGTGACATAGAAGATGCCTATCCCGTGGAATGTAAAGACCCGGATCGTCTTGTTGTTGTTGCAAATGAACTTAACACCAAACTCAAAATACAGAGAGCGGGATCACGGTTAGAGTGGATGGACAACAGCAGCGGTTTTGCAAATCGTTGTTTGCCATTATTGTCTGCAAATGAGTTGGGGTGGGTAATCTCTTGTCCCGAAACTTTTACAGCGACTTGGGACGGAAGTAATAATCCGAAAACAAGTATCAAGATTGAACACAATGGGGATGATGATTTGTGGTTTGTCACAAGTCACTTCGGTGATGGAATTTTGACTTTTCATACTGGCTACATGTTCCAAACGTCAAAGGATCATGGTCTGTATGTCAAGGGTCCAACCAATAGGCACAAGTCGGCGATTTATCCACTAGAGGGATTGGTTGAAACGGATTGGTTGACTTTTACCTTTACGATGAATTGGAAATTCACAGAAAAGAACCAAACCGTTACTTTTGAAAAGGGAGAACCATTCTGTCAACTTTTTCCATACCCCAGAGATTATGTCAATAAATTTGAAACAATACAACGACCAATGAGTGAGGAAACAAAAAAAATGTTTTCAGTTTTCACCGAGTCGAGAAAAGATTTCAATAAAAATCCTGAGCGTACATCGAAGGATTGGCAGAAGAACTATTTTGCAGGAGCCTATCACGACGGAACGAAGTGTGAGGAGTTTGGTTTTAAACATGAACCAAAGTGCAAGGCATCAAAGTTTAAACAAGATTAAAGTTAAACTTACTCCGCGTGATCCCCGAACCAACACAGAGTCGAAAACAAAATAAACCAGATTTTGATTGAGAGGGGTTGACAGGATTCAATGTGCGGTTACAATAATCGTATGACCGCGAGCGACACCGCTCGCCTGACAAGTGAATAGAACAACGTCTGAGATGACATAAAACTATAAGAAAGAGATTGATCGTCTCTTTCTGGGACTCGCATAATGATGCTTTGATTGGGCATAGTGCAAATCCTGAGTGGTTTAGCGACCTGTCTGTGCGATGCAGAAATGCTTGTATGGATGACCCTTAGCGGGGTGTGCAGGATGGTCTGAGTAGGGTACACTTCAACTCGTACAGTCACCCGAAAAGTTCTGGTAATTACGACAATCCAGAGTCCCACGATCTACCGGTGGGGTTGGGCGAAAGCCCAATCCCATCTTTCCCCCAGAATAGTGTTGACCTAGTTTGATTCAACACTACAATGGACTAGCGAACGGGAAGCGGCTGACGGCAGAGTCACTTCCTTCTAACTGAACCTGTCGTATCATTTTTTGGAGAGTTCATCATGAACAAGACTCGTCAGATCATCAAGTTCCTTGCCACTGGTAAGGATCTCACCACTTCGCAGGTGCGAAGCATGTTCGGCATCACCAACGTTGGTGGTGCGATGTCCCGCGTCCGCAAGACTGCGGAGCAATACGGTAACTGGCGTATCGTCAGCACTCCTCTCAAGAACGGCAACGGTATGCGGTTCTCGATGAAGCGTGTCATTCTTGCCAACCCCACGGTTGACGCAGGAAACCTTGAGTCCAGCCTTGCCTGATTACAGTAAGGTTAGACATAACACCCTACTAAAGGATGTTAATTATATTATGTGTCCTCTCTCCCCAAATGGCTTTGCCACCCTGTCCTCAGGAATGTAAGGTGATGACACAGGTGACCTGTGCAGGAAACTGTGCAGGTCATCTTTTTTGGAGACAACTAAATATGACTGGTAAGCATGGTGCAGGCAAGGGAGATAAGTATCGTCCCGTTGACCTAGACAAGTATCGAGAAAATTGGGAGGCTATCTTCGGTGATTCAAACAGGAAGAGAAACTCATCATCAAATGCAAAGGGCGTATCTAAGAAGTCAAAGAAGACCGATCCCCGTAACAAGCATTAACATTTCAGAATGGATAAAGAAAGGTTTTAACAATGAACGACATTCAACTAGTGAGATTCACAAGCGGCGAGGAAGTTCTCGCAACTCTTGAGCCAACCGGCGATGCGACCAAGTTGCTCAAGCCCCACCTCATCATTCCAACACAAGGCAAGGGGATCGCCCTTATGCCGTGGTGTCCTTACTCCAACATTCAGGACAATGGTGTCGTGGTTCAAAACGAAAAGATTATGTTCGTCACCACTCCTCACAAGGAACTGGCGAAGGAGTACACCACGATGGTGACTGGCATCGAAGTACCAACCGCAGGTGATGTTGTTGGTGTGGTAGGCAAGGGTCTTATCACGGAAGGTTAAAGAATGGCTGCACGCTCTGCATACGGTGTCGGGAAGAAGAGTGACATGTCCTTCAAGCAAGGCAAGCCTCGTCGCCCCGGAAAGAAAAAGTCGTGGATTACCTCAAAGGGTAAAACCTCTAGATCAGGAAACGGTAAAAAGTTAAGGTTCTAAACCTCTGGGTGCGTAACTCAGTTGGATAGAGTAGCGGTCTTCTAAACCGCAAGTCGCAGGTTCGAGTCCTGCCGCACCTGCTTTGATCGGTCCTGTAACTCAATTGGTAGAGTAGTCGGCTTTTAACCGATAAGTTGCGAGTTCGAGTCTCGCCGGGACCATTCCTTCGGAGGGCAGTTTCAGAGTGTAGCACAGTTTGGTAGTGCGTTCGGTTTGGGACCGAAAGGTCGCAGGTTCAAATCCTGTCACTCTGACTTTGTTCGTTTTTTATGTTTCATTTACAAAGGAGTAAACATTATGTTTAAGAATTTTTCTAATATTTGTTACGGACTTGGTTTCGGGTCCATCGCACTTTCGCTTATCGCCTACATGACATCCGGTCTTGCAGAGGCAACCTATCTTGGTCTTTGGGTTCCTTCCTTTTTTCTCGTCGGTGGGTTCCTTGAATCCCGAGACTGGTGAAAGTAATTCATAAAATCCAAACCCTAAGGGACTATGCCTTTCCGTTGTCTTTGTCTGAATCAAAGTCATCGAAGAGGCATGTCTCATTGATAGTTGATAAAGTTGGAAACATTTTTTCACATGGAAGAAATGGAGTGAAGACACATCCACTATCAGAGAAGTACGGATATCGTTACGGAGAAATGCATTCTGAACTTGACGCATTCACTCGCTTGCCTTACTATACACGTTGTAGAAACGATCTGATTCTTGTGAATTTTCGTTTCAATAGATTTGGTGAGATGCGTATGTCTCGCCCATGTGCAAAGTGTACGCCGTGGTGTACTGCGATCTTTTCAAGAATCTTTTATTCAACACGCGATGGTATGAAGGAACTAAATTATGCCGAATAGCAAACACAAGAAAGCAAAGCAAAAGCACAGAAAGCGTAACGCAAGACAAAAGCGTGCGGTGACCGAGAGCCTTTCGAATGCAAAGGTTAAAACAATCAATAAAATGTTCCGTGATGGAACTTTGCCAAAAGAACTTTATGAAAGGGCAACAGTAAAATGACTATGCACACAGTAACTTATCAAACACAAACCGGAGATACTCTTCGTCTTCTCTTGACTGACGCAGAGTTTGAAGCAGGTCTTCATCGAGCACAAGAGAACGCAGGCGATGTTTCTCCCGCCCCGAAGACCCAGATTCGTGAGATCGTTGGGGATGCTTGTCACCCCGAGGATCTCCTCAACCCAAACCGCCGCGATCCACTGAACGGATGAACCATGCCCAAGAGAGTTCTTGATGAGTTTGATCTGGCTGCCGAGCGTGAGGGAAACGCGATCCGTGGTCACACCGTAATTCGACGCGGGTGGGGAAAGGGTATCACAAAGCAACGCAACATGCACAAGCGTGGCAGTGAGATCCAGACCACCCGCGTCGTGAACCGGATGAAAGTTTTAAACTAAATGTTATCTACTTTATACGAAGATGAATGGCTTTATCCACTCAAACGTTTTGGTAAAGAGATACCCGGATACTACGTTTCAACAGATGGTAGAATTTACAACAACAAATCGAATGAGTGGGTGAAGCAAACCGTGGCGAATAGTGATAACGCCAGAGGAACTTCTGTTAGGTTTAACATTACTCTCCCCAGTAAAGATTGGCTTTTCGAAAAGACGGGATACATCTACTCTTCAAAGGCAACAGGCTGGAGTGTACACAGGGCTGTCAAAGAATCAATTGAACCCATTGATGAACATCCACCCGAGTGTCTAGCGGATACATGGAATGATGTTCCAGAGGCGTGGAGACAGTGGGTAAGAGACACAGCCTTGATTGATCACATCGATGATGACCCAACAAACAATAATGTTAAAAATCTAAGATGGGCGACACCGATGGAAAATGATCGCCACCGTAAACAGGCAAATCTAAAAGAAATGGAGCAATCTAACAATGCTATGTCTTGAGTGTGGTGTACAAATTCCAAAGATGCGTCTTGACGCAATGCCCGATACAGACTATTGTGTTAGATGTGCAGACAAGCACACCGAACCTGTGGTTGGTCGGATGATTTACAATCACAAGACTGCGGGTGAGGTTGTGTTTGCAAAAGGAAAAGAAAACATTCGTCGGCTCAACCGAGAGTATACGAGGGCAAGATAATGACACGAAGCAAGCCAGACATCGACTCCGCCATAGAGGACTTCGTTAAGAAGTGCCGAGAAATTGTTCTTGCAGATGGACGGGATAAACTTGGTTACGGTCTTGAGATTGGTGGTGGAAGAAAGTACACCAAGATCATCATGAACACAGGAAACCAACAAATGGTCTGGGCTTTCATTGACCGAACAAACGGAGATGTCCTCAAGCCCGCGACTTGGAAAGCACCAGCCAAGCACGCCCGTGGGAATCTATACGACCCGCATGGTGGAATGTTGAATATTAATTGGACGGGTCCATGTTACATGGACGCGATGAAAAACACGGAGAACTGAATTGATCAATCTAGATATGATTACAAAGTTTATTCCACTTCTTGCTGGCATCCTTTACCTAATCGTGGGAATTGCCTATTTGTGTAAAAGGGAGTGGGCGTGGGGATTGGTTTGGACATCCTACTCTCTTGCCAACTTTGGTTTAACCGCAGCAGGGAATGATTGATGTATGGAATATGGGTAAACAAATGTGACAAGTGGTTGATTGATGGATTTAAAACAGTCAAAGATAAGGACGGGAATGAATACTACGAGGAGATCCCGTCTTTATACAAAACGAAAAAAGAAGCACAGAAGGACTGTGATGCTTTTTTAAACAGAGAGTATATCTCTGGTAGGAAAAGAAAAAATGGTGACATCAGTTTTCGAATGACTGAAGACTACACACCCAAACGATACACGGGTGCGAAAAGAAGGAAGAAGAAATGAACGCAGTATTGCTTATTGGTTGGTTACTTCTTTTCTTTTTCTATACCTATTGTGAATGGAGGGATGAACAATGACTAAAGGTTCTAGTTTTTATTGTTGGGACTCCGGTCGTCCCATTTCACCAAACGATGTGATTCGACTCTCAGGAGATCATGAGTGTTATGTCACAGGAGAGACAATCAAACCAGAGGACGATGCACACTGGACTGATGAGTTTGACTCATGGATTTCGACCCGTGGGTATCAGATGATTCAGAACGCCCATTCCACTGGAGAACTTGAAAGCAACCCTGAGTGGGAGATTATCTTTGCCGAGTGGTACGCAAAGGATGAATCCGTCTCAGGTT
>Ga0160423_10004923_pt1 | contig 10943 bp, 14 predicted proteins | sample CRUFie14St8metaG_FD_108191 | JGI IMG/M metagenome (GOLD analysis project Ga0160423, IMG submission 108191) | Marine microbial communities from the Costa Rica Dome - CRUD Field 142mm St8 metaG | ecosystem: Environmental > Aquatic > Marine > Oceanic > Photic zone | place: Costa Rica: the Eastern... | reverse complement strand
TAATCCAAAAGATTATGAAGGTAAATTAATGACAAAAAGAATGTCAGGTGGTATGGCAATGGGTGGTGGAAAGAAAAACTACAAAATGTCAGGCACGATGAAAGCTAAAACAGGAAAATTAGTCGGTGGTCAAAAAAACTTACCTAAGCATTTACAAAAAGCAATTTTAGCGTAAGGATGAAATGGCTAGTTCAGGAACTACAAGTTTTAACCCATCAATTGATGAGGTCATTGAAGAGGCTTACGAAAGATGTGGCGTAAGAACTAATTCTGGTTACGATTTAAAATCTGCTAGAAGAAGTTTAAATCTTTTATTTTCTGAATGGGGTAACAGAGGTATCAATCTCTGGAAAGTAAAATCAAAAACAGAAACATTAGTTAACGGACAAGTAACTTACAATACACCAAGTGATTGTAATGATGTTTTAGAAGCTGTTGTAACTGTTTCAGGTGGTAATCAACAAACCTTAACTAAAGTTTCTAGATCTGAGTACATTGCGATTCCAAATAAAACTGCAACAGGAACTCCATCACAATATTATGTTGATAGACAAATTACACCAACTATAAGTTTATATTTAGCTCCTGACACAAGCGCAGTTACTAATATATTTTATTACTATCTTGCAAGAATTGAAGATGTAGGTGCTTACACTAACACAGGAGATATGCCATTTAGATTTTTTCCTTGTATGGTTTCAGGATTAGCTTTTTATTTATCACAAAAAATTGCACCTGATAGAATACAAGCATTAAAATTATTATACGAAGATGAACTTAAAAGAGCATTAGAAGAAGATGGACAAAGAACATCTGTTTATATTTCTCCTAATGTTTATTACCCACAAGGATCATAATGGCTTACGCTAAAGGAAAATATTCCCAATCGATATCTGATAGATCAGGACAAGCTTTCCCCTATAGAGAAATGGTTAAAGAATGGAATGGATCATGGGTTCATACATCTGAATTTGAAGCTAAACATCCACAATTAGACCCTAAGCCTCACACAGCTGATCCTGTTGCATTATGGAATGCAAGACCACAAAGAGCAGCACCTGTAACAGTTTATTTAGATCCACAATATTGGCCAGGTCAATTTACATCTAACGGAATGCAACCATCTGAAGACCCGTTAGAAGAAAATAAAAAGAGACAAGTAGATTCTTCAGTAGGGAGTGTTACAATTAGTATATCATGACGTACGCTGAGCTATTACAAAAAGTTAGAGATTACACTGAAGTTGGTTCTTCTGTTTTAAGTGATTCTATTCTTCAAGGAATGATTAGAGATGCTGAAATGAGAATCTTCAGAGAAGTAGATGCAGATTACACTAGAGAATATGCTACAGCCAATGTGAATATTGGTTCACCTTATTTAGATTTACCAAGTTCTCCAGCTACAACATCTACAAGAACGTCTATAATTGTAAGATCATTTTTGGTTTTTGATTCATCCCAAACACCGACTACTAAAGATTATTTAGACAAAAGAGATACAAGTTTTATATTTGAATACAATGCAACAGGAGCGACAGGGGTTCCTAAATATTATGCTAATTGGAAAGAAACAACATTAATAATGGCTCCTGCACCAGATGCTCAATACAAAGTACAATTAAGTTATATTTACTCACCTGAATCACTTTCATCTACAAATACAGAGACATATTTATCAAAAAATGCTCAGGATCTATTATTTAATGCGGTAATGGTACAAGCTTATGAGTTTTTAAAAGGACCGATGGATATGTACAAAATCTATTCAGACAAGTATAATGTTTCTATACAAAGTTTTGCGTTAGAACAAATGGGTAGAAGACGTAGAGATGAGTATACGGATGGAGTGCCGAGAGTTAAAATTCCTTCGCCTTCGCCGAACAATTAAAGATTTTAATAAGGAGAAATAACATGGCAATAACACAAGCAGTAGCCAATTCATTCAAAAAAGAGATTCTTGAGGGAGTCCATGATTTAGAGAATGGTGGTGACGTTTTCAAATTAGCACTTTACACATCACAAGCAAGTTTAGCTGCAACTACAACTTCATACACTACAGGTAACGAAGTTTCTGCTTCAGGGCAGTACACAGCAAAAGGAGGAACTCTCCAATCACAACAAACTTCATTAGCAACAGGCGGAGTCGCGATCGTTGACTTTGCAGATTTATCTTTCACAGGAGTAACACTTACTGCGAGAGGTGCTTTAATCTATAACTCAACTGAAGCTAACAAAGCAGTTTGTGTTTTAGATTTTGGTGCGGATAAAACTGCAACAAGTGGAACATTTACAATTCAATTTCCAGCATTTACATCGTCGGCAGCTATATTAAGAATCGCATAATTTAGAAGGGAGCCGATGCTATGGCAAATTACACTTACACAGTAACCGTAGCATCGGGTAACCTCTACGGAGGCGGAACAGGTAACGTTTTTTATTTAAACGGTGCCCGAAACTCTACAGGTCCTGGTACAGTAACTTGGGTCAATGGCGCAACTTTAAGATTTGAGCAAAGCGATAACTCAAACGATAACCACCCTTTAGTATTTTCTACAAACTTAAACACAAGTGGAATTATTTCATCTGGTGTCACTTACTATTTAGATGGTGCAAGTAACCAAGCTAACTACACCAACACAACTACCTTTAATGCTGCCACAACAAGATACGTTGAAGTAACTCCATCTTCTGAATCTGATTTTTATTATTTATGTTATGTCCATGGAATTGGCATGGGTGGTATTTTTGATATTTCTCAAAGTGCATGGAGCGCATCATCATGGGGATTTGCTAATTGGGGCACACTCGGTGATACCGACGTCACTGTAAGTGGTCAGTCTTTAACCTCACAAGTAGGAAGCACTCTTGCAACTCCATCAGTCGGATGGGGTGCATTGTTTTGGGGTGCTAATGAGTGGGGAGAATTTGCTTCTCCTGAAGCAATCCTTACAGGTAATTCACTTACACTTAGTTTAGCATCAGTTTCAGCAGGCACTAATTTTACATTTGAAGCGACAGGTATTCAAATTCAAACTCAACAAGGTGAAGAAGTTTCGGGTATTTCTATGACTGTAGACCTAACCGGACAAGTGCTGCAATCTACATTAGGAAACGAGTTTGGTGGTGAATTAATAGAAGTTCCTGTATCCACTGCAACAAGAGATGCTTGGGGCTTTGAGGCTTGGGGAACAGGTGCTTACGGAATTGGTGACGGTATAACAGCAAATACTGGAACACCTGTAATTCTAGCTTCAGCAACTGCGTCTCCTACAGGAGTAAATGCAACATTCACAACGCCAGGTGCTGTAGCAGGATCTTCAGTATTGGTTGAACCATCAGGTGTATCAATAACCCCATCTTTAGGAAATGAATTTGCAGGAGAAGTTGTTACTGTTGAAGTAACCTCACCATCTAATGATGAATGGGGAACAGAATTTTGGGGTGCTGGACAATGGGGCGTTGGAGACGGAATAACTGTTCTTTTAGGTGCTGAATCTATACGAGGAGATGCAAATGTACAAGTTTCTGGAAGCGCCTTATCGGGTTCAGTCGGCACAACAGAAATTCCTGTTGTTATTGATACAGGAATCGCAATGTCTCCTTCAGTTGGATCTGTATTTGGTGGTCCTTTAGTTCAAGTATCAGTATCAACTGCTTCAACTTTACCTTGGGGTGAAGAAGCTTGGGGTGCTGGACAATACGGTCAATCAGTTGGTACAGACATAAGCATTGGACAAGATGCAGTCTCAGTTCCAAGTGTTGACGTAATTTTAACAGGTATATCATTAGCTAATTCTCTTGGAAGCGTTTCAATATCAGGAACTGGAAACTTATCTTTAACAGGTCAAGCATTATCTACTCAATTAGGTAATGAAGATGCATTCACAAATGTAAGAATTAATGTTACGGGAAATAGTGTTGGAACCATTGTTATTGGCGATTTCTTAGCTGGAATTAGTGCTGAGGCTCCAGTGACAAGCGTGACAGCTACTGTTTCGAGTGGTATAATGGGTATAAATGCATGGGAACTTGTTGACCCTGGTACAGCTCCTACTTGGAGCGTAGTTGACAAGGCAGCCTAATGCAAATAAAATTATAATACTTAATAAAGGATAAAAATTATGGCATCAAGTTATTCAACAGATTTAAAACTAGAGCTTATGGTGACAGGGGAAAACTCTGGTACATGGGGCGATAAAACAAATACAAACTTAAACTTAGTACAACAAGCAATTGCAGGTTATGAAGCTATTGATGTAGCATCATCAGACGTTGCTCTTGCGATGACTAACGCAACAATATCAAATGCAAGAAATGCAGTTCTTAAATTAACAGGAACTCTTGCAGGAACAAGAGTTGTAACTGTTCCAGATGGAATAGAAAAAACATACATTGTTGTAGACGGTACTACAAGATCAGGAAATTCATTAACTTTTAAAACTGTCAGTGGAACAGGTGTAACGCTTGTTGAGGGAAAAACTCACATAATTTATGTTGATGGAACAAATGCTGTTGATGTGTTTTTCTTAAAAGATGTTGTTGAAGATACTTCACCTCAACTTGGTGGTGACTTAGACACTAATGACAACAATATTATTATCGATGATAACCATCACATTCTTGATGAAAATAGTAATGAACAATTAACTTTTCAAACAACTGCTTCTGCGGTAAACAATACTCAATTGACTAACGCAGCAACAGGAAATGCTCCTGAAGTTGCAGCGATCGGTGGTGATTCAAATATAGATTTAAATTTAACGCCTAAAGGAGTTGGAAGAATAACTTTTAATGGTGGTGGAAAAATTCAACAAATTGCTGAAAAAGCAACAGTATCTGCAACTGCAGCTACAGGAACTATAAACTACGATGCTATAACTCAAGCTGTTCTTTACTTTAATAGTGATGCTGCAGCAAACTGGACTCTTAATATTAGAGGGGACGGTTCAAACTCTTTAAATTCTATTATGGATACAGGTGAATCACTCACTGTTGCACATTTAGTTCAGTGTGGTTCGTCAGCTTATTATAATAATGCCGTTCAAGTTGATGGCAGTGGTGTCACTCCAGAGTGGCAAGGTGGTTCAGCACCTTCAGGTGGTAACGCTAATTCTGTAGATGTTTATGTCTACACGGTTATCAAAACTGCTGACGCAACTTTTACAGTTTTTGCATCACAAACACAATTCGCGTAAGAAGAAGGAGGAATATAAACAATGCCAATTTTAGGATCTAAAGGCGGCGGAGCCGCATCAGCATTTGGTTGGTCTTTAATAGGTCTACCTGCTGAATACGAAGTTGAATTCACAGTCGTTAGCGGAGGAGCTGGTGGCGGTGGAGACATCGGCGGTGGAGGCGGCGGAGGCGGTCTCTTTCACAACTCATCATACACTTTTAACAGAGGTACTACATATCCAGTCGTAGTCGGCGGTGGCGGAGGCGGAAGCTTTCGAAGAGGTGGTAATGGTGGCACATCAGAAATTCAAAGCGCAAGTCCAAGTATCGGCGGCGGTGGCGGCGGCGGTAGTAGAGGACAACCTGCACAAACGGCACCAGGCGGTGGCGGCGGTGGCTCTGGATATGGAGCTTCTGGCGGTGGTCCAGGTGGGCCTTACGGTTATCCAGGAGGCGGCGGAGGAACAGGCGCTGGCGGAGGAACTGGTGGCTCTGGTGGATCTAATGACAATGGCACTGGTGGTGTTGGATCACAAAGTCCAATAGATAGTACTTACTACGGCGGCGGAGGCGGCGCTGGAGGTTGGGGTGCCTCAACTGCAGGCCCTGGCGGAAACGGTGGCGGCGGAAACGGCGGCCAAGGTGGAAGACAAGCTGGCGGTGCCAATAGAGGCGGTGGCGGCGGAGGAGCTGGATCAGGCCCTGGATCTTCTGCTGGTGGATCAGGTAAAGTCATGATTAAATTACCAACGGCTTACTTTAGTGGTACGACTACAGGAAGTCCACAAGAAAGTACGCAAGGTGATTTTACAATTTTAAAATATACAGGAAGTGGATCAATAGAAGCATAGTATGGCACATTTTGCAAAATTAGACTCGAATAATCAAGTGACAGATATACTTGTTGTAAATAATTCAGAAGTTCCTGATGAAGCAACAGGTATAACATTTTGCGAAAATAATTTTGGAGCTGGAACATACAAGCAAACTTCTTACAATACATATGGAAATAAACATTATATAGAAGGTAATACAAATAATTTATCTGATGATCAAACAAAAGCATTCAGAGGAAATTATGCAGACATAGGTGGTTATTGGTTACCTGCTGAAAATGTTTTTCAACCTGTCCAACCTTATGATTCATGGACTTGGAATTCTTCCACATCTACATGGGATCCCCCTTCACCTAGACCTGAAACTGATCCTGAAGCAGGCACATATTGGGATTGGGATGAAGATAATCAAGAGTGGGTACAAATTCATATTGTAGTATAGTAACTTATGCTCTAATATGAGCTAAATGTTGTGGCCATTTAAATTAGACAGCGTAGAACACCATTGTGCTATAGAAAATTTTCTTTCGGATGAAGAATGTAAATCACTTATTAAAATAGGTTTATCTAAAAAAACTAAAAAAGGATCAACTTTTAATGGAGAAAATGATCCTGTTAGAGATAGTAATATATCGTGGTTAATAGGCTGTGATGCTGACTGGTTATTTAGAAGAATTACTGATGCAACTCTTCAAGTTAACAAAACTAAATTTCATTTTGATTTAATAGGTTTAGGTGAGGGTCTACAATTTACTCAATACAAAGCGCCTGGAGGAAAGTATGGAGCACATACAGATAGTGGACCTGGAATGATGGTAAGAAAATTAAGCTTTGTTATTCAATTATCTAATCCAACAGATTATGAAGGTGGTAATTTAAAACTTTATTTATCAGACGATCCTTTGATTATTCCTAAAAGAAAAGGGTCTATTTGCTTTTTTCCAAGTTATGTGTTACATGAAGTTACTAAGGTTACTAAAGGAGAGAGGTTCAGTCTTGTCGGTTGGATAACAGGACCTCAGTTTAAATAGGAATTTTATGTTAAAGTTAATACATACTGTTTTAGGTAAAGAAGATGTGTTTCAACTGTATGAAGATCTTATAAGGGACAACATTTGGGAGTTAAACAGAAGCACTCGTAACCACCCTGCAGGTGTTTTTCCAGGATGTACTTTAATAAGTAATGGAGAGCCTAAATTTAATCATCCCTATTGGATAGGTTATTTTACCTGTTTGTTCGATAGACTAAATGAAAAATTAAATGAACAACATAATTTTAGACTTGGAAGAAAAATAAAACGAATAGCTTTAAATGCAGCAAACAATGACTACTATACCGAATTTCATGGAGATGGAAAAAATACATATAGTCTTGTTGGTTTCTTTACTCCACAATGGTCAGAAAATTGGGGTGGAGATTTAAATGTTGAGGGTCAAATTATAAAATATAACGCTGGTGATTTTGTTTTATTTAATTCTGAACAACAACATAAATCAGAAGAAATAAAAAAACTTTTGCCTTATTGGAGAATATCTATAAACTATGTCATTGAAACATAAAGGAAATTATGAGTAAAGAAATAAAAACAGTATGTATTGTAGGTGGTGGATCTGCAGGTTGGATGTCTGCTGCAACTATAACTAAACTTTTCCCAGACATAAATGTGTATTTAATTGAAAACCCTGACTTTAAAACGATTGGAGTAGGAGAAAGTACAATAGCCCCTGCTATTACTACTTGGTTAGATCTTTTAGAAATAAAAGATGAAGATTTTATGAAGGGATGTGATGCTACTTATAAATTAGGAATTAAGTTTAAAGACTTTTATGAAAAAGACACAGAGCCGTTTTTCTATCCTTTTCAATTTCCTTTTGAAACAAAATTGCCTTTTGGAAAAAATGCTTGGTTTTATAAAAAGCAAATGAATCCAGCATTATCAAATGCTGATTATGCTAGGTTTATAGCTCCTATTACACATTTTGCTGACCAACTTAAAATGCCAAGAAATAGAAATGATGTTCCAGGATTCGACGGTAGACATGATATTGCTTATCATTTTGATGCAACTAAATTTGGACAATGGTTAAAAAATAAATTTATTAAATCTTCAAAATTTAAACATGTGTTAGAAGAAATTACATCTGTTGAAACAGATGAAAATGGAATAAAAACTTTAAACAAAAAATATACTGCTGATTTGTTTTTAGACTGTAGTGGTTTTAATTCAATTCTTATGAATAAGGTAGGAGCTAAAAAGAATACAAAGCCTTCTGATATTCTTATTAATAACCAAGCATGGACAGCACATGTCCCTTATGATGAAGTTAATAAAAAAGAAGAAATGATACCTTACACTTTATGCACTGGTATAGATAATGGATGGGTTTGGGAAATTCCTACTTGGGAAAGATTAGGGGTAGGTTATGTTCATTCTACAAAATATGTTGAAACTAACAGTGCATTAGCAGAGCTTCAAAGATACCTAAAGGCAAAGGGTTATGACTACAAAAAGTTAAAGTATAATTTAGTAAAATTTGACACCTATAGGTACGAAAAAATGTTTGTTAAAAATGTTTGTGCTATCGGACTTGCCTCTTGTTTTATAGAGCCTTTAGAATCAACTGGTTTAATTACAGTTCATGAAAACTTAACTGCGTTATCTAGATGTTTACAAAGACATAGAGCTATTACACAATTAGATAGAGATACTTTTAATGCTTTCTCTAATTTAAAATATGATGGTTATGTAGATTTTGTTGCATTACATTTTTATGCGACTGTCAGAAAAGATACAAAATTTTGGCAACATTTTAGAAAAAATAGTATTTTAGATTTATCTTATAATGATCAGAAAGATATTTTTTTAAATATCCACGCAAGAATGGTGGATCGCTATAATAGTTCTAGATTCGGATGGCATTATATTGCAGCAGGCATGAATTACGATCCTATTGATTTAATGAGTGTTGATGCTTTTAGAAATGTATATCATGAAGAAATTAAACTAAGAGATGACTGGATTGAAAAAATTAAAGAAGAAATTAAAAAAGAACCTACTCATTATGAATATTTAAAAGAAAAAATATATGGTTGATATAGTTGAAGGATACATGCCTGAACGAGATATTAAAGAAGTAGAAAAACATGTTCTTAACAATACTCAATTTCCATGGTTTTGGGAACCTCGCACGACTACGGATAAATTTCCCGCTATGATGCATGTGATGGTAGGAAGATATGATGAACCACCTCTTACGGAGTTTAAAGTTAACTCTCCGTATTACAAACTATTTGAAAATATATTTTTAAATTTTTGTAGAGATAATAATATACAGGTTAATCAAATATTAAGAGCAGCTGTTAATTTAACTTGGTACCATGATAGTACTTATGGCGACCCTCATGTAGATCATCCTGGAGAACCAAATCATAAAGTTTGTATGATGTATCTGCATGATTTATCTTGGGGACCAACTTATATTTTTAATGAGACCGATGAAAATCATCAAGGTGAATTTACTATTGCAAAAGAAATACCTTTTGAAAAAGGAAAGATAGTCATCTTCCCTGGTAATCATTGTCATGCTGCTGGGTTTTTAAAAGAATCAAATGAAAGAAGAGTAACGGCGGTAATTACATTCAAATGAGTGAAACTTTAATACCATTATTCTCATCACTAGTTATGGTGAATGATGTTGAGTTGACTGAAAAAGAAGAAAAAATTATTTTAGATTTTACAAATAAATGTAGTTTTATAAAAACACGTAAAGAAGAAAACTCTTCTTCTATATCAGAAGATTATTATGTTTTAGATGATCCTACATTATTACCAATAAGAAACAAAATAGCTTTAGAAGTTAATAAATATGTATACCATTTACAGTATGAAGGAGAATTTGATTTCTCAAGTTCTTGGATAACTAGAACAAAACCAGGAGAACAAAGCCATTACCACACTCATAGCAATACTCTCTTTAGCGGAATCTTTTACATTAAAACAAAAGATGATGCGGGCAATGTAGCATTGACTGATTTTACTAAAACAAAATGGGGTATTAAAAAAAGACAAGCTAATGTTTATAATTCTACTACTTGGGAAATTTCACCAGTAAAAAACAGACTTATTATTTTTCCATCAAATGTGCCTCATAAAATAAACACCAATAAAACAAAACACACTAGATTTTCTTTACCATTTAATATAATACCTTTAGGTAATATAGGAAACGCAGAACAAAGGATTAATATAAATGCAAAATAAACCTGTTTATACAAAAGAATTTATAAGATTTGATAAACCTTTTGATTTTAACAGCTTAGCTTTAATGTTAAGTGAAAGTAATTATGCTTCTAAAATAACAAGTAATCATAATTTTAACTATATTCTAGACAGTACTTTTCAGGTAGCTGATGTTGATGGTAATCCTAAATTTCATCCTTTATGTGAACTTTTGAATAAAAAATTTAATAAGAATAATTATTATTTTGATTTGGATTTATTCTTTTCAACGTCTATTGGAGCATCTAGTATTACTCATAGAGATGAATATGCTGTCTATATTTTAGCTGTATGTGGCCATACAGTTTATAAAATAGATAATGAAGTCTTTGAAATATTACCAGGAGATTTATTATATATACCTGAGCATACCACTCATACAGCAATAGGTATGACACCTAGAATTATTTTATCTTATGCCACTCACAAAGACTATAATGGCACAAAAGTAAAAGATGTGAGATATAAATAATATGTTTGCAAATCGAAGCTTTGATCCATTTATATATCAAAATGTCTTTCATGAATACATGTTGGAAGTTAAGCAAAAAGAAATAGATACTGTGTTTGCTCTATTAGAAAATTCTTCCATATTAAAAGAGCTGGAATATGATTTAGGAAAAAAAACTTTATATGGTAGCAAAAACGTTTTA
>Ga0160423_10004921_pt1 | contig 10946 bp, 8 predicted proteins | sample CRUFie14St8metaG_FD_108191 | JGI IMG/M metagenome (GOLD analysis project Ga0160423, IMG submission 108191) | Marine microbial communities from the Costa Rica Dome - CRUD Field 142mm St8 metaG | ecosystem: Environmental > Aquatic > Marine > Oceanic > Photic zone | place: Costa Rica: the Eastern... | reverse complement strand
AATATTAGATACTAACGAGATAATGTTTAGAGCTTTCGAACCGAAAGTACAGAACAGATTTTATATGGTAATAGACGGAATAGAATCGTTCATGGTAAAGAACGTTGCTGCTCCTAACTTTACAGATGAGGTTGTAAAATTAGACCACATTAATTCATACAGAAAAATAAGAGGAAAAAGAGAGTGGGGAGAAATGACTATGACGTTATATGATCCAATCACTCCTTCTGGAGCACAACAATGCATGGAGTGGGCTCGTTTGTCTTATGAGTCCGTAACCGGTCGTGCTGGTTATTCAGACTTCTACAAAAAAGATATCACCCTGAATCTTTTAGGACCTGTAGGAGACATTGTTTCTGAGTGGATTATTAAAGGTGCTTTTGTTACTAACTTTAACCAAGGATCATTCGATTGGGCTACATCAGAGACTGCTGAGCTTGCAATCACTGTGAACATGGATTACTGCATCTTGAACTACTAAAATCAGATACATATTTATTGAAAGACCCGGATTTCTTCCGGGTTTTTTGTTGTATAATAAATTTTTTATTCGTATATTTATATAAAAACAAGTTTTAAACCAAGTATTTATGGATGCAAATTTTAAAGTTCCTACTGAAACAGTAGAACTTCCATCAAAAGGATTACTTTATCCTGCTGATTCCCCTCTTTCTAGCGGTAAAATAGAAATGAAATATATGACTGCTAAAGAAGAAGATATATTATCTAATATTAACTTTATTAAAAAAGGTACTGCCATTGACAAACTAATGCAATCTCTTATAGTAGATAAAAAAATTAATTATAAAGATTTATTAGTAGGAGATAAAAATGCAATAATGGTAGCGGCTAGAATTTTATCTTATGGCCAGGAATATACTTTTACTTATGATGATCAAGAATATAAAGTAGATTTATCAAAAGTCGATAATAGAGAATTAGACGAAACTTTAATTAAAGACGGTAAAAATGAATTTCCATTTACTTTTTCTAGAAGCGGAAACGAAATTACTTTTAAATTTCTTACTCACGGAGACGAAGTAAATATAGAGAAAGAAGTAGAAGGTAGAAGAAAGATTAATAAAGATAGTAATACTGCTGGTTCAACTAGATTAAAGTATCTTATTACCTCTATCAATGGTCAAACAGATTCTAAAGCTATTAGAGATTTCGTAGATAACTATCTACTAGCATCTGAAGCAAGAGAATTAAGACTCCATTATCAAACTATATCTCCAGATATAGACCTTAAATTTAACGTCGAAAACGACGACGGCAGTGAGGAGGCTGTCGATGTACCTGTAGGGATAAACTTTTTTTGGCCTGACGTCCGAATATAGAGCTAATCTTTTTAAACAAATACATCAAATAGTTTTTCATGGTAACGGTGGGTTTGATTATCAGACAGTTTATAATATGCCTATCTGGTTAAGAAGATATACATACCAAGAAATATATGAATATCATGAAGAACAAAATAAAAAGAATAAGGGTAAAACTACAATAGACAATAAAGTGATGGGACCAGCCATCAAACCAGACTATACTACTAAGGCTTCTAAATAATTATAGGAGCCTTTACTATTTATAATAAAATCTTTTTTCATGGCAGAGGACATTAGGAACAATATAAAACTCCAAAAAGAAAGAGCAGCGCAGTTAAATAAAATTAACATGCTCGGTCAAGAGTTCAATAGTATCATGAAAGATGCTTCTATTAATATGAAGCAACAGCTTAAAGATGCAGGAGCAACTCAAGCTGAAATTCAAGATATGGTTAAAGGATTTGGATCGTTTAACACTCTTGCCAGAAAAGCAGCAAAACTATCAAAAGAAGATTTAGCCAACAGAAAAAAAAGAAATGAACTTCAAAGTGCTTCTAATAAAGTTTCAGATGAAGCAGTACAGATAGCAGCTAAAATACAAAAATATGCAGATACTGCTAGTAAATTAGAAGATAAAGCTGCTAATGCATCAGGAAAGAAAAAAGCTGCATTAGAAGCTCAAGCTAAAAAAAATAGAGAATTAGCTGCTTCTGCGGAAAGACAGTTAGATATTGCGCAAGACTTGCAGAAAAATATGCAAGAAATGCTTGATCTTTCTACAAAGATTACAAAAGCAGGTAGATTCTTTTCTTTCTTTTCAGACTTAGTCGGTGACGTTCCAGTACTTGGTACTATCTTTAATAATTTAACTAAAGCAGCTGAAAAATTTGATGAATCGATGGCTGCTGGAGAAAGTACAATAAAAGCTACTTTAAGAGGATTAGGAGAATTTATTAAATTAGGAGCTAAAGCTCTTGCTGTATTTGTTGCATCTTCAGCTATAAAAGGTATGAATATACTAGATAAGGCTGTAGTCTCGATTAACAGAAATCTAGTAATGGCTGGTAAGTCAGCTTCTATTGCCCTAGGAAATATTAGAGCAGCTGCTGCAAGAACTGGTATGACTTTAGAAAAGTTACTACCTATCAATCAGGCTTTAAATGAAACGTTTGGTACTTCTGCTGTATTTTCAAAAGATACTTTAACTGCCCAATCATTACTGGTAAATAAATTAGGACTATCTGCAGAAGAAGGTGCTAAACTTTTTAAACAAACCGCAGGTTCTAATGAAAATGTAGGAGAATTTGTTAGAAGCACAGCTGATTTAGTTACTAATTTTAACAAAACTAATGATAGTGCTTTTAGTATAAAGACTATACTTCAAGACGTTAGTCATGCTTCGGCTCTTACCTCTATTAATACTAGTAAATTTCCTGGAGGAATTAGAAGAGCTGCTTTAGAAGCAAGGAGATTAGGTACTTCACTAGAAAAAACTAACAGTTTGATGGAAGGGTTCCTTGATTTCGAACAGTCTATTGTGGCTGAACAAGAAGCTGAGGCGTTCATAGGTAGGGACTTAAATTTATCAAGAGCTAGAGCATTTGCTTTAGAAGGTAATAGAGCTGGCGTGCTAGAGGAAATAAGAAAACAGATGGGCTCTATTGAAGAGTTCAACAATCTTGGTTTGATAGGACAGCAAAAACTAGCTAGAGCTTTTAATGTGTCTGCTGATGAGTTAGCTGGTATGTATAAGAATTCAAAAGCAATGGGTGAAGCATCTAAAGAAAATGCTAAAGAAGGAGGTGAACAAGCAAAATCTGGACAAGAACTTATTAATAAACTACAGAGTCAAGTAACGTTAGGAGAAAGTTTTGCATCATCTATGGAACGAATTCAAATGGCATTTGGACAGATTTTAATGCGATTTGCTCCTGAAATAAAAAATTTTTTAGCTTTTGCTGCTAGCAAAGCCGAGCAAATGATGAACTTTTTACAATCACCAGAAGGTGAAAAGCAAATACAAAGAATAAAAAATGGTATAATGGCTATAGGTACGTTTCTTATGGAAGATGTACTTCCTGCACTGAAAAGTACTTTTGAATGGTTAGGACAAAATACTTTGGGTGCTGAAAACTGGAAAATAGTTTTAAGTGCCATTGCAGGTTTTAAATTTATAGGACTTGTATCTACATTAAATACCGTGTACAAAACAGTAACAAGTTTAGGAAGTGCTTTCGGAGCTAAAGGTGCTATTGGTCAAGCATTTACAAAAGGTGGATTATTTGGTAGCGGTGGTAGAATAGCTGAAGCATTTAAACCAGGAGGTGCTATTATGGATGGAATTAGCAGTTTTTCTAAAACTATAAGTGGTGCATTCAAAGGCTTACCAGGAATGGATAAATTAGGTCAGATGTTTTCCGGTGCTAAAAATTTCGTTATGGATGGATTTAAGAGATTGAATCCTATGGAAGCTATCAGAAAAAGTATTAAAAGTGCAGGTGGTTTAGGAAAAGTACTTGGTAAAGTAGCTAAGTTTCCATTACTAGCTACTGCTTTAGAAGGGGCTTTTGCATATAACGATATACAAGGTCTTATAAGCTCAGGATTAACTGGAAAAGAACTAGATTCTGCGATAGGAGAAAGAGCATATGGTGCAATAGGAACAGTTTTAGGTTCCTTAGGAGGAACTGCATTAGGATCAATTTTCCCAGGTGTAGGTACTTTAATAGGAGGAGTATTAGGAGCAATGGGGGGTCCATATGTAACGAGAGGTATAGCGTCATTGTTTGACCCTGATTATTCTAAATTTGGTGGTGTAGTATCCGATTTACCATTCTTTAAAGATGGATTGGAAGTAGAAGACTTTGTTATTAAACCAATGGCTGCCGATACGATTACTATGGCAGGTGGTACTAAACTTGGAGGAAACGTAGAATCACTATTAGAAGAACTTATAGCTTTAACTAGAGAAGGCAAAGTAATTAAAATGGATACTGCCGCAGTAGGAAGAAGCTTAAAACTAAATGCTAGTAGATTAGCAACTTAAACTATTTATAAATAAAATTTAATATTATGTCAATTTTAAACAATCAAACATTTAACACAGTATTAGGATTAAGAGACACACAACCTTTATCTTCAGGAGGAAGAGATAGCGCATCTCAAACTCATGCAAAAGGTTCAGGAACTAATTTAACTATTCCTTCTAAAGCCTCTAATCTAGATCTTGACGGTGTAGTACCAGCAAAGTATACTGATAATCTACCTAAATAATGGCTTTAATCAATAGCTTAAAAAGTACTAAGTTAAAAAACTTAAGGTACACTGGGTTAGGACCAGCTATTCAGAAGGATATTAATAATCCTCCTGTATACAACTCTTTTAGCAGAGAAGTCGAAGCTAGAGGAGATGATGCTGAAAGACTCACTCGTGCTATAGTTTTTGGTAGCCCTCAATTTGCTTCTAATTTAGCAGCACTTAATGCTATTGATCAAGGTAGAAGAAGAAGACCTGAACAAAGAGATCCAAACGATGTACCTAGAGGAGGAGGAGGTAATAATTTAGGAAAATTTTTATTTGAATTAGGAAAAGGTATAAGAGATGTAGCTAATGTAGTAAAAGATGAAATATTACAAACTGCTAGTTCAGCAGTACAGACTCCTACTATTATAGCTGCAACTCTAGCACAAGCAGCTGCTGAATCAGGAACTCATTTTGTATATGGATTCGGTATAAAAGGTAAGTATATACCCGGAATAGCTAATCCTCACGTTTTAGCTAAATTTGAAGGAAGAGTACCTATACCCAATGATTTCGATAGAGATAGAAGTGAACTTAAAGAAGCATGGTCTTCTCTAACTCCTAAACCAGGAGCGACACACCCACTTGCTGACGGTAATTTACTTTTAAATGATAATATAAAAAACCCTTCTAAAGTTTCAGCATATGATTTTGTAAAAAGTAAGTCTAATGATACTATTGGTGACGCTGTAATAAAAGATTTTACTAAAAAAGAAAATAATGGTAATGGAGAAGCTCCTAAAGTAGTAGCAAATGAAGTTAAAAAAGAAACTAGAATAGGATTATCTACTAATAGAAGATTAGCAAAGTATACTGATAAATTTATAGATAATAAAACTGAATTTAGTGACCAAAGAAATTTACAAGAACCTACATTTAGTCCTCGAGCAGCAGCGGGTCGTGATGATCATATAAAATTTAAATTTGGTATTATAAGTCCTGAAGAAAGTTTAACTAAAAATCTTCATTTTAGAGCATTCTTAAGTTCGTTTGGTGATAATTATTCTGGTACTTGGAATAGTAAAAAATATTTAGGAAGAGCTGAAGATTTTTATACTTATGGTGGATTTTCAAGAAGTATAAGTTTAAGTTTTAAAGCAGCAGCTTTTTCTAGAAAAGAATTGAAACCTATATATAAAAAATTAGTAATGCTTGCTTCTACTACAGCCCCTACTTACGCAAGTGAAAATGGTTTTATGAGAGGTACTTTAGTAACTTGTACTGTTGGGGATTATATAGTAGATCAGCCAGGATTTATAAGTACAGTAGACTATTCATGGCAAACAGGCTATCCATGGGAAATACAATTAGGAGGAAAAGATGAACCAGACGTTCAACAACTTCCACATATTTTAGACTGTTCAGTAGGGTTTACTCCTATACATAGATTTTCTGTTCAAACGGGTGATCAACATTTTATTACTAATCCTAAACCTGATGGTCAAAACTTCTTATCTGGTAAACCATTAACTGAACAACCAGGTTTTGAAGATCAACTTGCATTAGATGTAGAAGCATTTGAAGAAGAACAACTTTTAGAAGAACTTGAAAACGATATACTAGAAGCTGGAGGATAATGTTTAGACGATATAATAATATAAAAAAATTAGTTTCCGACGAAGGAAAAAATTACTATCTTAACCCAGTATATCCTGATATACCAGATAGTGAAGAGGATATATATGTCATAAGTACTGGTGGAGATAGATTTGATACTCTTGCATTACAGTTTTATGGAGATTCCTCACTTTGGTGGGTAATAGCTTCTGCAAATACATCTGTAAGAGATAGCTTAGTAGTTAAACCAGGCGTGCAGTTGAAAATACCTTTAAGCAAAACAAGGGTTTTAGATCTGTATAGAGCCGCAAACAATAATAGATAATGGCTAAACCACCTTTAATAGGTGCTCCCTTTATATCAGGAGTTCGTCGACAGTTAAATGTGCGAAAAAACAAAAGACTTTCTCAGAATTTGTCTGATAAAGATCTTGCAGTTCAGCACGGGAACGCTAGTTGGGTTAGAGTATCTTCAGGGGTAATAGTTGAAGGTAATAAAGAACTAGCTAAAAATAATGTTCTACAAGGAGGTATACTTTCAAAATTAAATCAAGGTTTTAATCAATCTGGTAACGATTCATCATACTTAAAAGACGAAGCTTTAGGGTTTAGACCAATACCTGGTATAGATCAAGTTAATATTACATCTCAAGGTGATCAAGGAGCATTAAATAAAGCCGAAGTAAGTTTTAAAGTTAACAGTCTTTCTCAACTTGATGTTCTCGAAAAACTTTATCTTAGACCAGGATACCACGTATTAATTGAATATGGTCATAGTATATATTATGATAATGATGAGAATGTTATATCAAACATTCCCTCGGTAGTAGATTTTTTTAGTGCAAATAATGTCGAATCAGTAAATAAAAAAATAAAAGAATTAAGACAGGAAACTGATTATAACTATGATGCTGCTTTAGGTACAGTAGTAAATTTTCAATACTCTTACAACAATGAAGGAGGATACGATTGTAGTTTTTATATTACTAGCAAAGGTGAGGTATTAGAAGGAATTAAAGCAACTGGAGCAGGAGATGTAAATAATATTAAAAAAAATTCAAAGAGTATTGCTACACAAGTTTCCGCTTTAGACTCACTTATTAAAGGTAAAAAATCTGAACCTTCTTCTCAAGACTCTACCTCTGAAATATTTACAGTTTTAAATTACATATACAAAATAGCTGGTGCAAGAGATGCAATGTTGGAAGGTATGCAAGACCAATTCCCCCAGTTAGATTTTCAAAAGGCTGATCAACCTTATTATTTGCACGATGTTAGTACAGATGCTCCAAATAGAGCAAAAAAACTTTATATATCATTTAGTACGTTTTTAAAAATAATTAACAATACAGTTAATTTGTATATAGATGATAGTATTGAATTAGTTAAATTTGGTTTTAATAGTAAAGATAAAGACCCTATTAATAGTCAGTTTCTTACTTATGATAATCATTTTTCTAGCGATCCACATGTATGTTTATTAAGAAAAAAACCTGCTGATAAAAGATTATTTTTTGGTGAAGGAGACCCAGCATTTCCAGCTTCATCAGGAAAAGGTAATCAAATTTATACCGATATATTTTTAGATGTTTCTTTCCTAATAAGTACTTTAAATAAATTAACTGATCAACCTCCTGAAGATCAAACAGTAGTAGATTATTTACAAAAGGTTATGGAAGAAGTAGAGAGAGCATTAGGAGGTATTAATTTTTTTGACTTTTATTATAGAGAGCAACCAGATGATGACGATACACCTACAGTTTTTATAGTAGATCATAACTTTACTTCTTTAGAAAACTCAAGAGGTGTACAAAGTAATATTTTACCTAGTATAGGAAAAGGTTCCTTGGTTAGTAATTTAAGTATTACATCTAAAATAGATAAAGATATGACTAGTCAATTGTCTATAGCTGCAGCTAGCACTGATACTAATATTAGCAGTATGCTTCAAGCAGTAAATAACAGTTTTAATAAAGGAATTTCAGATAGATTTGCAAAAAAAATTAAACCTGCTACTGGTGAAGATACATCTACTGAATCTACTGAAGATAGCAAGTCCTATAAAGATAAATTTTTACCAACTATTTTAGATGCAGTAGAAACGTTTGTAGGGGGTAGAACATTTGCAATATCTGATGGTGAAAGTTTAGCTACGTCTCATAGGCAAGTTGCCATAAGCGATATAGTAAAGTCAACTAATCCTGTTCCAGGGTTAATGCCTTTCGAATTTGATGTACAGATACAAGGAATCTCAGGATTAATAATTTATCAAGGATTCGTATTAGATAAAGGTATATTACCTCAAACTTATGACGAGGGGGTATATTTTATGATAACTAGCGTTAGTCATAACATTTCTAATAACGAATGGACTACTGATATATCTGGTAAATTATCATTACTTAATCGTGATCCTGATAAAAGTATTAAACAATTTCAAGATATTTCAGTTGACCAAAAAATTCAAGATAAAATAGATAACTTTGTAGATAAATCAGCATAATATGTACCTACCTAAATCCATGCGAAAAAGATTACCACCAGGGTTTGACCTTAATTTTGATGTTAACAAAATTATAGATAAACTACTTGATAAGGTTTTTGGTGTTGTGGATGAAGCGTTAGGTTTAAATGGTGATACTAAAAAATCTGGAGTACCTGGAATTACTTTAAGTAATAAAGATGTTGAGTTTTTTACTACTAGAAATCTTGAAGTCTTTGCAATGAATAAAGAAGATTTAGATAAAGGAGATTTTGATAAAGCAGTATTTGTATCTAATGAAGTACCAATAGAAGAAGATGCTGAACCAGTTATAGTAAGATTTATTCCAAGACCTCTTTTAGCTGATTATGAATTAGGAACTATAGATAGATACGTTTTATTTGATATAAGAAATAATGAAATTATAGAGGTAAGTCAAGATGATTACCTTAAATTTAGAACTTTAAGATATAAAAGATCGTTTGTAATTTCGTGGTATATTTTTGGTAAAGCAGATGACTATAAAATTAACAATTATATCTACCCAGGAGTAAGAAATAATAATATAGATGTATTAGCTCAAGCTGAACCAACTATTCCTGGTATAACTGATTATTTTGTAGATAAAATAGAATTTTTATTAGAAAGTTTAGACGATTATTCTGGGGATCCTGAAATAATAAACTTACCTGAACCTGAAGAACCTCTAGTTGAAAAAGAAGAAGAAATAGAAGATTTAGGTTTTGGACCTGATACAGTAGAATTACCTGAATTTCCAAAAGTAGATTTAGATATTGCTGATGAATTAGCCGGAGACTTTACTGCAGCTGATGAATTATTAGGTAACGTATCATCTTCTATCGAAGACCTTCTAGCAATGCAAGACCAAGTTACCTCAGAACAAGAAAGTTTGTTAGAAGAAAACGAAAAAAGGTTAAGAGAAATAGAAGAAGAACAAGAAAAACAAAATAGAAAATCTGCTTTTAATTTAATTATTAATGATTTGACTTCTCAAGAAGGTAAATGGGCTCAAAACATAGTCGAAATGAGTTCAGGAGCTAAAAATAAAAGGAAGAAAAGGAGACTAGATCAAGGTAGAGACGAAGAAAAAGCTGTACTTCTATTTAGAAGTTTATTTAGTACTAAACATAAAAATGATAAAGGAGAACCTTTTAACTTTACTCCTGAAGAATTAGTTGAATGGGGTAACGATTCCAAGATCAATACTCGAATGAATTTAAGATTAACCTCTAAAGAGTTTTATACTGTATGGACTAGAGATAATAAAAAGTTTTATGGTAAAACTGTACTAAAAAGAATAACTGACGGGTCCAAATCTAATAGTACTGAAATACCCGATCCTACTATCAATTATGATTCTATTCAAATAACATCTAGTGAACGAAGAGCTGCTTTAGCTCTACTCAGAGGTAGAGAAAGTAGAAAGGCTGATTTAAGAGCTATTATACAAAAATTATGGAAAGAACAAAAAGTAGTTTACCACGATAAAGTAGGAAGATATCCTGATAATACATCTGATATAAGAAATAAAGTTCAAGATAGATATAATCAATGGAGAAGACAATCTTCAGCAAATCAAACAGGTAGGTATAGTAAAAGAGGTAGAGCCGCTAATAGACAGCAACGAAGAACTGATAATCGTTCAGATAGAAATCGTTTAAGAAGACAAAGAGGTAGATAAAAGTTTGCTATTTTAAATAATATTCTTATATTATGAAAAAGGTTATAAGTGTTTTATATAGTAGAACAAGAAGAAAAGTTAGTTAGTTTAGAAAAATTAGCTAGATTAGGTTTATACGTAGATGTTATTTCTACCAATGATCTGTATCATCCTAAACTTACAAAAACAGTAGCAGTCTATATTAGACTTGTAGGATCAGAGCATGGTTATATTATTCCTATAAATCACGATGAAGGTTTAAATGTTTCTAAGGACCGTGTCTACGGTATTTTAAAAAAAGCTAGTAAACTATATACATTAAATAAAAAAGAACTTCTCTATCACTTTAACTTACAGGATGCAATAGATCTATCTCTACTTTATTCGATGGTTAAATTTGATAGATTAGAGTATTTTAAAGATAATAATTCACTTAACTACTTTTATAATAAGTATAAAAATTTTGCTAATATAAATCAGTTGATTCCTATATCGAAATTATATGAATCTTGTAATAACGTTTACGAAAAAGTTAAACACGTTATAGATTTTGATATACCTTTAAGTTTTGATTTTTATAATACTACAGCTACTAATGTTTT
>Ga0160423_10004920_pt1 | contig 10946 bp, 22 predicted proteins | sample CRUFie14St8metaG_FD_108191 | JGI IMG/M metagenome (GOLD analysis project Ga0160423, IMG submission 108191) | Marine microbial communities from the Costa Rica Dome - CRUD Field 142mm St8 metaG | ecosystem: Environmental > Aquatic > Marine > Oceanic > Photic zone | place: Costa Rica: the Eastern... | reverse complement strand
GGAGACATTTGTCGAGCACTTTCGGTCCTTCTAATTGATGGAGACGGAAGAGGCGGCGGCGATGTCAACTCACCGCTTTGCGGAAGATGGGCTGGCGACAGAATAGTTATCGCTGGCGATTATGGAGATAAGGCTAAGTTTGTAGACAAAGAATTCCTACTTGTAGGAACAGAGCCAGATAATGTGTTTGAAGTTGCTTGCGAGCAATTCAATGACATCTCCAGAGAAGTAATAGAAGAATTGGCGTCGTTAGGAGACAAATATCTTCAACCAAATCCTTGGATTTACAAGGAGCCAAAAGTCTTCAAAATGGTCGAACCAGAGTCATAAGACTCATAGATGTCTACACAAGACAGAATCAAACGCCCCAACGGGGCGGAATGGGACACGGTAAAGTTTGCCTGTCCTAAGTGTGGGTCTACTGACAGTTTTCAGTTCCACATGGTTGATGACGAGCAACACTTTGTCATGCGATGCGGCGACGTAATAGACACCCTACACACGTATGGTGTGGTAGGGCGACACGCATGTGGCTGGCAATCAGAACGCTACACTCACTTGCCTTCCGATGTGGAGGCACCGGAGTGGCCGTTTGAGCCTGTCGTAGACGACACTCAAACAGTCGAAGTGCTCGTTCCTATCGATGACGATGGGAAGATTATAGCGGAAGTTGCTGACTTCCGTGGGAAAGATTGTGACGTTGTTCTTCCAGAAGTCGCCAATTCGCTTGGCAACATAACGGAAGAACGCTGACGGCCTTACGGCCATAGGAGAGGAGGGCTATGATGATAACCGATGACGATTGGGTCATGGTGCCATAATCTCCCCAGATGTCAAACGAAAGGATTGACTTGACTAACATTAAGATAACAAGTGACCTAAGTCAAGAGGATGCTCAAACCCACACTGAATGTTGGGCAGAAGGCACTCTTGGTAACGGTGGTCCGCTAATGGATTATCTTATTGTTGAGGTGAAGCGTTGCTACAACGCTATTGATGACTTGACGTGGAGACACATGCAAGTCCTAAGAGAGAGGAAAGATTTGCGAGACGAATGTCTTCGACTCGCACGAAAACTCGACAAACTTAGAACCACTGAAGAAGAATAACGGTCTTAACGACCATAGATGGACATAATGGGTATCATCATGTTAGTGTTGACATACACGCTGATAGGCTTCGGCTTTGCGTGTGGTTTTGCACTATTCCGTTGGGTTTCTGCTAAAAGGAAATCTAACAAGAAAAAGAAATCTGGTTCGACTGCTCCCCAAGAATCACAATGGGAGAGAATAAGAAACCGGATTCCTTAGAGCACTTGCTCATAGGACGCTGAACCAAGGAAAACGAGGGCGCAAGCCCAATGACCTTGATTCGCAATCGCACGCTCGCTTCAAGACGAGCGGCGACATAAGACGCAAAAATACACGCATTCGCGCTCACGTGCGATTGCGAATACAGTTGCAATGAAAAAAAAGTGAAAGGAGAATATGGGTGAGACACTTTACGTGCTGACCAGTTCTGCTTGTTGGGAACTTGTGGACAGTGGTCCACAGAAGTTGACAAGTAGCAGACAGGAGGCGATATAGTATGGCTATCAAGCCATCTTCGCTGACAAACATATTCTATCACAGATGGATACTTCCAATGGAAGTCCGCAATCATTGGCCAACCTTGCGTTCACTAATCGGAAGAAACAAATTACCCTCACTGGGGATACAGTTCTTCCCAAGGCCCTCAAGGGCTTTGAGAGGAGGTTACAGGGCCTATGGCTCCTGATTAGTGTTAAAACATATTCTAACACGTATGTGCCCGCCGTAAGTAGAATTTGGTCTACTTTCGCTCCAAGAAGATGTCAAATTTGACAAAAATCTCGGGGCTGAAAAATGTGAGAGCACATCCAATATCCAATCACACCTGCACTCATCACAGAGTGGTAGGAGAAAACCCAGAGAAGTCTGGGGAAAACCCAGCGTATGCTGTGTAGATTGGCGATAGAACATAGTCTAAGTCGTAATGCGTGCCTATGAGCACGAGATGCTGAAGAATAACCAGAATATTTTCTGAGACTTTCCGAAAATTTTCGGAATATTCCAAAGATTACAATCTGCGAAATTAAGATTGGAATCTGCCAAAACAGCAGAAAAGAGTAGCGACGCCACTACTCGTCGACAATCAGTCACAATATAACGACTGATTTGGATGAGAAACATATTCTAAAGCATTTGAGTCTGGTTACACCAGATAAAAATCTGCGGAGCACCGCAGAAATTTCATATGAATTATTTTGCTATTCCAAAATCGATACGGCGTTTCTGCACAAAGGTGAGGACTCACCTTTCCGTCTACATGAGAGTAGACCGAATATCTGACAAACATGTTCTAAGACGAATAAGGACTCTATCTGGATGCGGTTACGAAGTAATCGATTACCCGGGTAGAACATTAGTTCAGGGTGTTGTCCCACAACCATTCCAATGACTCACCGCTTTTCCAAGTGGAGTGCCTCGTTGGATTGTGGACGATGCCCCCGAATATGACCAAAGCGAATACGATGGAACCGTAAAGGACGACCCCTCTTTTACAATTCCTCCTTGGGGAAAGGCGTCCCCAGAACCGAACCAATGCAGATGAAATTTATTTTGCCCGTATGGTTCACAGAATGGGATTTGAAATACACCCAGCAGAGAAACCATACTACCAAGCCACATTTACGGTTTGGGAATGGAGTAGGTTTCTTGACTTGCTTCTGTATTCAGCAGGAGCAATAAACATGGAGCAGATGCTAAACAACATTATCCACGTTTCCATGATGGAGGTAAAAGCACTTAATCACGGTAAGAGCGAAGATGATATCGCTAACTTTGATGTGACTGAACACAAGAAAAATGTAGAAGTCGTAAAGAAGGCAGACCGTTCAAGAATGGAACTCATCGACGAAGTTATGCCCGATGGCAGTAAGAAATTCGTCGGTGCTACGGTAATGATGAAAGAAGGAACTCCAGATGAAGCAATAGAACCAACAGTCGAAATGGTGGCTGTATCTATTGCTGGCTTCCAACACATGGAAGACAAGTTGTTTGCGGCAAGGGAAAAAGTCCCTTGCTTTCGAGCGTTTGGACAAAATGGACATGAAGTCAAAGGAGACGACATTTGGGCAATCTATGATTGCATGATGAACTTCTTTGGCGGTGACGTCCCCGACATGCTAAGGATGACCTCCTTCCCTAACAAGAAGAGAATTATCCCCAAGTTGTCTAACAAAGACAGCGAAGCGTTTCGTGAATTTATCAAAGAAAATGTTCAACCACACGACATAGGAAATTGGCCCCGTATGATGGGCGTCCTTGGTCAAACAATTGAAGATGGGGATTACCTCATCATATCATAGGCCAAAAGGCCATAGAATGTGGAATAATACTCCCATGGTAAAGGATAATGGTCAACATATTATCCTAATTACCGGTGACGTCGAAGAAGACGAGGCCGGATGGATTGTGGCAGAAATGCCTTATCCAGATGACGAGGCATTGCGTCTCGAACAACAAAAGAGAGCCATGATGATTAGTGGCCTACCTCTTGCTTACAAAGTCCTACAAGACATCAGAGAAGATGCACTTAGGATGATGAAAGATAGTTTTTGGCATTCATCGGTGCATCCGATGAACACATTTGTGCTACAAGCAGAACGAGCCTTGGCATACATGCCGTGGCTTGACGAAGAAAAGGAGGAATGACCTCCATAGAACCTAAACAGACCAAGGCGAAATATAGAAGCATTGTGAGGTTCACAGATGGAAGACAGTTTCGACGAACTGTATGATTTCCTTTTTCGAGACGCTGGAAAAACAATTGGCGAACACAATAGATTTGTTCCAAAGGTGTCTCAAAGAATGCAATCTCTCAACCCCATGTTTGGGGTTATAGCAATGTCAATGGCTCTCTTGAAAGAGGAGGACCAATACCGTGTTGGCTTAGGCAGAATGTTTGTCGTAGCCCATGTAACAGCATTGCAAGTATCGACATTAATTACTATTGACTCAATGGAATTTTTACTCGATGAAGCGGACAGATAGTCCATAGATGCAACCTACAATTGCAGAATACCTCACTATTAGGAGGTCAAGAGACAGGGAGATTAGTAGTCCCTATCTCTCAATGAACAACGACGGCGAAGTGCTATACAAGTATGCCATTAATGGCGACTTTTCTATCATTGAGCAAATGTGCCGAGATTTTGTAAAAGAATTATATGAAGATAATAATGGACCCGAAGTGCTCCGTCTTTATGACACTGGAGTTAACTTCGTAGTGTATCATTTGATTCGAGCGTGGAACATATGGCATGAGCGGACAGGCAATGTTAATCACAGCCTATCGGTCATGATGTTCGACAAAAAGAATAGCAAATGGATTGAAAACATTTGGTATACAAACCGGCTGTGATGGCCATAGATGGGGACTGAAAGGTTCACACTACACCGACCCGGAGGACACCAATACCGAAGTAACCTAAACTTCGTTTCTGGTGAACTTAAACACGACGACGGTGTCGCTTGCATCAATCTGTCAATGATTGGGCGAGGATTTGAGGGAACTCTGAGATTGGGGTATGACGGTGATAAAATCATCATATTCCTAAAAGATTCAGAGCAAGAATCTCACGTGATACACATGTATCCTAAAACCGAGGATTAATTCCTCATAGAGCAAAACAAATCGTGGGTATTGCACATATTCCATGTATGCTCATAGAACCGAATCACAGAAACAGAAATATCTGAAGAATGAATGGTTCACAGATGAATTGGCGTGAAGAACACACGCAATGTCTACACCGCAAGAAAGACGGAACCCGTTGTCAACTTGACACGGCTCCCGGAGATTACGTGTGTGGACATCACACCATCGGTCTCGAAGACATCTTTGAAGACCCGATGGCAGTAGTCGCTAAATTCCGACTATATTTCCCGAAGAATCACCACCCAGCGTGTGACCGGAAAGGACAGAACGATTGTGATTGTCCAGACCGCTCATTTGGGGAACTTCTCGGGCTTGCTTACAAGCGAGCCGCAACCACGAGTCTGCAAAGGACAAGGTTGCACCGAGCAATGGTTCGAGCGGAAATGCGAGACAGGACTCGATTGATTCGAGCCTATTACAACTCGATAACGGAAGACGACTTGTGGTTGGGAATGCCTAACCCCAAGTGGCGACAAATTCGATACTTCGTATGGAACGATAATGAGGAGCGAATGATAGTGAAGAAGCACGATAGAAGCATAAGAACGAAGAAACAATTGCTTGACCTGCTACGACGCGAAGCACCTCATCACGTTTACTACACCACCTCACAATGGAGAAATCCAGCAGAGGTTGGTCCCGACCCGTTCTCTAAATCGGGTCGAGACAAATACATCAAGAAGAATGCAAAGAGACTTGCTAAGAAGGAAGGCTCGAAAGACAAAGGTCGTATCAAAGCATTGATGCATCCTGTGTCGAAGTGGTCAGATTATGGCAACGCATTCATTGAACAGGAACTCTATTTCGACGTTGATTACGAAATGGAAACTTTCCAAGAGTCAGCCGAAGAAACATTGAGGTTGGCCGAATTCTATGAGACCGTAGAATTTGCTGGCTGTGAGAAAGACATACGATTCGTCTTCTCCGGTGGCAAAGGGTTTCACATGATTGATTACGGATTCAGTATCCGAAGGGCCGTTGGTGAGAAAAACTACGGACCGAGAATCAAGAACATATTGGAAGGTGAAAAGGCAAGGAGTGGACTGATGAAAGGTCACGCCTTCGCTGCCATGAAGATAAGTCGTAACATTAAGAAGCGACTCATCAAGAAAATCAGAAAGAAAGGAATCCTACTTGATTACGAAGTGACCGTCGACCCTCGACGAATCATTCGACTACCCGGCTCAATTCACGGAAAGCGTGGACGGGTTTGTAGAGTGATAACCAAAGAGGACTTGACGGATTTCGACCCCGGACCTACCTTATGGTAAATAGGTCATAGAGCAAAACATGGTGACTGTATTGCAGTTTAAAAGAACGCTCATAGAACCGAATCAGTATGCTTGTATTGCAAGGCATATGTATGGTTCACAGAATGGTAAACATCTACACAGATGGTGCCTGTATCAACAATGGACTACCAGATGCCAAAGGAGGCATGGGTGTGTTCAGTCAAGAAATGGACCTTGAGTTGTCCATACCGTGGGAGATGGAAGTCGAACCTACGAATCAAAGATGCGAAATGGGAGCAGTAGTATACGCTCTTGTCGCAATCAAGAAGACTGAACCAAGTCAAGATACGGTTTTTCAGATTCTAAGTGATTCTGAATACGTTGTTAAAGGAATGAATGAATGGATGAGACACTGGAAGAACCGTGGCTGGAAAACAGCCAAGGGGAAGGAAGTAAAGAACCGGTGGCTTTGGGAATTGCTTGATTCGCAATCCAAAGGACTCAACGTCATTTTCAAACATGTTCGTGGACACTCTGGTGTTCTCGGTAACGAAAAAGCAGACTCGCTTGCGCTGTCTGCCGCTGAATCGTTAAATTTGTGAAACTTTGTTTAACAATGATTAAGGGCTTAATGTCCATAGATGGCTACAATGTCAGAAGATGTAGATGACAGTCTCGATATGTATCGAGAGTTGGCATTACTCGCATCGCATGGTGTCGATGAATACCTTGCGGTGATAGCAGAACTGCTTGATGCAAGCATATTGCTAAATGGATTGCCTTGCGAAATTTCGCAGAAGGCAGAGGCGTGGGCTGAAGAAATAGCAGACGAAGTGTCTCAAAAAATGGAAGAACAAAATATCATCCCGCACTATTACATTGCGGCGTTGATAGAACAATTGCACAAAGTTGGTGTTAAGTCCTTTACAACAGGTTTCAATCAAATGGCCTGTCGTAAATTTCAGGAGGTATACTCTTGATTGAAGATTATGAAAATGTTACCGATGAAGAATTGAAAATCCTTCTCGATAGAATTTCTGAATTTGCATTTGACTTTATGTCCAATAAAATAGAGCAATTCGGTGGTCTTACACATGAGTATCCTCATGAGGATGGCTCTAAGACCGTTGTTGTTATTCCGAAAGGGAATGAGGATGTATGCGTAGAGTGGACAGAGTGTCCACACGGCAGGGTGGAAGTATTCCACATCACACCTGTCGGTCTCGAAATACCAAGGCTCATAATCCCCGCTCCGACAATGATACAGGAACAAGTCAGCATACCAGTTGAGGCGTTCACTATGAAATTAGAAGAGTAGCGGCCAAATATGGCCATAGATGGCAGACGACATCAAAAGCACCGATAGTGACTTGTCCGGCATTCAATTCGGACTCGACACGTCGGAAGGCACCCCTACAATTGTAGTAGAGGGTGTTCGAAACATCGGTTTGAAACAACCGGTAACCCAAGAAAGGTTCAATGAACTCATCGGAACAATGGGAGACAAAATGACGAGCACACTATCTATTGTTGAAGATGCTTGTAGAAGTCTTCGTGACTTAATGAATGAAATGTCAGATGATGAGAAACTCATTGCAACTTACTTGATTGAACATACCACGTGGCAATATGCTGTCGCTTCAGACACACCACTGTTTATGTTTAATCCTCGACATCTACCAGATGAAGTAGTAGTCGATAACAAATCAAAAACAGTAGAAGGAGCCTTTACTAAGAAGAAAGGCGGCTTCGTTTCTGTCCGAAAGGGCGGAAAGAAATATTGGGAAAAGAAAAAATGAACGGCCTTACGGCCATAGGACCGAACCAGAGAAAATGAATCACAATCAAAGTGAACGGTTCACAGATGGTCACAGACCCAAATAAAGGACAATGCCCCAAGTGTGGGCGTTTGACGTTAATCTATATCGATAACGATGTGCACACCGAATGGTGTGACCACTGCGGATGGGAACATACCGTAAGTTGGCATGAATTAGGACCCCTATGGTGGTCTCAACAAAAGAAAAGAAAGGAGGCTTGAAGCCCCATAGAACCGAAACATGGTGCGAGAATTATAGCCGGCGCGTATGGTTCACAGATGGATGATAATGATGAAATCATCAGAACTGCTATGCTCGGTTGGTATCCTTTCAAGGATGCAATCGAGAGCAGACTTGCTGTTGGCGTTGAAACATACGGCCACGGCGTTCGTGTCAAAGATGACACAACCCAATGGGGGACAAAGACAGACTCTTGGCTCGAAATGGGCTTAGAAGAAATCGACGACTTGGCAATCTACGTGATTGCGCAATTTCTTCGTGGAGGCGCGACCGCCCAGAGCGAAGAAGAGTTCTATCACTACAACAACAGGTATGCTGGCCTTCTCAAAGACTTGAGAGATGCCCGTAACAAAATTGTTGACCTCATGGTGAAAGAGAGGTCTTTCCATAACGACGCTTGAGCGTCATAGAACCGAAACAATGCACCCGAACTACACGTCATTAGCATGGTTCACAGTAATCTATAAATTATACATAGTATACGCTATACTATGTCGAGGGTCGCTAATTGTGCCGTGAGAATCATGGAGCAACACAGTGGCCCGCTTTCTATTTACGAAATACACGCAAGAATGAAAGAGCAAATGAGGAATGTCCCAAAAGTAGGAGTCCTTGCTCGCAAACTTGGCGGTTGTGACGATATCAGAAGAGTAGGTTACGGTCAGCCGTCTATGTGGGTATTGAAGCCGTCACGCTCATAAAGCAGTGACCTTCGGATGCCAATTAGATGGCCCAGATGAATGCCAAAATTAAGGCAATTCCGGAAAGTTCTACGAGAACAGAAAAGGAAATTAAGGACATGCTTAGACAGGCTGTTCTCACTCGTAACAATTGGCTTGAAGCGTTTGAAAGTTGCAAACAGTTTCAAGACCGACACGGCATGATGGATGCCGCGAGAAACGCTAAAGCACTTGAAGGCGTTATCAAAACTTTACGTTGGACCCTCGGAGAAAGGGGTATCAACAATCCGCTCTCGTGAAAGAGCATAGATGGACATTGAGAACATCAATAAACTGCAAGAGCAATACGGCCTTGCAGAATGGCAACGGATGATTAATGACGGAAGTTGCTGGACCCTTGAGGGTTGGTATGGTAGAAGAGCAATGGCATTACTCGAGATGGGTGCCTGCTATTTACCAGAAGAATCACATAACGATTACTACGGTAACCGAGTGCCAGCGAGGCACATGCTACAAGCGGGAACAAAAGGAACGCTCGAATTGAGTCAGACCTTCTGGTCAGACGAAAGTAATTACGTAGGATTGTTTGAGGAAGAATAAGGTCATATTGACCATAGATGCCTAAATTACCAAAAGGTATGGATTCTCATTGGAGAATCAATTTACTCAAGGAGAACAATAGACTTCTCCGAGTTCAAAATAGTCTGATACGCTCTTTGATTAAAGAGGTAAAAGAAATAAGAAGAAGAGGCTTATGATGCCTCATAGAGCAAAACACAGGGCATGAATTGCAGGGGAACGGTATGCTCATAGAACCGAATCAGGTTGTGCGAAATACAGACACCACGTAAGGTTCACAGATGGAAGTATCGTTTGATACAGATTACGGCCTACAATGGTTTAGAGCCGAAGCGTCTGCTCTCTCTTACGAGAAGCGACGACATCTATACGAAAAAATCTCTCGATGGGAGTATATGGCCAAGAACGGTCCTCAAGGATGGGCTCACGCCCAAGGCGAGGCCGCAAGAGAATTGAGCCGTCGTCCTTTAACGGGACACATGAGAGAATTGTTGATTGAAATCAAAGGAATAGCATGGGTCGAAGAAACCGACTATGCGCACCTAAGAAAAAAACAAAAGGAAGAACGAGAAAGGTTAGAACGTAGACAGAAACAGGAAGCATACAACGCTAAACTCGATTCTGCACTTGACGACCTTTTGAAAGAATAAGGAGGAATACCTCCATAGAATGGTGAAGAACACCTTCAAGATAGTGGCTGTCGTCAAAGAGGAAAACAAGCAATTGATTTGGGACCTCTTACAAATTGCACTGAAGCATGACGACATCTATTTTGCATTTGAGGAAGGCAAGCCCTCCGAAATAATGTATAAACCAACCGACATCAAACTGTCAAAAAAGAAGAAACTGGAGAAACCTACTCTCTCAAGAAAGCAGGTATCCAAGTTGACCAAAGAAAGCATGAAGAAACTCAAATCAGAGAAGCGTGTTTTCACTGGGGCAGTATTCGGGTGGGACAATCAAAAAAATGGCACAATGAAGCCAAACTGGAAAGAACAAGAAACCATAGACATGATGCGATACTTTTACCACGAAAAGAAGCAATCATTCTCTTTTATTGCGAAGTGGCTCAATGCCAACGACGTAAAGGGAAAGCGTGGTGGAACGTGGCAAAGTTCGGGAGTATCAAGAGTCGTGCGCAACGGCTTCCATGCTTCTCGAAATGACTTCAAGAAACCTAAGTGGTTTTTGAAGAAGACCTATCCAGAAATGACATGGGGTAAGAACCCAAAAATCGTCTCGTAAGGGACATAGAGCAAAACAAATTCTGAGAATTGCAACTCGTATGAGTGCTCATAGAACCTAAACATGCTAAGGGAAATATAATTGCAAAGAATGGTTCACAGATGGATGTTAAAGAACTACATCAATATGTCTCGCAACTGCGAGAATACATTGTGACGCTTGAGCGTCGCATTGCTACACTTGAGAAACAAGTGAACCCTCCGTTGACCATGGACCTTGGCAACGGACGGAGAACGTTCACACGTGCAGGTGTCAACAACCTGCTCGACGGAATGGTCGGGAGGCACCGAAAGGACCCCGTCACCGGAGAGTGGCACAAAGTGAATTAGGCCAATAGGCCATAGAGCAAAACAAAGAATGCGAATTGCACCCGTTCCGTATGCTCATAGAACCGAAACAATACGTAGGTG
>Ga0160423_10004919_pt1 | contig 10946 bp, 3 predicted proteins | sample CRUFie14St8metaG_FD_108191 | JGI IMG/M metagenome (GOLD analysis project Ga0160423, IMG submission 108191) | Marine microbial communities from the Costa Rica Dome - CRUD Field 142mm St8 metaG | ecosystem: Environmental > Aquatic > Marine > Oceanic > Photic zone | place: Costa Rica: the Eastern... | reverse complement strand
TGCAGGAATATCTGGTTCACTTTCTAAGGAACATTTAGCAGTAAAACTACCTAATATCGTTACTTCTTCTGTTCAAATAGCAAGTGATATATCTGGTTCATTAGGAGTTAATGCAGACCTTATCAGAAGTTTAACAGCTCTTGGTATATCTGGTTCACTTTCTAAGGAACATTTAGCAGTAAAACTACCTAATATCGTTACTTCTTCTGTTCAAATAGCACAGGATGTTAGTGGTTCATTAGGAGTTAATGCAGACCTTATCAGAAGTTTAACAGCTCTTGGTGTATCTGGTTCGTTCAGAGGATTGATGAGTGCCAGTTTCATAAAAGATGTCGGTGGTGGTGTAAGTGGTTCACATTTATCTACTGGTTCTTTTGGTAGAATGCAGGCATCTGTTATAGGAGGTAATAGTCCTCTTGTAATACAATCTGATAATTTTAATGTTAACACTACTGGTGATATTACTGCTAATTCAGCTAACTTTGGTAGTGCTAACTTTGTTACTCAATCAGTTGAAAGATTGGTTGTAGCTACAGGTTCTATTGGTGCTAGTCCCAGTTTTATTGTAGATGACTTTCTAATTAGTGCTTCTAACGAAACTACAGCATCTTTACCGAGAATAGAAGGTAAGTCAATAAAAATAGATAACATTCATGGTGATTGGACAAATGCTGGAAATATTGTAGCTGATTTAGGAACAATAACTACTGCAGATATTAATGGTGGAACTATAGATGGTACAACCATAGGTATTAATTCAGCTACAAAAGGTAATTTTACAGAAGTTACAAGTTCAGTTGTATCATCTTCTACTGGAATTTTTACAAAACTAAGTGGTTCTTCTGTAAATATTGATGGTGGTACTATCGATGGAACTGATATTACAGTTGGAAGTAGTAAGACATTAGATGTAAGTGCAGGAACACTTACTTTAGCAGCAAATCAAATTAGTGGTGACGCTATAAATGGTGGTGTAATTGATACTACTACTATTACTACATTAAATGCAACAACTATTAAAGATTTTAACAAAATAAGTGGTTCAGGAACTTCAACTGCTTCATTTGCTAGATTAGAAATTTCAGATAATGCTTTGATAACTGGTTCTTTATCTGTCTTAGGTAAAATAACTGCACAAGAATTTCATACTGAACTTACATCTGCTTCTATCACATTTTCAAGTGGTTCAACTAAATTTGGTGATACTGGAGATGATGTACATGATTTTACTGGTAGTTTAAATGTTACTGGTTCAACTAAATTTGGTGCAAATGCTGCTAATAGACATGACTTTACTGGTAGTGTAAACATTAAGGGTGATGTTACTATAGAAGATAGTTTTTCAATAAAAGGACCAACTATAACATTTGGTGATAATCAAAACGATAATATAATATTTACTGGACAAGTACAATCAGATATTTTACCTGATGCTAATACTACGTATGATTTAGGTTCAGATAGTTTAAAATGGCAAAATTTATATGTTGAAACTGTAAATTTACAAGCTTTCGGACCTGATGCAAGAACTATGATTAGTGGTTCACTTTCTAATGATGCAATATCTGCTTTACAAGCAAATATAGTTTCAAGTTCAGCTCAAATAGAAGGTTTATTACCAGCAAATGCAATAAGTAGTTCAGCACAGATAGCATCAGATATCAGTGGTTCACTTTCAAATCAAGCAATATCAAACTTAAATGCAGGTATATTATCAAGTTCAACACAAATAGCCATATTAGATGCTGGAATAATATCTAGCTCAACACAAATTGCTGTAGACATAAGTGGTTCGTGGAGAGGTGAACTTAGCTCTAGTGCATTAACTAATGTTGGTGGTGGTGTAAGTGGTAGTGCAATATCAACTGGTTCATTTGGAAGATTAGAAATAGCTGGTGATATAACAGCAAGCGGTACGGTAAGAGCAAATACATTTGAATCTATAAATGGTGGTAGTCAAATTGACTTTAAAGATAATATAGAAGTTTCAGGTGATATAACAGCAAGTGGTAATATAAGTGGTTCACATTTATCTACTGGTTCTTTTGGAGCAGTAACGGTAGCGGGATTTGCAGGTGATGATAACTTAACAGATTTTTCATCTTCTCTAACTTCAAGAGTAGGAAGTATGGAAGCAGGAAATATAAGTTCCATAACTCCAGGAACTGGTTTATCTGATGATGCAGGTAATAGTAGTGCTATAAATAGTGGACCAGTTACATTACAACTAGACTTTAACGATTCCACTTTACAAGATACAATAAGCGGTTCATTTTCTCAAGCTCATTTATCATCAAAAATACCAAACATAGTATCTGGTTCACCACAACTTGCTGTAGACATAAGTGGTTCATGGAAAGGTGAATTAAGTTCTAGTAATAAAACTTTAATTTTAGGTGGAGTTAGTTCTAGTGCAAATGCAACAAGTTCTTTTGGTACTATAGAATTAGGAAAAAGTCTACATGGATTATCAGGTACAACTGCTAACTTTAGTAGACATGGTCTTAAATTTGGAGACAAAGATAGTGGTTTTTATGAAAAGAGTGATGATGTAATAGTAGTTCGTGCAGCAAATGAAGATTGGTGGCAGTTTTTATCTGTAGGAGTAACTGGTAGATTTGAAAGTATGGATGATGATGGTCCTCGTCTATTAGGAGCACCTGCAACTGAAACTGTACCTACTTTAATTCCTCGTAAAAGTGATGATGATACTGGTATAGGTTGGGAAAGTGCTAATAATTTAGCATTAATAGCTGGAGGAAATACTGTAATTACTATTAAAAATAATATGTTAAGTGGTTCACATTTATCTACTGGTTCTTTTGGAGCAGTAACGGTAGCGGGATTTGCAGGTGATGATAACTTGGCAGACTTTTCATCTTCTATATCAACAAGAGTAGCTTCAGTTTCTTCAACTGGTGTAACTGATGTAGTAGGAGGTACTGGTATAAGTGCTGATAGAACAGATAGCACTGAAACGGTTTCTATAGATTTTAACGATTCCACTTTACAAGATACAATAAGCGGTTCATTCTCAGCAGCACACTTAGCTTCTAAAATACCAAACATAGTATCTGGTTCACCACAACTTGCTGTAGACATAAGTGGTTCTTGGAGAGGTGAACTTAGCTCTAGTGCATTAACTAATGTTGGTGGTGGTGTGAGTGGTAGTGCAACATCAACCGGTTCATTTGGAAGACTTGAGATTGCAGGTGACATAACAGCAAGTGGTACAATAAGAGCTGATGCTTTTGAATCTGTAAATGGTGGTACTAAAATTGATTTTAATGATAGTGTGGATGTTCAAGGTGATATAACAGCAAGTGGTAATCTTTTAGTAGTAAATGATATTACTGGTTCTGGTACATCTACTGGTTCTTTTGGTACTGTATTAGTAGGAGGATTTGCAGATAAAAATATTGTTAACTTTTCATCTTCAGTAGAATCAAGACTGCAAGTTATATCAGAGGGAGAAATTACAGCAATAACTCCAGGAACTGGTTTATCAGACGATAATGGAAATAGTGCTCAGATTCAGAGTGGACCAGTTACATTACAACTAGACTTTAATGATTCCACTTTACAAACTACAATAAGTGGTTCATTTAGAGGTGAATTAAGTTCTAGTGGTTACTTACGTCAAGTTAGTACAGCAATTACTGGAGCAAATACTTTAGTATCGGGAGGTTTAGCTGATAGACTAGAATTAGCAGAATTAGAATTACTTGAACCTTTACTTTCAAGTTCTACTCAGATTGCTGCAGACATAAGTAGTTCATGGAGAGGTGAGCTTAGTTCTAGTGCATTAACTAATGTTGGTGGTGGTATTAGTGGTTCTTTTGTTTCAACTGGTTCATTAGGACGTATAGAAACAAAAATGATTTCTGCTTCAAGAGTTGAAGGTGATTGGTTACCTAGTTCTGACGATATTTTTGATTTAGGTTCCAGCACCTCAAAGTGGAAAGATTTATATTTAGATGGTACTGGTAGTATTGATTTGTTAAAAGTAAACGATAAAATAGAATATAATGGTGTAACTATAAATGCTAAAGCAGCCGAATTTGTCGCGACAGGTTCTAATTTTGTGTTTAAAGCTACGAATAATTCTAATCTACTTTCTTTAGTTGATACTAACGGAGATTTATCGGTTAAATTTGATGAAAAAATAATAGTTTTAGCTCCTAAAACAACTGTAGGTGATGATAGTGATGCTGTTGCAGGAGGATTAATTTATAGTAGTTCAAATGAATTTTATTTAGGATTTGCAGATTAATATGTTTGAAGAATTAATAGGACAATATGGTTGGATAGCAGTTACCTTTGGTTTAGGTTTCTTTTTTAAAGAATCGATAATCAATATGATACAAGGTATGCAAGTTTTTATAGGTAATGATTTTAACAATGATGATGTTATCTATATAAGTGGTAGAGAAGCAAGAATAGTTCGTGTAGGTATAACAAAAACTGTATTTTATATGACAGATAGAAATACAAAGATGATTGTACCCAACGAAAAATTAAAAGATTTAACAATGGAAAAAAGATTAACACCAGGTCATCATTTAGCTAAAGGTGGTTACCTACCTAAGTCTACTGATAATTTATCAGATAAAGAAAAAGAAGGATTACATGCAGTAGCAGATGAGATAACTGTAAAACATTAAATGTTCAAAATTTATTAAAAAATATGTTGTGTATATATTTATGTATATACTATTAAAACAGGAGAAAAAAAATGCCTAATTGGAAAAAAGTAGTAGTATCAGGTTCTAGTCCAGAATTGTCTGATGTACAAGTTTCTACATTTGGAGATAGTCCAGGTTCATATGGTACTGTATCGCATCTATCTTCGTCTATAGCAACTAGAATAGCATCTACAGAAGGTGGTAGTGTAGCAAATGTAGATGGTAGTGATTATATAGATTCGACACGAGTAGGAAGCACCGAAACAATCTCTATAAAAAATAATTTTATACAAGCAGTCTCTGGTTCAACTAGAGGAATATTAAGTGGTAGTTATGTAAAAGATGTTGGAGGTGGTGTAAGTGGTAGTGCAATATCAACCGGTTCCTTTGGAAGATTAGAAGTATTAGGTACTGGTAGTATATCAGGAGATTTAGTTATAGGTGGTAATATAACAATAGGTAACGGTAATACTGATAATATATCAATTGGAGGAGAATTTAACTCCAATCTAGTACCAGATACAACAAATACTTTTGATTTGGGTACACTAGATAAAGCATGGAACAGATTGATGATAAATCAAATTACTGCAAGTGGTGATATTAGTGGCTCTGGCACATCTACTGGTTCTTTTGGTCACTTATTAGTAAACGGTACAAACGTGAACGCTTTAAGTGCTGGTCAAATAAGAGATATAGGTGCAGGAATAGTATCTAGTTCTGCAGAAGGTGATGGTCAAGGACAAGTAAAAATTAATGATGTTAATGTAAATATAAATGATTTAGGAACTGATGATTCTCCTACATTCAGTGGTCTAACAGTTTCAAATAACTTAAACGTAAATGGTAACTTAGATGTAAACGGTACACTAACAACTATTGATAGTGCAAATTTAAGAGTAGCAGATAGATTCATTCTAGCAGCTAGTGGGTCAACAAGTGGTGACGGTGGTCTTGTAGTTAATACGAATAACGCAGGTAGTGGTAGTGCATTCTTTTATGATGATAGTGCTGTGAGATGGGGCTTGACAGGTCAAAATGAAACTGGTGGTACTCAAATAACAGCAACACCAAGACAATACGTGACAACAGTTTCCCAATCAAGTGGAGCACCTACTGGTAATCCAAGTGATTTCGGTACCGACACTGCATCAAGAGGTGGTTTAATGTATATAGATACTGCAACTGGAGAAATATATATTTACTCATAAAAATTAAAATAAAGGTTTATTTAAATGGCAGTAAATGCTCAAAAACATAGAACTGTAGTTGATGAGATAGCTAAACTTAATAAAATTGAGATAGAATTTTTGTTTGAAGTAATTAAGAATGCTATGATTCCAGGTAAACATATTCAAACAGCTTTTGAAATTGTAACTAAATTAAAAAATCAATATCAGTTATATGGAAAAACAAATCTCGTAAAGAGAAAGACTACAACACAAAACGATGTGATTAAAACCAAAGTTGAGGAAGTTCAAAAAGAACTTAAAGAACAGGACGGAGAACTTTGGGTGAAAACAGAATAACTTATTGGCCTGATAATTCAGGAAGTGGGCTCAAAAGAGTTACCAACCATAAGGAGATAAAAATAGATGCCTAGCTGGAAAAAAGTCATATTGTCTGGTAGTAATGCCAGCTTGTCTACCCTTACCACAATTGGTAACGTAAGTGGTTCTGCAACATCAACTGGTTCTTTCGGTAATATCTCAATAGTAGGATTTCCTAATGTATCTCAATCTTTAGCAGCAGCTGATACATTGGGAGACCACCTTGCAACACAAAATTTAAATTTACAAGGTAATGAAATAGAATCTGCTTCAAGAGTATTAGCTAATGCTATATCTGGAAGTAGTATAACTGCAAGTATAGGTACTTTTGCAGACTTACTTGCAACTTTTGTAAGCTCAAGTAATGCTGACTTTAATAGATTAACTTCAAGTTTATTAGATGCAGAAGTAATTACAGTTACACAATTAAGAGGAGGTAGTCCTCTTGAAATAACAGCATCGAATTTCATTATAACTAAAAGTGGTTCGTTAACATTATCAGGTTCTTCTACTGCTTCTTTTGATAGAATAATAGGTTCTGGAAAATTTTCATTAGGTAATTTTACAGATGTCTCAACTTCTTTATCTAACATATCACAATCTATAGTACCTTCTGGTTCAGTTTTTGTTACTCAAGTATCTAGGTCAGTAGCTCAGTTTGGATTTGGTCAAGGTGCTGAAGTAACTGCTTTAAGTAATTCTTTACAAAGTAGAATTGTATCTAATAAAGATGATATTGACCAACTTCAAGGAGCAGGTAATACACAAGGTGTGGGTGAATCAAATACTCCTATTTTTGCTGGATTAACTATAAATGGTACTATAACTGGTTCTATAATAAGTGCTTCTGCTATAACTGCTTCTGACATATCAAGTTTAATAGAAGGCATAGATATATCTAATCTTTCACAATCTTTAGCTAGTAGATTACAAGCTGAAGAAGGAGAAGCAGAAGGTTCAGTTATCAGTAGCTCTACTCAAATAGCAAGTGCTATATCCGGTTCATTGGGAGCAAATGCTTCACTTATTAGAAGTTTAAATGCAACCGGAATCACAGGTTCTTTTACAGCAACATCAGGTGGTTTAGCAACAAGAGTTACTAATTTTGTAGATGGTACCGTTACTCTAGTAAGTGGTTCTGGTGTATCAACGGGTTCATTTGGACACTTAATGCACGAAGGTAAAAGTTTCGATGATGCTGTGAGTGAGTCAGTAGCTCAGTTTGGATTTGGTCAAGGTGCTGAGGTAACTTCTTTAAGTCAATCTTTACAAAATAGAGTTCGTTCTTTTGAAGAAGATAGTATCGTTTCTAGTTCTACACAAATAGCATCTAGTATCTCAGGTTCACTTTCTGCTACTGCAATAGCAGCATTAGGAGCAAGAATAATTTCAGCTTCAAGTGATACCGTTGTAGACTTAAATGGTAAAAAAATATTATTCAGTAATGTTTACAGCACAGAAGGTGATTTACCCTCTGCTACAGATAATCATGGTATGTTTGCTCATGTTCATGGTACTGGTTTAGCTTATTTTGCTCATGCAGGTAATTGGGTTAAATTAGCTTTATATAGTGGAAACATATCAAGTTCAGCTCAGATAGCAAGTGATATATCTGGTTCGTTTCTTTCTTTATCTCAGTCTTTAGCCGATAGATTACAAGCTGAAGAAGGAGAAGCAGAAGGTTCAGTTATCAGTAGTTCACTACAGATAGCTTCAGCCATAAGTGGTTCTTTTTCTAAAGTACATCTATCATCAAAAGTTCCAAATATAGTTTCTAGTTCTATACAAATAGCATCTAGTATCTCAGGTTCACTTTCTGCTACTGCAATAGCAGCATTAGGAGCTGGTATTGTATCTGGTTCTGGGCAAGTTAATGATATTTTACCCGATGACCTATTAAGTGGTTCAGCACAAATAGCATCAGATATTAGTGGTTCTTTTAACGCAGCATCTAATTCTATAGCAATAGATATAAACTCGTTACAAAGTAGTGTAACTACACTTGAATCTGGAGCAACAGCTACAGTCATAAGTCAAAGTGTAGCAAGTGCAACTTGGGCAGTAACTCATTCATTAGGAACTAAATATCCAGCTATAACCGTATGGGATGGTGATGATAATGTTATTGTACCATCAAATATAAAAGCAGATACATCTGATACATTGACTATTTCTTTTACCGAAGCAGTATCTGGTAAAGCATCTATTACATTAGGAGCTGGAGGAATAAATAGTGATAGTTTTAATTCTACAGTTAGTGCCTCACTAGTAAGTCGTATAGATAGTAATAAGAGTAGCATAAATACTTTAAATGCAAAAACAATTATAAGTTCTTCGGGACAATTATCATCTGCTATAACGGGAGCATTTGCAGCAGCGTCAGGTGGTTTCTCTAATAGATTACAAGTTGCAGAAGCAGAATTATCACTAACATTATTAAGTGGTTCTGAACAAGTGGAAGCTTTACTACCGACTGGTACCGTTTCTGGTAGTTCACAAATTACAGACGTAGTAACTCAAACATACATTTCACAATCAGCTGCAGCAGCAGGATTCGGTTCTGGTGGCGGAGGAGGAGGTGGTGGTTCAGGCATCTTTACTTCTGGTGCAGGGATTTCACAAAGAACATTATCTGATGTAATTATTACAGGTTCAATATCAATCGAAGCTTCCGGTTCTGAAACTGGTAGCACTTTATTTGACGTGGTGGGAAACAGTGGTACACTTTTTCAATTAAATGACATATCATCAGGTTCGTTATTTGCAGTAAACAAGGCATCCGGTGTTCCAATAGTTGAGTCATTTAGTGATGGTAAGACTGAAATAGGTCCTTTTAACAATAAAGTTATTATTGATGGAAATATAAGTGGTTCTGCTTCATCAACTGCATCTTTTGGTGCATTATTAGTTAATGGTTCTACCGTAGGTGGTGTCACTAGTGGAGATATTGCAAATTTAGGAATAGGAATAATTTCAGGTAGTTCACAATTACCAAGTGGAACAATATCTGGTAGTTCACAATTAGCTACTGCTATATCAGGTTCATTGGGTAGCAATGCATCATTAATCAGAAGCCTAAATGCAACAGGTATATCTGGTTCATTTAATACTGGTTTTGAATTTACAGGAACGATAAGTGGTTCAGGAACTTCAACTGGTTCATTTGGTTTAATACGAGTTGGTGGTAATAATTTTAGTACTGCAGTTAGTGAGTCAGCAGCTGCTCATGGATTCGGTTCTGGAGGAGGTGGAGGTGGAGGTATATTCACATCAGGTAGTGGAATTACTGAAAGAACATTACGAAATATATTTGTTACTGGTTCAATATCAATCGAAGCTTCTGGTTCTGAAACTGGTAGCACTTTATTTGATGTCGTAGGAAACAGTGGTACACTTTTTCAATTAAATGACATATCATCAGGTTCACTATTTGCAGTAAATAAAGCTTCTGGTGTTCCAATAGTTGAGTCATTTAGTGATGGTAAGACTGAAATAGGTCCTTTTAACAATAAAGTTATTATTGATGGAAATGTTAGTGGTTCAGCAACTTCAACTGGTTCGTTTGGTCAATTACTGATTGGTGGTAGTGAAGTAAGTACAACAGGAATAAGTGGTTCATGGAGAGGTGAACTAAGTTCTAGTAATCAAAAATTTGTAGGTGGTGGAGTTAGTGGTAGTGCAACTTCAACTGCTTCTTTTGGTTATATAGAATTGAATGGTTCAAAAGTAACAGCTGGAGGAGGAACTGTAACTGAGATAGAAGGTACAGGTACTGTAAGTGGTATTACTTTATCTGGTACGGTAACTACTAATGGACAATTATCATTGGGTGGTTCATTGACATTTGATTCATCAAATAGAACTGCAATATCAGGAGCTTTTGCAGCAGACTCACATAGTTTACAAGGTAGAATTGAAAGTTTATCGACAGGAGCAGTTACTGCAGCTTCAATCAGAGCTGCAGAAGCAGGTGTGCTCTCTGGTTCTGCTCAAATAGCAAGTGCTATTTCAGGTTCTCTTGGAACAAATGCTACATTAATAAGAAGTCTGACAGCAGCTGGCATATCTGGTTCGTTAGCAGCAACAACTATTGCTAATTTAGCTGCAGGTATAGTATCAAGTTCAACACAAATTTCAGCTTCAGGTTTCATAACTTCAGCTTCAGCAGTAGCATTGGGATTCGGTTCTGGTGGAGGAGGTAGTTCATTTACAGCAACCGGTATAACTGGTTCATTTGCAGCAGCATCAGGTGGTTTCTCTAATAGAATCGGTACAGATTCTGGTTCATTTTCAACTAGAGTAACTTCACTAGAATCTGGAGGTGGCGGTGGCGGTGGTTCAGGTATCTTTACTTCTGGTGCAGGGATTTCACAAAGAACATTGTCTGATATAATAGTTACAGGTTCTATGGAAATAAAAGCATCAGGTTCTGCAGAAGGTAATACGTTATTAAATACTAACGGCAATGCAGGTTCAATTTTACAGTTAACTGATGATTTATCAACTACTTTATTTTCAATAGCAAAACCTTCAGGTTTACCAGTGATGGAAGTTTCTGCTTCTGGTAGAGTTGCACTAGGACCCTTCGGAAGCCCAATACTGATAGACGTAAACGGTCACTTGAGTGGTTCAGGAACTTCAACTGGTTCATTTGGACATTTAATAGTAGATGGTACTACAATAACACAAACCACAGCAACTTCTATAGCAG
>Ga0160423_10004918_pt1 | contig 10947 bp, 10 predicted proteins | sample CRUFie14St8metaG_FD_108191 | JGI IMG/M metagenome (GOLD analysis project Ga0160423, IMG submission 108191) | Marine microbial communities from the Costa Rica Dome - CRUD Field 142mm St8 metaG | ecosystem: Environmental > Aquatic > Marine > Oceanic > Photic zone | place: Costa Rica: the Eastern... | reverse complement strand
TATACTTTACACTTTTTATTTTTTGTTTCCCGCAAAACAAACTTGGACAACACTTCAGAGGTTTGAAATCTGTCCATTGTGCTATTGTTGTGAATATGTGCTTTGACAATCAATCCAACATCAGGGTCGTCCTTGAACTCCTCAACAAAATTCCTTATCATTTCACTCAGGTTTTTTCTAGGAGCAAATTGTGACACACATAAAAAGTTTGTAGTTGTTGTAATTTCATCATAACCCTCAAAACGCTGGCGCTCTTCCTTCATTTTATTATAAAAAGGAATTACCTCAATAGGGGTTGTGATCTTACTGTTATTCAGTTGGTCAGTAGTTTTTTCAAGATTCTTTTTAGCATGTTCGGAGACAACCAAAATTTTCTTCATCATATTACATTTAGAGACCCACTCTGGTGGCGCTGATACTGTTTCGAGCGCTGCTGTGACCCCTATATCATAATTGGTTACATTTTCAAATTCATTTGGTGGTCTAACCTGATAACAACAATCAAAGGAGCTTTTCATTGATTGTCCTGTTGATTGAATATATTTGAGGTATGTTTGTGTTTTCTTTATGTTTTCTAAATACTTTTGTTCATACTTGGTACTTGTCGTAGCATTAGCCCACTGTGTTGCCAGAATATAAGTATCAAATCGATCATCTTCTAAAAATGCGTCAGCGAACATTCTTGCATGTTCACTATACCCACTCACATTACATACAGGACCAATTACAAGGATTCTTTTTTTTGTCATAGCTCTATCATCCTCCATGGCTTATATTCTTTTCTATTTTCCCATGAGCCATACTTTTCATGGATTTCTTGCATCAAAGCAACCCAGCGATCACCGTAATCTTTGAAGTTATAATTCTTCATGACGTGTTCTCGACCTTTTCGTCCAAGATTTTGTCTTTCTGTTTTAGACATAGAATACATTTTATTCATTGCATCTAAAAAGTCTTGTTTTGAAATCCTATCTTCAAAGATATAGGGAACTTGTTGAGATCCGATGATTGCTTTTGATGCTGGCTCTATACCGATGCCAAACCATTGCTCGCCGTCTGTCACTTGTTCTTGAAGTCCGCCGGTCATAGATACAATTATTGGTGTCTCACAAGATAAGGATTCAAGAGTTGCTAATCCAAAACCTTCAGCATCAGCAATGTTTATAGTACAATCAGCAACGTTGTAGAGTTTTGATAATTCCTCTGGTGGCATTTTTTGTTTTGAAAAGATTATCTCACTATTTACCATCCCAAGTGACTCAGCAAGATACTCCAAAGGCTGACCATGTTGATCTGAAGGGTCTGTGTGCATGATTAGACTTACCTTCTTGCTATCCACATGATCTTGTTCTAAGAATTCAGAGAACCATGTAATGAGAGTACCGCTTTGTTTTCTTCTTGCATTCCTATTGTTCCAGAAAAAGATAAAACGATCATTCAAATCTGGATTATTTTCTAAGACCTGATTGATAACGTCTTGATCTACTTTTTTGAAAATATTCATTGGAACAGCATGAGGCAAATAAACCTCATTGACTTCTGGTGCTACTGTTTGAACAATATCACTTGTCACTTTTGAAATGGTGACAACCGTATCATTTGATTCATAAAATTTCTGATTGTATTTTGGGGGAGGGTAGTTATCCCAAACATGATAATAAACCATTGGCACATTCTGCCTAATGTCGTCATCAAATGCCCATAGCCACTCATAGTATCTTGGATCTGTCATAAACCATACAACGTCAGGCTTATATTCTCTAATGATCGATAATACTTTTATTTTGTCGCCATAGCCATCAACTGGCAACACACTCCAATTTTCGTTTACTTTCATAAGGTTATAGTTTGGGTGTTTGATAGCGCCGCCAAGTGAAAAGATATCAAACTTACCACTGTCCACTAAAGCCTCAATCATATACTTAGTTTGAGTTCCCACCCCAGATGGAAGCAATGGATGATCGCCCAGGGTTAGAACTTTTATTTTATTAGACATACAACTGACCTCACTTACAGTGTTCTGTGTTGTAAAATTCACAAACTCCAAATCTGTCTTTACAGTCAACACATGAGTTTCTGTTTTTTACATAATTTTCTTTTGTTATATTATGCAGAGCTTTTGTCAATGCGTTAAGTGCATCTGTTGTTCTTTTTTTGGCTGCCGTAACTCTGACAAACTCTGCTTTCTTGCCTGGCTTTGCTGTTCTTTTCAATAAAACAAAATGACAGTCGATGTCTTTTGGATCTACTTCATATTTCCTAGCATAAAAGTGCTTGTAAAATACAAGCTGATATGCCATGATCTTGTCGCTTTTCTTTTCCCTTTTCCAACCCCACGAACAAGTCTTCCAATCAATAAGGTGGACTTTCTTATCTTTTTTGGAGTAGACCACAAGATCAATAAATCCTTTGAACTTTTTTTCTGCTTCGGTAAATTCCGTGATAGGAACATACAATTGCTCCTCAGCAGCTAAGACTTCCCAATCTTCTCCGAGTCTTCCAAACTTATCAGCAAGACAACGATAAAGGTCAGGAATGATTTGCACTCCATTTACAAGCCAGTCTTTGAGTTTGAAATTGGCTTTGGCATCGTGTTGTGCGGCTTTGGGCAAGGAATTCAACTCAGTAATAAATTGATCCCTAACTAAAGATTCAATTGATCCACTCTTCTTATACTTCTCTGGGGAAGTCAAGGTGAATTCACAAACTGTGTGTACGGCTTTTCCGAAGGCAGTAAAAATATTGCCTTCAAATTGCTTTACCTTATCAATGTAGGTTAGCTTGTGATAGTGGGGACAGATGTGCCAATTCCGCCATTCGGAATAAGATATATGCTTGCCAGCCAACGTAGCCTGCTTTCTTTATAGGTTGTGAATCTTATCTATCTTATTATATAATACAGGACTGATTTCATAAAGCTTTTCTTTTTTTCCTAAATAATAAGCCTCAAATCCTGTAGCAAAATACTCCCTTATAGATACAGCACCATAGGGTCTAACGAAAACACCGCTTGTTATTAGTTTTAGCATATTACCACCCACACGGCGATACAAGAAATTATCAAACTCTTTATTATACGACGTATTGGTAAAATCATACTCCTGGGTCCAATAGCCTTCAGATCTTAACTCAAACTCGATTTCTTTTCTTTTCTTGAGAAACTCTTTTTCTATCTCTCCGTCGCCATAGATTTCTTCACTATGAGTTGTTTCAATGTGGTGAGCCATTTCATGGATAAGATCATCTAACAAGTCAGCCAAATCATCTTGTTTGTCTGTTATAAAAAGGACACCATCCCTATACAAAGCAGATATGTTTCTAACATCAAACTCTTCTCTGTGAGCAATTTCCACACCCTTGAGAGAAGAGAAATAAGACGAAGGAAACGCCTTCTCTACTGCCTTGAATACTGGGGAAAAATCAACCTCCGTATCAGATTTCTGAACAACTGGTACATTTCCAAACTTGAAATGCTTTGTTGTGCTTTTGACTTTTTCTTCGATGTACAATCTCATAGTATTTCCGCTGCCAAAGTTGCTAAATGTGATCTCTCGCCCTTATAAAGAGTTACGTGACCAGATAGTTGGTACTGTTTAAATTTTTCTACAGCGTGAGTCAGACCATTTGAGACAGCGTCAACATAAGAGTTATCTATTTGTTGAACATCACCTGTCAAAATCAGCTTGGTGCCGTGACCCACTCTTGTTATTATAGTCTTCAATTCGTGTGCTGTTAAGTTCTGTGCCTCATCGACAATAATAAAGGCATTCGAAATAGATCGTCCCCGAATAAAGGTCATGGCTTCAATTTCAATGATACCTTGTTCTATTTGCATGTCTAAAGCCATACGGTCACCGTACAGATGTTCTAGATTATCTCTTAGTGGGGCAATCCAAGGTGCCATCTTTTCTTCAAGAGTGCCTGGGAGGAAACCAATATCTCTCCCCATAGGCTGAACAGGACGTGTGATTATCAATTTATCATAACCCCCTGATCCACGAGAAGTATTAATGACTTGTTCTAAGCCGCAAGCCGCCGCTAATAATGTTTTACCAGTTCCTGCTGGTCCTGTCAAGGAAACAATATGAACATCTTTATCGAAAAGCAAATTCATTGCAAAGTCTTGTTCTTTATTTTTTGCTGATAACCCCCATATGTTTTTGTATTTGTTTATTTTTCTTAGAGGTTGTCCATCTGATTTATATCTACAGATTGCTGACCTACCTTCTGTTGTTCCTTTGAGGACAACAAATTGGTTGGGGTGTAAGTTGTTATCTTCTGGTAAGCAAACATCAACACCACTGTAGAATTTATCTATTACTGAATCTTCAACTGTTATTTCTGTGCATCCGTCGTATAAGTTTTTCACAGAACTAATGACTTTCTCTGGTTGGTAATCTATACACTTGATCCCAAAAGAATCGCACTTGACTCTCATATTTATATCTCTGGAAACAACTGTAAGATCACGCCCTTCGGATATCAATTTCAAAGCGACAGCAATAATTTTATTGTCTGAATCTTCTACTTTCATGCCTTCTGGTAGGAATTCTTTACTATACTGTGCTACAAAAAGCTTTCCTTTGCCCCTGCCAAGAGTAACTCCTTCCATCAAACTACCCTTTGATCTCAGAGTATCTAAGAATTTATTTGTAATCCTTGCATTTAATCCAGGGGTATCTTGCCTGTGTTTATGTTTGTCGATTTCATCTAAGACAATTGTTGGGATTGCAACATCGCTTTTTTTGAAACTTAAAACGGATCTAACTTCAGTCAATAAAACATTTGTATCTATTAGTACTGTTTTGGTCAATTTTATGACCTCCTTGTCTGTAATAATAAATAGTTGTTTACGCAAAGAAAAAGCCGCCCGAAGGCGGCTGGTGGAGGTAGGGAGAATCGAACTCCCGTCTTGTCTAGTTCCATAGAAGGGTCATTCACAAGGTTAGATCTGTTTTTTTCGTCCGACAGAGCACTTGACTAGATCATTTTTTTCTTTTTATCGCAAGAATAATCAAAAGCAGTTCGTTATATCATATACGGCTTTCTGTTTTTTGGCTGCCGCCGCCTCAAGCTAAGTCAGGTTATTAAGCTGCTTGTGCTAGTTCGAAATCGTCGTTTGCGATTAGAGTTTAAGCGTTTTTAGTGAGCCACGCTTCCCTCACCCTTGCACCTTTTCTACTTTCCCATCAATCGATACCGTTTACCCCCTTATGTTCAAACTATACTATTATACGCAATAGTTGTCAAGTTATTTATAGCTTAAAAAGTTTTATAGCTAACAATAATAGTTTAAATTAAAAATAGTAGTAAAAAAATAGAGATTAGTTTTGATAGCTTTCAAAGCAGGCAAACTGATTATACAAGAAGCTGAAATAGTGTAAAGGGTAAAAATAAACTTTTATAAATCTAAATCAAACTCTTCTGTATCTTCAACAGGTTCTGGTTCTTCTGGATCTTCTACTGGATCCTCTTCCATATCTGTTTCTTCTTTTTCCTTCTCATACTCTGGAGTTGTAACGTCTGGAAGGGTTGTTGCTAAATCAGCTTCAAACTTATCAAAGTAAAGGAGAAGGTTAGTAATCAAGTAATCATAGAACATGTCCCTGTCCTGATCATCTGCTAACATATCGTAAGCATCAACAGTTTGTTTTTCAATTCTCTTGAAGGTTTCAGAAGCAAAGTTTCTACCAGTTTCATTCTGATCATCGATTTTCACAAAGTCATCTTCTTCTACTTCTTTTTCAATATCGATAAACTCTTCTGCTTCGGTTTCTTCATCTTTAATTTGTACTTCAATTTTCTCAGTAAGAGTAGCTCTATCAATTTCGAACACAACATTCTCACCAAGATCCTCAGCATCTGAAGTTACTTCAATTGGGCGTAATGAGTTCTTGACAGCGTGAACCAAATGATTCCGGAAAGACTCTCTCTGTTCCTTTGAGGTTGTCAGCATCATGTAATCGTCTTGAATTGTAGGAATAATAGTCTTCAACAAGTCAGCTAATACATTGATACCAGTGTAGGTACTAGGTTCTTCAGTTCCTGTCTCTGCTTCCTGAAGTATGCTACGGATAGCACTCCTCAATAGAGCTTCTCCTCTTCGAGCCTCAGTAATTTTACTTACAAGCCTCTTCCTAACATATTCTCTGACCATTTGCTCAGCTATTATTTTTTTACGCTCAATCATGTATCGGACTCTCCATATCCTTATAATTATCTTCTTCTTTGTCGTTTTCCACGATTAACTTTAGGTTTGGAATTATTTCTTCTAGAAGTTTTCCGGACTGGTACCGGTAGAGAGAACCCGCCAGCCATGCCAGCAGACCCTAATGAAATTTCATCAATAACACTATCAATCTCTCTATCAAGCTCAGAAGATCCAGTCAAAGTTGACCACAATGCCTCGGCATCGGCTGATGGTGGAACATAAGATAAAAAAGTATCCTTGTCATTATTAACAATTGCTTTTCTCATATCACGGGCGCTGTAAATCAAACCTTCTGAGGATTGTATTGGGTCTTCAACTATATCCTCTACTGTAACACCTGGGTTGTGCTTTTCGGCATATTCCTGCGCTCCGTCAAATCTAGTGTCTCCAACATCTTTGCTGCTTTTGACAAGTAGAATTGTATCGTTAGGATCAGCAGTCACAGGATCAGCAATGAACTCATAGACTGCTTGTACAGGACTTCTGTAGTCAGCAATTTGTACCCCTATATTTGGTTCACCATTTTCAAGATATGTTTTCCAAATTGATAAAGCTTGTTCGTTACTAACTTCTGGGTAATCGACCGGGGATATCATAATAAGAACTTCATCAACATCTGGTCTTTTTGCTATTTGATTGACGTAATCAAAATGACCTCGATGAGGTGGTTTGAACTTACCTGGGAAAAGAGCTACTCGCTTTCCGGAAAGATCTTCTTCTATTTCTTCTGAGATATCTGAACGTTGTCCAGGATCCTTTTGTGAAATTTGTTGAGTCATCTCATCAGCAACAACCTTAGATTGATTGATGGCTTTCTGTCCAGCACTAATAGCATCGCTTCTATCTTGATAAGTGAAGTAATCGTTTACACTTTCAGATAATTTGGCAGTTGCATCAAATACTTTCTGAAGGTTGTCAGATAAGAACTCCATATATTGTTCGGCAATATCGATTATTCTCTCTGTAGAAATTGGTAGTGTGCCAAGAGTTTCATAGTCCAAGTTTTTAGCGACTGCTTTAAGTTGAGCAGGACTGACTGCCCACTGAGTACCAGATTCTTGGAGCAGTCCCTCGGATATTAGTTTTCTATTTTCTTCTACTGTATAAATTTTGCTAGCTGCTAATTGTTGCGGCTCTATATCAGTTCCGTCTGGCATTTCATCACTGACTGTTACTTTGTCATCTGGTGCTGTGGGTGGCTTTTTCCTGTTTCTATAGCCCTTTGTAAGTTGTAAGAGCCTATACTTTTCAGGCCAGTTACCGTCACCCTTCAGTTTATTCAACCTCCTGATTGAATTTTCGGTCGAACGGGCAATCTTAGAAGGTAGTGTAAATAAGTCAGCCTCTTTGGTTGTACCGCCTTTAGCAGATGCAATAATTGCATTTATAAAATTGTCTCTTGTGAATGTGAACTTCTCAAGTGCTATCTTGTCACCATCTTTTCTGGCAACAATATACACCATTTCACCAAATTCTTCCAAGGAATCAATCAGATTGGTATAACTTCCTTCAATGTTTGTTGTTTGGTTCAATAGCTTGAGACTGATTGGTACTGGTTTTGTATCTTCAAGTTCAGTAAATGCAATGAGATCTTGAATGGGTAAGTTGCCTTTTTCGCTTACTTCTGCCTCTTGCCTTCCACGAAACAGGGCAGATAAAAAACCTTCAAAAACGAATCCAGCAGAAGCAGAATTGAAGCTTTTAATGACTGCTGATAGGGATTCTAATAAAATAAGGGTACTAATAATTCTCCTTGGAGATCTAATACCACCACGAGGGTTGTTAATACTGTCATTTAGAAATGTAAGCTTTTCTTGAATGGTTGCACCACCGCCAACGGTGTCAAAGATCTTTTGGATTTGCTGGCGCTCCATAGAGCTTGGATCGCCCCAAGCCTCAGTAGGAACAAACTTAGGAAGAGATAAAACAAATTGTTTTGCTTTTTCCCTCTTAATGTTTTTCTCATCCTCTGTTAGGATACTTTTAGGTCGTAGGACACTCTCCTTAGCAACGGATGCTGTTCTTCCACCATATTTGAACATTCCAAGAATCTGATTTAGCGGAGCAAAGTTCCCAGAGAATTTATATGTATGACCATCATAATCAAACACTACAGCCTCGACAGGAGTTGTAATTTGTGAAAAGTCTTTTATTTTGTTTAGGTGCCTTTGCATTACCTCCATAGCGGCAGGATCTTCAGATCCAGTTTCGGTAATACTCCTTACGGCAGTGGCTAATTCATCTTTTAGACGCTTTACTTCAGCAGATGTATCTGCTATAAAAACACTATCTAAACCTTTGATAAGCTCAACTGCAAAATCGTGTATAATGCTCTCCAAGGGTTCAATGGCTTGAAAAAGTAATAATTTTTTAGATTTTATAATATCATTCAAGTCTGCGAGATCTTCTTGAGATAATCCTCTTTTGATTGCTCTCAATCCAAGATTACCAGGAAGTTTCATTAGATACCTAACAATTTCCTCTTTCAATTCTTTCGAAAGATCTGTATCCATACCTCTCAAAAGTCTTTCAAACATAAAATCTTCAATAGTTGATTCATCGTTCAGTCCTAGATCTGACAATTGCCTGTTTATCATTGCAATGGATTTAGAGAGGACTGTTTCGTCTTCCATCCTTTGCAATTGTATGATTGCTTTTCTAGCTAGTTTGAATCTACTTTCTGTATTTGTAAGATGCGATTGCATTCTCTCTAATGCATTGTCTATTATTTCTAAAGATCCCGAAGGTATTGGATCTTTTTCGCCTGTTTCTTTGTTATATAAAAAATGACCAACACCATGAATTTTCAGTGTTTTATTATCATATTTGATTATATTTACCGATCCTGGGTCGGTGGGATCACCCTCAGTGCCTGGATCCATTATTTCTGAATTGTACCAAATGTTGGCATCCGGTCCAAAGGCTTTTATTTTTTCTTTATCGGATAATGCTTGAACCGCTTTTTCGAAAGCATCAAAACCATTTACAAAAGCATTTTCTAATCCACCTCTTCCAGCAAATTTTTGAGCCAAACCAACGGCATCTAAACCACCAGAATTTAGGTTACCTTTGTTTCTTGCCCCTTTTGCCTTCCCTTCGGCAACAGAATATGAAATAAATAAATTCTGTCCATCTACTTTTTCCTCAGTAGACAGTTCCGCATTAGCTGCGGCACGAATTATTTCTTTCATTTTAGCAAAAGTTAGATCACGGTTTTCATATAGGTGATCCATGTGTCCAGCAACACCACCCATTTTTACTTATCCTCGTTTAAAAGTTTCAGTTCCGCCTCTAAAGATTCAACACGTTCATTTAAAGATCTTACATGACTCTTTATAGATCGAAGGTGTTCTTTTGCTAAAGAGATTCTGTTCGTATCTCTTTTGTTACTTGTTCTAATAGACGTAACTATATCATACAATGCTTGAATAGAGGCAGACGGATCTACCTTGATAGCCTCCTTTAGAAGGATTGCTTTAGTTATTTTTCTTAGCACTTGACTTCTTCTTGCTTGCAGATTTGCGGGCACGTTTTGGCTTTTCTTCGGCAACAGGTTCTTCACACTCATCACCTGAGCAGTCTTCTGTCTCACACGCCTCGTCCTCGCAGACTTCTTCTTCAACTACTACCTCTTCTTGAGGTTGTTCTTGTGCGGGTAAACGACCTGCGGCTGCTAGTCTTGCCGCTCTTCTTTTTCTTCTGAGTCTTGGGCTTGCCATTTTATATTATCCTCCAGATAATGAGTAGAACTCATAATTTCACTCTATAAATAGTTACCAAATTCTTTCTATGTCCTATACAGATCCTGATTCTTCGATGATAACACCATCGTCAATCACTTTAAATACATATTTGGCATTTGATCCGCTAAGGTTTGTACCATTAATAAACAAGTAATTTGAAGAACCTGAGACATATAAGCTTTTATTTGCTGTTAGCAAATCGCCCTGAAGAGTAAACCATCCAGTGTTTGTATCAATCGAAGCAACGCTATCCGATACAGATACAGTAAGGTTGTCTACTTTTAGAATATTATCTGTCAAAGATGCATCAAGAGCAGCTATGGTTGAATTGATGGTGTCAACATCAGCATTCAAAGTAGATAACTCAGCAGAGTGAGCCGCATCTGTTGATAGACTTTGTTGAAACCCTAAATCATTCTCTAGATCGTGCGCTGCCAAAAGCTTCTCAAGTGCTGTATTGGTAGCAATTACTGGATCAATAATCCCTAAATTTCTTTTCTTGCTCATTTTATTTACTCAGAGCCGGCATAATACCCAAGATCTGCATCTTTGAGATCCAATCTGTAGTGCCTGTCTACATATCCAAAAATATTAATTTTACTAGCCTGTGATGCCTTGGCGTAGATTGAAACACCTTTGTGGGGAATACCTGGGTATATTTGAATGAGTCCTGTTCTTTTTGGTATTTCTATAGCGAAAGTTTTTGTTGGATCGGAAAAGGTACCCGTTCCTCCAATCTCTATTTGTACTTCTATATTACTTGTGGAATCATGGTTAGAAGCCCATAGGAACACTTCATCGAAAGCATAATCAGTGGCAGTATGTATAAGTGTTCCAGACGTACCAACATCTATAGCAACCGTAGTGGGCGACGATCCTAAAGATAGGCGTGCGTTTTTAGTAGCCTTACTCTTAAGAGCTACTCCAGATATGTTTGGTATAGAACTTTGATTTGATAGCTTAGCCATAGAAGGGTTCCAATAAGTTTATTAG
>Ga0160423_10004917_pt1 | contig 10948 bp, 4 predicted proteins | sample CRUFie14St8metaG_FD_108191 | JGI IMG/M metagenome (GOLD analysis project Ga0160423, IMG submission 108191) | Marine microbial communities from the Costa Rica Dome - CRUD Field 142mm St8 metaG | ecosystem: Environmental > Aquatic > Marine > Oceanic > Photic zone | place: Costa Rica: the Eastern... | reverse complement strand
GGCCGGTGGTGTGGCTGCTGCGCGGGGAGGCGAGGAACACGATGGTGTCGGCCATTTCCTCTGGAGTGGTCATGCGATGGCCGAGGGGGACGAGTTGCTCGATGGCGGTGCGGGTGCCGGCGGAGTCGTTGAGGGAATCAAACCAAGCCTGATATTGGGGTGTTATACATTCGGCGGGGAGCACACAATTCACGCGGACATGGTATGGTGCAAACGCGATAGCCCATTCGCGAGTGAGTGCGTTCATGGCACCCTTAGCGGCGGCATATCCGGAGGTTTGGCCTTGGCCGGTGGTGGCGACTTTGGAGCTGACGTTGATGATGGCGCCCTGGTTGCGGATGAGTTCTTCGCGGCAAAGATGCGTGAGGGTGTAAACGTGCGAAAGATTCAGGTGCACGGAAGCCATGAATTCTTCCGGGGCGGTCTCTAGGTTTTTGCCGTCGTTGTAGCCCGCATTGTTGACGAGGACATCAATACGGCTGTGGGCGGCCAGGGTTTCTTCCACCACGCGTTGGCAGGCAGTCTCTTCGGAGAGTTCGGCTTCGATAAAGAGGCCGTTGACTTCCTGAGCCAAGGCGTTGCCTTCGGCAGGGCTGCGGCCGGTGATGATAACATTCGCGCCTTCGGCAGCAAAAGATCGAACCGCGGCTGCTCCGATACCCTTGGCACCGCCGGTGACGATTATGGTTTTGTCGGTAAGACCTAGATCCATTAGAGTGATTGATCCAAGAAAAAATGGTGCGCGAGAGAGGACTCGAACCTCCACCCCCGAAAGGACTACCACCTCAAGGTAGCGCGTCTACCAATTCCGCCACTCGCGCACGGGAGGGCGCACATAATGCCCGTGCGGTTCGGCAAATCAAGTCTGTTTTGCAGATTGCTTTTTGCTCCGTTTCTTGGGTACAAGACCGTATCAATGGCGGTTTAATTGATACCCTATGCCGGAGAAGGACCACAATGTTGTAGGGATGGAGGTGCGCCAGCTTTGGGAGCGGGGGTACGAGCAGCTCGAAAAGAAGCAGTGGGACTATGCTATGGAGCTGCTCTGCATGGCGCTGGAAAAAGAGCCGGCTTTCTTTGAGTGCCGTATGGCCCTGCGAGCGGCGCAGGTGAAGAAAAACGAGAACGCCAGCAGCCTTTCTAAGATGGCCGGAACCGCGGTCAATGCACACAACATGGCGCAGGCCAAGGTGGCCTTGGCTCGAAAGAATTATTTCAGAGCTATGTCATACGCGGAAAAAGTACTCTGCGCGGACCCGGAAAGCTCGGTGGCACATCGTGTAATCGTGGATTCCTCCGCCGCGCTGGATCTGCCGCAGACCATGATTTCCTCGCTCCAAATGTTAAAGAAGGTGAACCCGGAGAACAAGGATTTGACCCAGAAACTGGCCACAGCTTTGGAGATGTTAGGAGACTGGGATCAGGCCGAGCACGTGATGGGGCAGTTGGCTGCGGTAAATCCGGATGATCCAGTGCTGCAACAGGCATACAAAGACACAGCAGCCAAGGCGACGATCTTTCGTGGTCAATACGAGAAGATGGTCGCTGAGCCGGGCGCCGGAAAGGAGGATTGGGGTGGTGAAACGGATGCGATGAGCGCGGATGAGGCCTTGGATGAAAAGATATACCACATGGAAGAGCGCCTGCAGGAGGAGCCAGATAACTACAAGCTGGGCGTGGATATTGCCAAGCTGTGCGTCCAGCGCCGGGATTTTGAACGGGCTTTTGAATATTACGATTGGGTGTTGGAAAACAATCAGGTAAGCGATTCGGCGATAGACCGCGCGGTGGCCGATGCGTATCAGGCGCAATACGATCATGATATCGAGGCCTTCCCGGAAGGTTCACCGGAACGGCAAGGGTTGGTGCGAGAGCGGGATGGGTTCCTGCTGGAGAACTGTCAGGAACGGGCCGAACGTTATCCGACCATGCTGGAGTTTCGCTTTGAGCTGGGGGAACGTTTGTTGAGAATGGATCAGGTAAACGAGGCGATCCAAGCATTTCAAAAGGCTCAGAACAGTCCCAAGCATAAGCTCGATTCGCTCAATTACCTCGGCCAATGTTTCATGAAGCGAGGGATGCATGATATGGCGGTGAGCCAGTTTGAGAAGGCGCTTGGGGAAAAGACGGTGATGGATCAACAGCGTAAGGAGTTAGTCTATAATTTGGCGTGCGTGTACGAGGAACTGGGCCGACGGGAAGAGGCAGCTAAATATTTTAAAGAGATCTACGAGGTGGATATCAGTTTCCGGGACGTGGCGGACAAGGTGGAGAGTGGTTATTCCTCAGGAGGCTAAGTTTGACGCGAGGGCGTGATTCGGCTAAGCGTAGCGTCATGAATTCCGTGATTCGTATTTTTCTGGTAATTTCACAGATGCCCTTGAGTTTGCTTATGGCTCAGGATTCTAGGGTGAAAGTGAGCGAGCAAACCTTCACCAAGCCGGCGGCTTGGAAATCCGAAAAGACCGCCAGCAAAATGCGGGCCGCGCAGTTTTCAGTACCCGGCAAAGAGGGAGAGGAAGCTGCTGTGTGCGTATTCTTCTATTTTGGGCCGGGCAACGGCGGCGGTGCGCAGGCAAATTTGCAGCGGTGGGTAGGTCAGTTTGCCGAAGATCCGAAGCCGCAATTCAAGGTGGAGGACGCGAAGGTGGGTGAGACTCCGGTGGCGTTTCTGTTTGCCAATGGAACGTTTATGGATGGGCCTCCGTTTGGCGGTGCCAAGGTGCCGAAAAAGAACTACGGTATGGCCGCGGCCGTGCTTGGCACGAAGCCGGGATATATCTTTGTGAAAATGACCGGGCCCAAAGCGGTGGTGGATGCCGCGAAAGCGGACTTTAAAAAGATGATCGATAGCGCCCTGAAATAGGTCGCTCAACGGGGTCACATGTTTTCCTTCTTGCGGCGGTGTTGGCCGGGCCTTATGGCTCTCGGCTTTTGCTGTGTGCAGGCAGGCACGGTGACCACACGGGATGGGCAGGGGTACACAGGGCTGGTAAAGTTCGTGGATGACGAGTATCTCAGTGTCGGGCCGGTGAAGGGGCCTTCCAAAAGAATCGCGCTGAAGGATGTGGTGACGGCGACGTTTGATGTGCCGGTGGATCCGGAATTGTTTGAAGCGGGCGTACCCAAGGCGGGCAAGGGTTACGGGTTATTGGCGGCTTATCATGATCGGCCGAATTTCAAGGGACGCGTGATTTACCGAATCGACCAGACGGTCAATCACCAGTGGCGGTCGCGGCAGCCAGTGTTCGATTTGCCGCGTGATTATTTTTCTGTGCGCTGGTCAGGTGAGCTCGAGCCACCGGCAACTGGTGAATACACGTTTACGCTGCACGCGAATGACGGCGGGAAGCTTACGGTGGGGGAACTGGAGCTGGGTAGGTGGGAAGCGCTGTCTGGTTTTCGTGAGGTCGGAAAGGTGTCGCTCAAGGCGGGTGAGCGGGTGCCGTTTGCTCTTGAATTTTTCGACAATTACGGCGAGGCAAGCGCGCGGGTATTCTGGAAAGGGCCGGGATTTCAGGAGATGCCCATTGCACCCACGCAGTTATACCCCAAGACGGATAAGGCGCCGAAGGGGTTGAAGGTCGGCACGGGCTTACTGGGGTGCTACTACCAGAATCGGTTTTTTTATGGCGACGGGGTGTTGTCGGTGGATTCCAAGATGGATTTTTCACCGGTGCACCCGCCGGCGGAGTTTCCCGACAAAAACTATAGTGTACGTTGGACGGGGCAATTAGCGTCGCCGCATACGGAGGATTACACGTTTCGCATTCAGACCGATGAAGGGGTGCGGCTTTGGGTGGGCGGCCGGTTGGTGGTTAACGAGTTGTCGAATCGTACGCCGCGAACTTTTTCCGGAACAGCCCCGATGCAGCGAGGTGCGCGATACAATGTCCGCTTGGAATCTGTGCATCGCGCGGGCCAAGGCAATCTTAAGGCTACTTGGTCGAGTAAAAGTATGGCGGAAACTGTGCTCGGTGGAGACGGAGTGTTTCCGACGTACGAACCGGCGAGCATTGAGGAATCCGAAGGGAGTGAGGTAGATGAATCCGAGACGCTGGGTGTGTTTACCTGGGGGGGGTCACGGATCGCGTCCAACGTGGTTTCAGCGGATGATTCGGCGGTGAAGTTTACAGAAGGAACGTATCCCGAGCGCGTGTCCACGGTGAACGTGGCCCGAATTGTAATGCGGCCCGTGCCGGTCAAGTATCAGGATCACCTAAATGCCGGTCGGGTGGGTGTGTTGTTACGGAATGGTGATTTTATCGAGGGCGAATTCCGCAGTCTGAAAGAGGATTGGCTGGTGGTGGACTCGGTTATTTTTGGCGTGAAAGTGTACGGGGTGGACGAGGTGATGGCGCTGGTGTTAGCCAAGGTGGGCAAGCCGGCGCGCACGACGCGGTTTGAGTTGATGCTAGGTAATGGCACGCAATTGTTTGTGCGCAGCTTTGAGGTGATTGCCGGGGAGGTGACGGTGGATGATCCGACAGTTGGTCGGATGAAAATACCGCTGAACGAATTCTACGAAATGCGGGCGCTGCCTCAGTAGGGTTAAGAGTATTAAAAAAGAAAAGGCCGGGATTGTTCCCGGCCTTTGTTGTTTTGGAGTGAGTTACCTTAGTTCACGGACAGCTCGTGGCTGGCGGAGTGGCTGTTGAACTCAGGGGCGTACAGGCACTGGATGTTGGCCATGCCGCTTTGGTACTGGCCCTTGTGCTGAACACGCACACTGTATTCGAAGACGTAGACACCTTTGGGCAGGTAGTCGATGTAGAAGTGTGAAGCAGTGTCCTTAGTCATCTCATAATAACCAATGCCATCTTGGTATTTGTACCGGCTGAGGACGTTGGTCGGCTCGGTACCGCTGCCGCGTTGGTCCTTAAGGTGAACGTACTCCATATCGCGATCGGTGCGGAGCACGAGGCGCACTGTGAGTTCGTCGCCGGGCTTGAGAGTACCTTTCATCGGCTTGAGCTCGGGGCCCTTGGCGGTGTTCACCTTGGTGTAAAGCTGCTTGGTGAGCTTCAGCGGGGTATCCTCGTGTGGGGTGATCTTGGAGATGTCTTCCATGTATTGCCAATGCACGCTGCCCCAGGCGACGCCTTCATCGTGTTTCTTGAGTTGAATATTGCCATAGATGGGCTTCACTTCGCTGCCTAGGAAACGGTGCTCGTAGAAGCCGGTGCCGGCCTCAACTTTTTTCGGCTCAATCTTTTGGTCGCCGACAGTGACCTCCACGAGGGCCTCGCTGGCGAGCAGGTTGGCGCCCTGAAGTAGCAAGGCGTAGCAAGCGTCGGCGGTGGCCTTGGTGTTTTTCCAGTCCTGCGTTTGCTTCTGTTTGAGTAGCCACACCTTGGCGTTCTCCATGGCGTCGAAGTCCTGAGTCACCTCATGGAAGGCTTCGATCATCATGGCCTGTGTCTCGATCGGGGCGCGGTACCACCAGTGGCTGTATTCCAGATCGCGCCAGAACAGGCCGAGTTCTTCATCTGTCACGGAGCGTTCCGTGATGGAGGCAATGATGAGGCGGGACAGGTGGTCGTACTCGGCTTTCTTCTGGAATTTGCCAATGCGGTTCATGGCGATGGCGACCTGTGCCTGATTCATCCGGCTGAGGCGGAGGAAGTATTGCGTGCCGTCCTTTTCCTTTTTGACAGCCTGATTGATGAAGTACTCCACGGCCTCGCGATGTTGCGGGGCGATCGCGCGGTCTTTCAGGAAGAACGAGCGGCAGTAGAGATACTGAGCAATCAGCGAGGAGAGGTTATTGGCTTCGAGGTTGCCGTGTTCCTTGATCCGCAGGTAGGTACGGTTCATCCAATCGTCAAGGCGGTTGACGGCTTTGATGGCCATGCTGGCGTCGATGTCCACATCCATCGCCCGCATGCGGCCGAAGCCGGTGGTGATGTAGAGGGTGATATAATCGCTCGCACGTCCGCCTGGCATCCACGGCCAGGCGCCATCGGCAAATTGCATTTCACGCAGTTTGCGCATGGCGGCTTGGGTTTCGTTGGTGAGGCGCTGGTTTTCGAACAGGATGCCTACATTGCGGCGGGCCTGACTTTCGTTTTTGGCCTGACGGAGCCAAGGAGTTTCCTCAAGCATCACGCTCTTGAGGTCTTGGTTTTTCTCCAGCGGACTATCGAGCGCTGGGGTGTTCCGCCATTTGTTAAACACCTGCTCGATGCGTGGATCGCTGTTGGCGATGTGGCGGCCAAGTCCGTTGGCATATAAGCGGGTGAAGGTGCTCATGGTGCTCGGGTGTGGGCTTTCCATGAGATACGGCAGGGCCATCACGGCGTACCAACTGGGGTTGGAGACCATTTGCACGGTGAGCCGCTCGTGCTTGATGGTGTCGCTCTTGCCGGAGGCGACAAGTTTGTTGAACTTGAAGTCCTTGGTCTTGGCGCCGCGGATGGGCAGCGGGAGGCTTTCGGTGACGAAGATGCGGCGGCTGAGCACGGGCAGAAAGCCCTGTTCGCCATCGGTCATCTGGTCAGTGCCGCCCACGGCTTTGAAGGTGAGGAAGCCAAGGTCGTCTGGCACACTGAGACGCCAGCTGTAGCTGCGACTTTGGTTGGCTGGCACGGTGAAGGTCTTGTCGAGGTCCACATTACCGAGTAGTTCGTCGACATTTTCCTCGGTGAGAGCGTCAGCGAAGGTCAGGCGGACTTTGCCGGTTTGTTCCTTCTCGGTGCGGTTGCTCACCTTGACGGTGAACTCGAGTTCGTCGCCCTCGCGCAGGAACCGCGGCGGGTTGGGCTGCACCATAATGTCTTTAGCGGTGACAGTGCTGCCGCTTAAGACACCGCTGCGCAGCTCGTTATCATGAGTAAATCCCATGAACTTCCATTTGGTGAGGGCTTCAGGCATAGAGAATTCCATGACCACTTCACCCTCTTCGTTGGAAACTAAATGCGGCATGAAAAAAGCCGTTTCATTGAGGTTCTTGCGGGCGGTTACATTCGATAGATCCGGTCCTTTTTGAGATCCGGCGGCTCCCCCTCCGCCAGCTTGTCTATCGTTCAATTTTTCTCCAGATTTAAGGAAATCAGCAGACGCACTGAGATCAGCCGAGGTATCATCCATCGCTCCTTCAGCTATAGATGCGTTCATCGCCATTGGTGCAGATTGTGCCATACCTTCTGCAGCCATTTTTACCGAGCGCATCATTTGAGGCGCACCCGCCATTTCTATCCCTCCTCTACCAGCGGCAAATGTCCTATTTCTCGCCGAGTAGTATCCGTACCCGTAAAGGTTAGCTGTAATTTCCCCCGGAAATCGCCGGTAGCTCATGGAGGTGTTTTTGTAGTCCGGGCGATTCCATTGGCCCTGCAGGTGCTGTAGGCCTTTGCTGATGTTTACGAATTGCTGGTTCAGGCTGTTGTTGTCCTGGCGGAACACTCCAAAAGCTTGTTGCCATTGGTGAGCTTTGAATTGGTCGAGGCTTTCGTCGTAGAGTACAGCAGCCATTTCGGCGACCGCTTTCTTAGCGTCCGGACCGCTAATAGTGGCTTTCCATTTCTCTGGTTGGCCCGGTTGTAATTTATCCCGGAAGGACTCCCATTTCACCGTCAGGTTCTTGTTCGTCCAAGGGACGTTGACCTTGTGGCTGGAGAGGTAAGCGCGGTTTTCCCGAACCATTGTGACGTGTACCGTAAAACCGCCGCGCATGGCTTCATTAACAACTTGCTTGAGCTGGAGTTGCGTGAGGCCGCGTTCGGTCCAAAAGCTTTGAAGGATTTTGCGGCGATGTTCGACCTCGATAAAGGCGCGGGCTTCACCGTATCCACTTCCCCAGACGGCCATGAATTCGCCACCAGGTTCGACAGTCCAGGTAGGGGCTTTGATAAGATTGGGGATTTTGATATCCAGCTTGGCGGCCTTGGGGTTAATGACCTGAATCGGTGAGCGGGCGCTCACTTTTTTGCCAAACCGATCCTGAGTTTCCACAACCACCCGATAGGCGCCTTGTTTAAGATCAAAGTTGAACTTGGATTGGCCGCTCTCATCGGTGGTGAAACCCTTTTCAGCAACTACCTTGCCCAGTTCCCATGAGTTGACATTGGAAGCGTCGGGCTCAGGGATAAACTCGGGAGCGAATCGGCCGTTACGGTGGGGCATTATGGCGTGCCGATTACTATTAAGCTTGGCTCGCTCCACTTGTTTGGGTTGCTTCAGGGCATAAACCTTGAGTGTGCCCTCGGCCTTTTGGCCGACGCCATCAAGTGAGGTGGTGTTGAGTGTTAGGTCTACAGATTTATCCTGTTGCTGCCAGTCAGCCACGGAGATGCTGGCTTTGAGAGCGGTGTATCCAAGGTTAATGCTACTTTGATCACTCCGGGTTTCTCCTGTGGTGTCGGTGACGTCCGCGTAAATGGTATATCGGAATGTGGGTTCGTCCGCAGCAGAGACGCTGTTGTCCGGCTTGGCGGTGAACTTCACATTAAAGGAACCATCAGGTTTGGTGGTCACGTCGCCATGGGCAATTTCCTGACTGTTCCCCTGCGGAGCAGGGCGCCACCAGTAGTGCCAGCCCCACCAGACGGGGTACCGTACTTCGCGAACGACACGCCACTTGACCTTTGCATCATTGATGGCTGCGCCGGTGTAAGCGGTAGCTTTACCCGTTAAATTAACTTCGCCATTCAGCTTGGCGGCAGTCTCTGGCGCTTTGAGATCGACTTCGAATTTGGGGCGTTTGTATTCCTCAACATTAAAGGAGGAGCTGCCGCGCGGTCCGGTTGTGACTTGGAGGCTCATTCGGCCCAGTACCCGATCCCGCGGGGCATTGAATTTACCACTGAAAGAGCCGTAGTCATTGGCTCGATGCTGTTGCCGCCCAATCTCCTTACCGTTGCGGTCGCGAAAGGACACAGTGACCAGTGCGTTAGGTATAGTGCGGTAGTTGTCGTTGTGGGAATCTACGTGAATCGAAAGCCCTTTATATTGGACGGTTTGACCGGGGCGATAGAGGGAGCGATCGGTAAAGAAGATAGTTCGGTCGTAAGGTCGCGGGATGTGAACGCGGCCGTGATTGTAATGGTCGTTGTAGGAGCTGAGTTGTTGGTCGCCCTTGCTGGCTAGCAGAAGGTAGCCGCGTTGAATGGCTTGAAAGCTGAAGAAACCCTTATCATTGGAAGTTGTGGGGTTGGCTTCCGTGCGCTGGTTGCCGTTGCGGAACCACGCGCGCACCTTGGCATTGGCTACGGGTTCACCGCTCAGGGCGTCGAGGACGAATCCTTCCACTCGGCCATTGCCGTGGCGTTGGCGTATTACGATGGAAAGATCGCTGACCCAGAAGCTGGTGTAGTGACAGACATTATCGCCAGCACCGAAGTTCTTGTCATGGCTGCTTGCGAGGTAATAAAATCCCTGCGGTAATCCTTCGGGAGCTTTGATGGTCTTTACGCTCTCGTGAAAATCCTTGGTCGGGGGTAGTTTAACACTCCATTGCTTGACGATCTCTTTTTGCATTAGCGCTTTGCGCTCATTATTATCGAGCCATTGAGGGTTGCCCCGTTTACGTTTCATGGCGGCTTCCCAGTTCTCGGCTACGACGCGGAAATGGATTTCATCCACGTTGCGGTATTTCACGGTGATGTCCGGGCGGGGATTATTCCAGACGCGTTCGATGGTGATATTGCTGCTTTTGGCCTCGATCTGGTTGATGAGGTTATGGCACATGGCGCCGCCGGGGCTGTCGGGGTAGGTGTCGTTGCCTTGCTTGGCAATCTTGTGGGCCTGCACCTTGTCGCCCTCCTGATCAAGTGACTGGGCGAGGTGGAAGCGAGCGCGGGCGCTGATGCGATGGTCGGCCCATTTGTTGATGAAGCCCTTGATTGCGGTGCGGTAACGGTCGTTCTTGGATTCTCCATAGGCCTTATTTTTGCCGAAGTTCAGGCGCCCGAGTGAGGCGTCGATATAGGCGCTCTTGTCCTCGTCGTTGGCGTGAAACTTGAGGAGCTCCTGATAGAGTTTGAGGGCCTTGACGGTGCGGGACTCGGTGTCGGTGGTTTTGATCTGCCAGGCAATGAACTTGGCTTCGGAATCAAATACAGGATCTTCGGCGCTCAACTCGAAGGCATCCTGCGCCTTGGCGCCTACTTGTTCGCCGCTGCTGTAGAATTGCAGGGCATTGAAAACGAGGAAGTCATACATGGATGGCCGGTAGGCGTCGGGTTGGGAGCCTTTTTGTAGGAGCTCATCGTAATCGGAAACGGGGGTTTTTTTGAGCACAGCCTCGTGGGCGAGGGCGGCGGTGAATTGTTTGTCGATCTCAGTGAAAATGCGCGGGAGGTCCCAAGTCTCGAAATCATCGGTGGGTGCGGCGCCGGTGCGTGAGCGCTGAATGAAGCGCCAGCGGTTTTGTTGGAAGTAATGCCAGTACCAGTTGGCGACGATGGCGGTCATGACCGGCTTCATTTCGGCCGGGGCCTTCTTGATCTCGGCCTCCATGCGGCGGATCTTTTCCTGTGCTTTGTTCCCTTGGATTGTGCCTTCGAGGGCGATTTTCTTACCTACGGCCTTAATGGCCTCGGCGTAATCCTTGTCCGAGAGGGTTTTCTCGATAATCGGGTCAAGATGGGTGATGGCGGTCTTGGGCAGGCCTTTTTTTAGTGCGGCCTCATACGCTTCCCAATGGGCTGCCTTGGAGAGCTTGGGGGCGGGGGGAGGTTCTACGGCGTAGAGTAGGGTGAGGGTGATACCGACGAGTGCAAGACAGGCTGTGAGCTTTTTCATTTCGTAATCAGGAACGGGTCAAAACCGATTCATTTTGCGTTAGACGGAGTCGGTTCCAGTTTGCTCCGTCAAAAAACAATTCAAATTAGATATGGGATCAGGGTTTGGCGATCGAAAATTGTCCGGTGGAATTTGTCATAAGACCATAAAGTGAGTTGTTAATCATTGCCTTGCAGGAGGGTTCAGGTAAATTTTTCTTCAAACG
>Ga0160423_10004916_pt1 | contig 10949 bp, 10 predicted proteins | sample CRUFie14St8metaG_FD_108191 | JGI IMG/M metagenome (GOLD analysis project Ga0160423, IMG submission 108191) | Marine microbial communities from the Costa Rica Dome - CRUD Field 142mm St8 metaG | ecosystem: Environmental > Aquatic > Marine > Oceanic > Photic zone | place: Costa Rica: the Eastern... | reverse complement strand
GGAACAGAACACCAGACGGTGTATGCTATGACACATCACCATTTGTAGCAGAAGGCAAAGAAACCAAGTTTGAATTTGTTTATGACGCAGATGTTTACTATGAGAGTTTGGCATTTAGCCGAAAGAATCAGGTAGAGTTGAAGGGTGACATGCACATGCCACCAAGTCTTAAAATGCGTTCCAATGGAGTGATGATGTGTGTGCGTGAACCAGACGTTGGCACAACGGGTCGATTCCGTTGGGTTGACATCATAGAACAGCCAATCGAAATTGGTCGTATGTTGAATATTAGACTTCATTGTATGCGAGAAAAGTTTGAAAACATAAATTATGATCCTACCGAAACTTGGAGGAAAGTATATTCATGAACAAGAATTTGACAGAGTTAACGACCTCTGTTGAATGGTGGCAGTGGTTGACCTCCTATCTGACTCAACGTGTCGATCACTGCCACACAACAAGAACTGAGCCCTTCGGGGTTTCGCCAGAAAAACGGTAACGCAAATTTGAGGAGGACGAGGATGAACAAGATTGATGAACACCGTTTCGAAGTTGATCTTTCGGATCGTTCAGCATTTGATCTGTTTCAGGAGTTGTATATCAGCTGTAATGGTTTCGACGATTTTGAACCAAGGAGTCGCACACAGGCACGTGCGGTCTATTGGGAACTATACAACAGATTCGCCGAGGAGGATCCTGAAGATTTGGTAAATTAGAGGTTGACCATTATAAGGTTTAACTGTATACTGTAAGAGTAACAATTAGGAGTTAATGAAATGGCAAACAACAAACATTCAACAGTAGAAGCAATCAAAGGCAAAACGGTAGTTGATCCCCAGGCATACTTTCAAAAAATGCAAGACAAACTTTACGAAATGGATAAGGCAGGATTATATGACCGTGGCAACAAATTAGACAATCAGTTTTTTAGTGCCAAAGAGCAAGAATTAAAAGCAATGGAAACCCTATTGTATAAAATGGTAGGCGATATGGTAGGAGATTCAAAGGCTGACAAACACAGATATTCAGTAGAACTATTAGTGGTAAAAAAACAGGGTGTTGCTTAGGCACCCAACCCCAGGTTTTGACTGAGATGAGAGAGCAGTATGGAATAGGCGCACCTCCGTATCACACAGTAGGACGGCCTCTGATCTAATTATACCTCTACAGTATAGCACCTCTGAGGCACCTTGTCAACCTTTTTTTTTGGACGGATATCCTCTTGACTCACAGTAGAAGAGAGTGTATACTGTAAGTGAACAGTTGCAACTCTGCGGAACTGTAGTAGTAGCCTATTCGCACGGCTGAGGCCCCATGACCCCTACTGTTAGCATCTTAGAACGGTAGCATCAACCGAAATCCAGGATTCTCACAGTGAAATAATGGTTGACAGAGGGTGATTATGGTGTTAATATTGGCCTCAAACCCTTGAATCCGGTGTAGGAATCTGTGATAAGTCGTTGATTTTCATAGAGAATTTGGTGGGGTGGCCTCCTATCTCGATCATTGGATCCACTGTCCTCTATGCTTTGCGATGTCCCTTTGTATACTTTTCTATTCTAATCACACACCTACAGTCTACCGTTCTACTGTCTTGCATACCCCTTGAGTATACCTACAGAGTCCCTAACGGTATTCATCATTGTAGTGTTCTAATCTACTTACAGTCCATACATCATTATCAATATCATAGTCTACTGTAGTCCAACCCTTGCCTATTAGTTTCAATTGCCATTCACTACTGTTATATTTTTCTCTACCTACTACGAGAACATGATGCGTGTCTTTTGATAAACTATCTAATGTATGTTCTTCTACCACTTGAAGTTCTTTTCTTATACGCATCCCAGGTCACTGTCCTTTGTTTTCTATTACGTCTTTGTGAATTATAGTCGTGGAATCTACCTCTGAGGTTTGATTGTCCTTGTCTCTGATATTCGCCTTTACCCTTTGCTGGCATAGTGTCCTCCTCGTGATTATATTATGTAAGCCAAATGCTATATGTATTTAATCAAGGTCTAGTTGAACATCTATCTCATCACCTCTAGGAATTGACTTAACTACTTCCCATTGCCAAGGGGTATCATATCCTTGTATACGAAAGAAGGTTGCGTGGCTCGGTTTGTTGGCTCGCACTTCTGCCTGTTCAATTGCTTCATCCCAAGAGGGTGCTTCAATTGTGTATCTCTTTTCGATTTTGGTAGCCATTACTATCTCATATTTCATTAGTGGCATATTTGTCATTCGTTTTCTCCTTTTTGGTTACGCAACGCCTACCTCTTCAAGGCAGTCGTAATCAAGTTTCTTTGTTCGTGCTCGTCGCACTCTCAAAGAGAACTTGCTTTTTTTTCAAGTTCAAACTAATCACGTGATTGTTTGTTGTTGATTTCATGTAGATGTTTCAGTCATACGGAACCTGTTGTAGGTTCCGTATAAAAAAAGACTTCATGTGAGTGTCACAGCCCTTTGCGGAAGTAGGTATTTGTTCTTAGCACCACGCACGGGATCTCTTGCTCACTCCCCACCTACCAAGGCCAACTTTCGTTGTGTCAACTTCGTTACCTAGTATGTTGACTGTTTGTGCGTATAGTGTTGTCGTATGTCAGCAATTCATACTCTAACCCGGCGTCTGGTATCCTAGTTCTCACCATCCAACTCCTTTGTTATACTACGATGTCTCTCGTAGGGGAGTGCCTTGTTAGGTTGCGTGTCTCGGTTTTATCCAAGTTTTTCCACAGTGGTATATGTTCTGGCCCACCAACCTTGTGTGCTGAATGTTGTGCCTTTGTGTTTTTGGAATGCCTAATTGTTACTGCCTATACTGTATTTAGTCCTACTGCGAAATATGGGTCTTAAACTGAATCTAAGGTCTCTACAGTAGTCTATTACTATGCTTACAGTATAACTGATCTGTTTCTAAAAGTCAAGTAAAATCAATAGGTTATAGGGGTCTGTCGTGGCGATATCTGCCACCAAAAAACCTATATGGCTCTTAAAAAAAGACCCAGGCTGTTTCCAACCCGGGCCAATCATATAATGCTACTATTACATTTTTAAGGAGTATAGTTTGTCAAAACTATAATGTGTAGAGCAGTGAACAGGATTAAACTTGTTTGAAACAAGCATCTCATAACTAAAATGGCAGTATCAATTAGAGAATTAGGAACATTAGGTTACTAATGCTAACAGCCCTACCTTAAACGTAATCCACGGAGTGTATTGGAATGATTAAAATGAAAAACCTTGACCATTCCTGTTTATGATAGGTTGCAATACTGCTCTACACACAAGTATTTATGTCAAAAAAAAAGGGACCTCGCCGAAGTGATCCCCGAAAAAAACCGTCGTTTATTTTACAACAGATTGCCCTCACACTCTGTCATAGTATTTAACTTGTTCGACTGGTTTGAACACCACATGGCCACAACCTGTTGTTGAGCAAGTGACCTTCCAATATTCTTGTGTTGTTGCTTTAACTGTTAGCCTTCTGATAAGTGCTTTATGGTTGCCACACTGACAGCAACCGTTGATGTGCCAACTTTCAAAGTCGTCTCGACATTGTTGTGAATGTAAATGTTCTAACATTTGGTTCCTGCTGATATCGTGATACCAATACTTCGTTCTATCCACATTGCTTCTCCTACTAGGAGATTAGCATCAACAGTTGAACAAAAACAGCCAACATCACAGCACCAAGGAATCCTTTTATCAGTTTCATATCTGACTGTAGATGTGATAGGTGATTGTCCATGAGAAGGTCTAACTTCTGTTCTAGGAGGGCTAATCTTTTTTCTAATTTATCAAACTGTTTCATTATGAACTACTGATAGTTGCGCCTAAGGCCACTACCTTCCAATTTGATCCATCATATACTGCCAAACACTTTGATCCTGCGTTGCCGTTTGAACAGTATGCTATGTCACCTTCGGCTGGTGAACCTACTGCGTTTACCTGTGTTACAGTTAACGGAAACAGATTAACAATGTTTTCAATTGCAACTCTGTCTGTGTTTGGATCTAGTGTTAGGTTGTTACCAGAACTTGAATTGATTTCATCTGGCATTTGTGCGGAAGGAACTTTGGTAGACGCATCTAAACTTGCGACACCATTGGATGTGCCTCTTCCGTTGATTACATTTTGCAGTTCTAGGACTGCTGAATTTATTTCTGCTCTAGCCTGACTAGGATCGTCAGTTGCTGAGTCAAGGTGTGTGTTTGTCACATTGCTTACTGTTGCCCAAGCCATCTATGTTACTCCTTCTGTGGTAAGTGTTATTTTTTCAAAACCTCTAACTGCGAGATCTACTGTTCCGTCCCAAGTATCACCGTTGTAGTCTACTACCTTAACAGTGAGTGGGTTCTTGGATTCTACGACCACAGCACCACCTTTTTGGTCTTCTATGTATTTATCGGTGCCGTAATTTCTGCCCACATTATCGGTGAAATTGTCCGCATTTAGAAGTAGAACTGTGTTCTTGTCTGGTGTCATTGCTTCACCAGGTGCTGTGAAGTTGCCCGAATATTTCTTGCTCTGCGTGATATGAAAGTCATCAATGTAACCATCAAAATCTGTTAGTCCTATGTTGAGTATGCCACCAAAGTCACTTCTGTTTCCTGACCCAACTGAGTCATTTAAGTTGGCACTATCTAATGTGCCGTCTACATATATGGTTCCGTGGTCGTCTTCTATTACCACTGCTATATGATACCATTGTCCAAGGTTTAGAACACTTGTTCTATCAGTCCTTGTTCCTGTTGGTGTGCCATCTATTTGATTTGTGAATCTAAAACCTGCGCCATCTTGTGAGATCTTCCCGAACACAGAATCGGTTGATCCATCTGATTGTTCAAATACATAAAGACTGTCAGTAGAACTTAACATTGATTCAACCTGTAACCAAAACTCTATTGTATGGTCATTGGTGTTGTCATACAGTGAAGTATCATTCATTTCTAATTTTGCTGTGCCATCAAACTCAAACGCACCTGTGCCAAACTTTTTCGTAGTAGTTGAAATGGTTGTGTTTGTATTAGTTACAGTTACTTGGTTTGCTCTTAGATATTCTGCTTGGTCAGTTGGTGTAGTAATGTAACCTTCTGTAACATAGTCAACACCTTGTAGTGCCGTGCCTTGAACATTTGTAACAATACCAATCCTATCAAGGCCAACTATTTTATGCCCTTCACTGTCAGCTGTTAGTGTGCTTAATTCTAGATCATCTTTGAATTCAACTATTTGATTAACATCATAACCTGTCCTAATACCTAAGATGGTAGGAATAGTTGCTGTAGAATTATCTGTCACTGTAAATGTCCAACGATAGTATCTACCTGATGTGTAAGTTGTGGCTGTATCTGCTACGAAGTTGATTGTTGTTTCTTCTCCTGAGAAACTGCCTGTTGAAGATATTTTTAGTTGAACTGTAACCGTTCCATTGCTTTCAAATACACACTTTGGTTTTCTGTTTGCTACACTATCCAAATCATCATTAACCACAATGGTCATTGTTTCAAATGCTGTGCCTGTGTAGTTTGAATCAGCATATGGAGGTGTAATATTATCAGGAAAATACCAACCATTGGTCCAGTCTGCCCAAGTTATCGCACTAAGGTTGCTCCAATCCCAAGCACTCTTAGGATAGATTATGCCATCTATTTCATAAGCATTAGTTAATGTTCTAGTTGACGATGCCATGTGTTCTCCTTAGAATGGTGGTGTTATACTCGTATCGTTTGGATTGCCGTTTGGAAATCCACCACTCTTCATATATCTAAATAATTTTCTACTGTCTACCACTACTTCATTTGAATTTATGTTTGCTAAACCAAAATCAATTGTAAACTCTCCTACGTAGTTTGGTTGACTAAATCTACCTTCTTTGTATACCTTGATACCTACTGTGCTACCGTCTACGAATGTTGCTTGGTCAACAGCAGACTCAACCATCAAAGGATCAAAGTCTAGATCAGGTATCTGTGCTACTGTTGATGTTCTTGGAAAGGTTGTGCCAACATTTGGACTGACCTGTCCATTAGGTGAAAACCTAGTTGAATAGTTGCCTCTACCATCTGGCCAAAGTCTAAGTCCTTCCCATCCTCCTTTGACCTGTTGCCAATCATCTCTGTTAGTTGTTCCGGTATCTCTAATCTGTTTCCAACTGCTACCATCTGTTTCAGGATCATATTCCCAGAAAGTTTTTCTGTCAACTCTTAGTCCATATCTACCACTTGAAAACTCCATTACAAAATAAAATTTTTCTGGTTCTTTGGTAGGATCAAAATTTCTATCAAAGATACTAATTTGTGCGGTTAACATGATCATAATAACATTGTCAATCTGTTTAGGTTTTCTATTACCATCTCCGTCTACCAAATGACATTGGCTACCGGTTGCATTGAATCTTTCAGTCCTTGCGCCATCAGTTGTGTTTGTGTAACTGAATTCGCCTAGATAAAACTGTGAGTTGTCATCCATTGTGTTAGGACTTGCTGAAGTAAAATTATATGTAAATGTTTGTCCTGGTGTAGGTTGTCCATTGTCTGGTGGTGCGCCTGGAGGTCCTCCTGGCTCTCCTGTATCAGGTGGATTAGGTGTTGTTGGTGGATTATATACCGGTGGTTCTTCAACCGGTGGCACTGGTCCTGGTAAATTTGGTCTACGTTGAACAGGATATAAAAATTTTAGTCTATCGGTGTCATATGTGTAATAACTGTTGTCGTGAGTAAAACCTTCAAATGATACAGTAAAGTCATTTAGGTTAAATGTTGTTTTTGTAATTCTAATTTTTTGACTGCTTAGGTTTGCTCTACTGTTGGTCATTTCAACAAAGTCACCAACACGAACTTGATATGAATCTGCCTTTGCTTTCCAACTTAATGTGCTCTTTGCTCTTACCTTATTGGTCATTATTTGTCCTATGTTCAATCCAATATGTGCCATTTCTACATATGGTAAGTTGATAGAACGTTCTAGTCTTTGCTGTCCATCCTGTGTAACATAAATTGAAAACACTGATGAACTTGTTGGAAATGAATATGTTTGTGTGCTGTAAAAAGCATTTCTGTCACGGATTTGTAATTTAAGATTGTTCCATTTATCTTTGGTGCCACTAAATGCAATTGTAACATCTCCCACCACATTGTCATCTGTGAATGTAAATGCTGTATCACTTGGAAAACTGCCTGGCTGTTCTGCTATTAAATGAAACTTGTTGTTTACATATGGCAATGAACATAAGAAACAATCTAACATTTCTTGAAGATTAGTTTTGAATGGTTTGCTTGTATCTACTATGCCATCCATTTGAAACTGTGCCATAGCCGGTTCAAACCTAATGATGTTTGCTGTTGTGTCAAACCAAGTTTCTGCGGCTGTAAATGTTGTTGAATCTAAAAAGCCATCTCCAAGACCCTTACCATAGGTTCCGTTAGTAAGATAATCATACATAATCCTTGCCGGATTGTTTGAATATGCTAATGTGCCTGACTTGTTACCAATTGGCGGAACTGTTTTACCTAAAACCCTAAAACCAAATGTAGGATCGCCATCATCTTCCCAGATAGTTTCTGAGTTGACTTTGGTAAGTCTTACAACCACATAGGCTACATTTTCAAGGTCTATTGTTTCGCCAATGTTTGTGTTGTTTTGTAGGATTGTGCTTTGTCCACCATTTATAAATTCAAAAGCAAATATACCCCTAAAAGGAGCATTGGTTTGATTTTGTTCATCAGCTGGTATGTCATATATTGTGCCAGCCTGGACAGTTGTATGACCTTTATCACCAACCATACGTTTCAAGTCTAACTGATAACCATTTATTGAAAGACCATTTAGTCCACCAATAGGACCTTCACTAAGAACATAACAAATTTCTAAAACATTATTGTCACTTCCAATTGTGTCAAATAATTTTATGCCTTCAGTTTGTGTGTAACCATAACAGACAGGTATGTTTATGTCAGTTGGCTTCTTTGAAGTCTTTGCTATGACCTCTTGGACTTCTCTATACTTGCCATCAAGGTTATCAAGGCTTTTTACTTGATCTGGTATAATAGGTCTAACTGCGTAATTGGTCATTGACTTCTCCAGAATGATTTTTGTGATGCTGTAGAACTAAACCTTGTAAGGTTGTTTGCTTTTCTACCCAACTGATTATCAAAACCAAACGCAATAGGATTGGTAAAATTCATTGTGAAAGTTTGTGTGTTTTCACTTGTCTTAATATTTGTATCATCCAACAAACCTGTGAACAAAAGTATTGCATCGGTAGTGTCAGGTGCGTAACCAGATGCCTTATCTCTAAATATCAGTGTTACTTCAACAGTTGTTAGATTTTTATAACTGTCTGTGGTAAACTCATCAAAGAAACTTGAATCAGTTGTTTGAAATGTTATTGAAAAAGGTGTGCCTGTTATCTTAGCATCTTCACCAAATACGTTTGAAACATTAGAAATCTCACTGTCCTTTTCGTATGTTGATCCGCCATATGAAAGATCAAATTGACCTGTGGTAAATTTTTTATTATAACTTCTACCTGGCTTGTCAATCTGTATAGCAAGATCGTATACAGGTTCTTTGCTTTCTAGGTGTGTTATTTGTCCTGCTGTTAGTCCACGGCTCATTCAACTACCTCATCAAACAATACGTTGTAAGAACTAAAACGACCTGTGTTGATTGCTTCTGCCACTTCGTCGTTTGCTAATCTACATTTCATATCTACATTTCTATAATTGACGTCGTCTGCTGTTGTAATAGCAGTTGTCAATGCCGGAAATATATTCATTGTGCCCGAATTAGATGTTACAGTAAAGTCTGATGTCAGCATATACAATTTGTCGTGGGTCGATGAAAACCTTATAATGTCTCCGGCCTTTGCTAATATGCCACTTGAAAAAGCTGGTGTGCCTACTGTTAGACTTGTATTGCCGGCACTGACGTTGCCTGTTACATTAAAGGTTCCATAATTTGTTCCGCCTCTATTGCCAATAGGATTAGGCAAAGGAACTTCAATTGCTGTGATGCTACCACTTATTAAAAATGCAAACAAGGCCCTTGCGTCATCACTGTCAGTTAGATTGTTGAAACTTCCTTGTAATTGGAATCGTTGACTTGCTACACTAGATCTTGTTTCAATACCACTTAGACTTCTTGTCTTCAGTGTAGGAGTGATACTCGTTAATGATGCGTTGGTAAATTTTAGATTGCTTGGAAATGCCATATCTGCTCCTTATAGTGTGAACCCTTCATCTACTGCGTTCTTGACCATAGTTGTTATTAGGTCTCTTCTTTGTGTTAATAATTGATCAATGCCTTGACTGTCTACTGCATTAATCGTAAAGTTTACATTTACAGGTTGTCTGTTTAACATTTCTGCCGTGTCTGCGGTGCTTGTAATGGTTGCTGGTCCATGTATAATTTCTGGTCCTGCCTCTCCTACAATCCCTACTGACCCTGGTTTGATAAAACCACCTTCATTAAAGAAGCCGCCAAATATGTTGCCAATGATGCCACCAATGCCTGGAGCAATGATGTTGCCAATGGTTCCAAATATACCACCAAGGCCTGAACCGCCTCCTCCGCCACCGCCAAATAGTCTGCCAATAGCACCTGATATAGATTTGAATGCCCCACCAAATGTGTTGCCTAAGAAGTCTCCAACACCACCAAAGATTTCAAATATGCCTTTACCAAGTCCACCTAAACTGCCTAAGGCGTTTACTGCGAATTGGCCAATAGCATCAAGTCCTCTGGTTAAGAATGTGTTATCTATTGTGTTGCCAACACCAGCAAATATAGGTGTTGTGCTTTGACCAAATTGATTGATGTTGCTTTGTCCTTGTTGACGGAATCCTAATACACTTTGTATTCCTGAAGCAAATACACCTTGTATAGTATCCTTCATTGATGTGCCAAACACCAACTTGGTTACATCATCAAGGATGCCAAACTGTTTCTTTGTAAGTCCTGTGAACTCCATAACCTTGTCTTCAAAGAAACCATATAAGTTTGAATATTCACTTACCGTGCCATCAATGTAATCTCTGTTGATTTGGTTTAGGATTGCTATTCTATCACTTTCACTTGTTATAATACCGGCGTCTAATGCTTCTTGTAATTGTAATCTGTCTCTGTTGTAGATGTCAAAACTTGTCATCTCACTTTTTCTGAACTGATCTGCCTTGGCCATTATGTCTTTGAATTTTTCTTCATTGACCTTTTTGATTTCTTCAGCAATTTGTCTGTCATATTCTAATATGGCATCCTGGGTTGACTTTTCATTTTGTAAACCAAGTTCTCTTGCTTCTTGGATGAAGTCTTGTTTTTCTTTTTCAATCTGTTCAATTGCTGATGCTGTGTTTTCGTAATTGCTTTGGATTAATCTGTTTGTTTCTTCTGTGAAATCCTGTGTTCTTTGCAAGGTATCTCTGTTTTCTTGTTCAAGTTCTGTAAGTTGTGTGATTCTTTCTGTTACCTGTCTTCTTTCAGCATCTGACAAGTCTTCAACAGCAACCTTTAGATCTTTTGCTCTTGCTTCTAAGGCTCTGTATACGTTAGCCTGGACTTCTCTAGCATCTGAATCAAGTTTTGCCAACTCAGCACTTCTTTCAAGTTCTTTAGTAAATTCACCATAGGCATTTGTTACTTTTTCTGTTGCATTTTGACTCTTATTGAGTGCTTTCAATAGTTCTTGTAGACGTTTTTCATTCTCGTCTAATGCGCCACTGTTGTCATCTACTGTATCTGTATTTTCGTCAGTGGTATCAGTGTTGTCTTCTACTGTTTCTGTGTTGTCATCTACCGTGTCAGTGTTGTCATCAGTTGCTGATGTATTTTCTTTGGTCTGATTTTCTAATTTGTTTAATTTGTCTTTGGCTTTTTCAATTGTGTTGCCAAAGTTTACATAGGTTTTGTCTGCGTCTTCAACGCCTCTTTTACTTTCAGCAAAGGCT
>Ga0160423_10004914_pt1 | contig 10953 bp, 11 predicted proteins | sample CRUFie14St8metaG_FD_108191 | JGI IMG/M metagenome (GOLD analysis project Ga0160423, IMG submission 108191) | Marine microbial communities from the Costa Rica Dome - CRUD Field 142mm St8 metaG | ecosystem: Environmental > Aquatic > Marine > Oceanic > Photic zone | place: Costa Rica: the Eastern... | reverse complement strand
TTTTGTATTCTTCTTCTTTCATCCTGTGCTAGCAAGGATTATAAAGACATACCAAATCCGATAACTATTGATTCTGGGTCTTTCATTTTTTTGGAACCCGAAAAGGCTAGAGTGGATGGCTATCTCATTAACAAGAAAAATAAGCAACTATTGGTATATGGTTTGCCGTATGTCAATGAAGATACTATGCAAAAGCTAGGTGATTATGAGTTGTTTATTTTGCGCAAAGATTTTGGTGAATCAAGAATAATTATTGATAATCAAAACCTCGTTCAGCCCAAAATATCAGATAGAGAAAGAGCATCTGCTGAGTACATAAAAGTGAGATCTATCATCAATAAAGTGACTACACAATTTGATTACAATTTTGATTTCATACCACCAATTAATGACGTAATTACAAGTAATTATGGCAAGCAGAGATTTATAAATGGAATCAGAAGAAACCCCCATAAGGCATTAGATATCAGAGGAGGTATAGGAACACAAATTATTGCTCCCAAAAAAGGAAGAGTTGTTTTGGCAGAAGAACACTTTTATGGTGGAAATAAGTTAATTCTCGATCATGGTGGAGGTTTATTCACAGCTTATTCTCATCTAAGTAAATTTGCAGTTACAAAGGGGCAGATTGTTGATCAATCAGAAATTATTGGATTTGTTGGAGCAACTGGTCGGGTAACAGGACCTCATTTGCATTGGGAAGTTTTCTTAAATGAAGAAAGTATTAATCCAGAACTTTTAGTTGCTCTTCAAAATGCTCAAGATTGAAGAAAGAACTTTTTCCAATTTGATTCTTCCTTTCTGTAACACTCTCTGTAATTCAACCTATCATCATTTGCTTCCCAAAATTCAAAGTAGGCTGCTTTGATTTGATAACCACCCCATTTTTCTGGTCGATATTGATTAAATTCACCGTTTTCCACCTTCTCTTTTATTACCTCATACTTTTGTTTTAAAAGTTCATATGAATCGATCTCTTTTGATTGCTCAGAGACCAAAGCTGCAACATTTTTACTAGGGTCTCTGCCAGCAAAATGCTTATCAGAAAATATCTCTTCACATTTTTCGATGCTTCCTTCTACCCTTACTTGGACTTCAATACTTGGCCACCAAAAATTTACACAAACCTTTTTATTCGAATTGAATTGCTCCGCTTTATGACTCTCATAATTTGAAAAGAAAATTAAACTATCTTCAAAGAAATATTTGAAGTTCACAAATCTAGAATGAGGTTGAAGCTCGGAATCAACTGAACTTATGCATCCAGCTTCAGCAAACTTGTCACCTGAATCTTCAGCTCTTGTATAGTAGTCTTGAAAAATTTCAAATGGGCTTTCGGAAGACAGATTGTTAAATAACATTATTTTAAGAATCTAATTTGTATTGCATCAGCATATTCATCAGAGAAAACACCAGAAATTACTATAAATTTTTTATTCCCTCTTAAGTTGAATGACTTTTTCAAAATATTGAATGCTTCACTGATGGTTTTTTCATGATCTTTCTTAAAATCTAAGAATATATTTTCAAGAGAAGAAGCAACTGAGAGTTTATTTTGTGTCACTTTATTGTTGGTAAAAGCATAAACCGGGACACGTGGTCGAGCTAAAGATATCAGATTTGCTGTAAAACCACTTCTAGTTAGGACAACTATTGCATCTGCTTTCACTCTTTTTGAGAGTTTTACTGAGGTGGATGCAAGCGTATGCCAATCGCTGATGTGTTTAATATTATTTTCAAAATGCAGGGTCTCAGACCTCTCAGCATTCTTCGCAATATCATGTAAATACTTCACACATTTAACTGGGTATTTACCGACGGTAGTTTCTGCTGACAACATTAGAGCATCTACCCCTTCATATACCGCATTTGCAACATCAGAAACTTCAGCTCTAGTAGGATGCGGATTATTGATCATTGATTCTAAAAGTTGTGTAGCTACTATGGATTTTTTTCCATTCTGTAAAGCAACTTTAACCATTTTTCTTTGCAGGTAGGGAAGATTAGGCATATCAGTTTCAATGCCTAAATCACCGCGAGCGACAAGAAGACCATCACAATTTTTTGAAATGCCCTCAATATTATCCATTCCCTGTTGTTCTTCAATTTTTGCAAAGACCTCAGGTTTATTTTTTGATTTTTCTATAAAACTATTAAGCTCCTTTACATCATTGACAGTTCTTGCGAAAGATAAAGCAATAAAGTCAATGCCTAATTCCAGACCTTTCTTTATGTCACGTTTATCTTTGAGAGTGAGTGTAGGTAATCTTAGTTTCGCGCCCGGAAAGTTTACATGTTTTTTTCCAGTAATTTCTCCGGAATCAACCACTGAGCACAGAATTCTTTCCTTTGAGAATTTTTTTATTTTCAGATCTATTTGCCCATTATCCAGAGAAATCTTTCCTCCTACTTTTAAACCTTTTACATAGCTCAAATTTTCAACAAGGAGTTGTTTGTTTTTAGATTTTTTATGAACACTACAAACCTCTATTAAGTCCCCTGTTTTCAAAATGATATTTTCTGTAAAGTTTGAAGTCCTAATTTCAGGTCCTTGCGTATCAAGCATTAAACCAATTGAAGAAGAAACTTTTTTATTTAATTTTGAAACTATTTTAGAAATATCTATCAAATCGTTGGTGGACGCATGTGACATATTTACACGCACCACATTCATGCCATTTTGATAGAGTTTATGAATTATGGCTTCGGACTTCGAAGCAGGACCTATTGTTGCAATAATTTTTGTTCTTTTATGCATAAGATAATTTGGATTCTATTATAATCTTATTGTGAGTGAAAGTTTCTACAATCTAATAGATTCTGAAGTAAAGAAAATTACTGAAGATAACCTTTTCAAAGACGAAAGACTCATCACAACACCTCAGCAAACTTCGATAACACTAAAGAATGGTCAAAAAGTTATGAATTTTTGCGCAAACGATTATCTTGGTTTAGCAAACAATCAGGAAGTTAAGAATGCTGCAGCTGAATCAATTGATCAAGATGGCTTTGGTATGGCTTCAGTAAGATTCATATGTGGAACTAATGATTTGCATCGCCAACTTGAAAATAAGCTAAGTTCATTTCTAGGTTATGAAGATTGCATTTTATACGTGGCTTGTTTTGATGCAAATGGTGGTCTGTTTGAACCACTTTTTACTGCAGAGGATGCCATTATAAGTGACTCTCTCAATCATGCATCAATCATTGACGGCATAAGACTTTGTAAAGCTAAAAGATTTAGATACGAACATAGCAATATGGAAGACTTAGAAAAATGTTTGCAGATGGCGACTAAAGATGGAGCACGACACAAAATTATCGCGACTGACGGAGTTTTTTCAATGGATGGAACTTATGCCAAACTTGATAAGATTGTTTCGCTTGCTGAAAAGTATGATGCGCTCTTAATGGTAGATGATTGTCATGCAACTGGCTTTGTTGGTCCAAATGGAAAAGGAACAGCTGATCATTTTAATCTCACAAATAAAGTTGATATCTTAACTGGCACTCTAGGGAAAGCCTTGGGGGGTGCTTCAGGAGGTTTTATTTGTGCAAAAGAAAATGTTGTTCAACTTTTAAAGCAACGATCAAGACCATATTTATTTTCTAATGCTCTTTCACCATCAATTGTGAAAGCTACTTTAAAAGCATTAGAAATTATCGAAAGAGAGCCTGAAAGAAGAGCACGAATAAAAGAAAATACCGATTACTTCAGGGAAAAAATGATTAATCTTGGCTTTACTTTAAAAGGAGATGGCCACTCAATTACACCAGTTATGCTTGGGGATGCTGGAATTGCTCAAAATATGTCACGAGAGTTATTAGAACATGGACTTTACGCAGTAGGGTTCTTCTTTCCTGTAGTGCCAAAAGGGGAGGCCAGGATAAGATTACAAATAAATAGTGAACATACAATAGAGCAATTAGATAATGCCATAGAAATTTTTGAGAAGGTTGGAAAGAACTTGAGAGTTATATGAAAGCAATAGTAAAACAAAGAAGTGAAGTAGGTATGGTGCTGATAGATAAAGATGTGCCAAGTATTTCTGATGATGACATCCTAATAAAGGTCAAGAAAACAGCAATTTGTGGTACCGACCTACATATTTGGAACTGGGATAAATGGGCTAGTGCAACTATTAAGCCTCCAATGACAGTAGGCCATGAATTTATGGGTGAGGTTTTTGAAATAGGCGTGAACGTTAAGAATTTTAAAGTTGGGGATAGAGTCTCTGCAGAAGCTCATATTACTGGCTCAAATAGTAGAAATTCTAAGGCTGGAAAAGCTCATCTTGATCCAGACACAATAAATATTGGAGTTGATAGAGATGGTGCATTTGCAGAATATGTATCAGTTCCAGCTAAAAATGTTGTGCATTTGCCTGATGAAATTTCAGATGAGATAGGTTCAATCTTAGATCCATTTGGGAATGCAATTCATGCATCACTTTCCTTTGATCTTGTGGGTGAAGATGTTCTTGTAACTGGAGCAGGCCCTATCGGTATTATGTCTGCAGCAATAGCAAAATTTGTGGGCGCAAGAAAAGTTTTATTGACTGATATTAACGATGGAAGATTAGAACTGGCACAAAAAGTTTGCCAAGTTGAAGTGCTTAATCCTGCTAAAGAGGATATTAAAAATAAAATGCGTGATATGGGTTTAAAAGAGGGTTTTGATGTTGGTCTTGAAATGTCAGGCTCAGAACAAGCTATCGATCAAATGATAGATTCAATGATAATGGGTGGGAATGTGGCATTACTTGGCCTACCAGCTGATGTAATTAAGCTTGATCTATCGAAAGTTATTTTCAAAGCATTGAACCTTAAAGCAATTTATGGTCGTGAAATTTTTGAAACTTGGTATAAGGGCATGGCCTTGCTTAAATCAGGTTTAGATATTGAAAAGGTAATCACACATAAATTCCATTACACAGATTTTGAACAAGCTTTTGAATTATTAAATTCTGGAAAAGCAGGAAAAGTTGTTCTCAACTGGGACTAATCAACAAGATCAAAAATTAAATCCTGAATTTTGGTAACACCCTCACATTTATCGGGGCTGGTAAAAGGACAGTGATAAATAGAAATTCCTTGAGCTTGGGTATTAGGTATATTTAGATTTGGATCATCAACAATTTCTGCTCCGGGCTCTGCAGGAGCGGGAGCTAACAACTCAGTGATATATCTGACCCAGGAATAAGGCATCCATAAGATATAGGCCAATGGTCCAAAATTAATCTGATAGCCTTTGGAAGCATCATGCAAGTATTTAGTCAATCGAACTACGACTAAATCTTTTTCAGGAACAACAAAAAGTATTTCTCCATCGGTAACTTCTAAACCTACAAGACTCTTTTGCTGATTAAACTTTCTGACAGACCAATGTAGCCCGAACCATTCGCCTGTTCCTTCTGAAATTGGCTTTATTGAAGCATTTAAGAAATTCCTGTTGATGATTTGAGTACCTTGCCATTCTCCAGAATTATTTATCAACTGACCAAATTTGAGCAAATCATTTGGTTTTAAATCAATGCCGTAATAAGTCATATCATTCCCACTGGTATCCTCCCATAATCCATAGTCTTCAATACCTAGAGGTGAAAATATTTCGTCTACTAATACTTCGTGCACTTCCTTTCCAAATATCTTTTTAATTATTGGATTCAACAGCATGGTATTAACATTGTTATATTCATATTCCTGTCCTTGAGGCTTTTCTAAATCAACATTCAGAGCAAACTCCAAATTGTTTAATGAAAAAAACATTTCTTGATTTTCATGCTCAGTAATTTTTAGTCCTGATTTCATAGCCAGAAGGTTCTCAAGTGTAATTTTGCCCCTCTCATCATTAGAAAATTCTGGAATAAAACTCGATAAAGTCATGTCGAGATTAACATCTAAACCTTGTTCGATAGCAACACCAATTAACGCAGCATAAAATGTTTTTGCAATTGACCAAGTAGTGCCAAGATCATCATTTGAATAACCTTCTGCATAATATTCTGAGACTACTTGGTTGTTGTGTGAAACAATGAAACCCTGTGTTGCAGGATCGGCTTTCATTAATGCTTCTAATTCTTGTAGGTTTTTATTATTTAACTCACTGGCTTCAATACTTAATGCAAAAAGTGCTAAAAAAGCCAGGTTTTTCTTAATCATCAAGTTCTAGATCTGCTATGGAGTCAACTATTTTTACATAGTTTTGATAAAACTCCCTGGATTCTCCATCTTCGTTGGTATATGGAGTTCTTACGCTTCCATCGTCAAGACTTATAAGACCTATAGCCATCAAGAATCTTGAAACAGCAATTGCTCTATTTACGCTACCGAGGAATCTCAAGTAGCCAAGTGCACCCCACTGCTGAACATCACCTGGGCCAGGATAGTACTTAGTTATTCTTGTGAAAATGATGTCTCTTTCTTTATCAATGAATACAAATTGTCCAAACTTTCCGCTGGTATTGTAAATTTTTGCATCATCATCGTATTTTGATATCCACCATTGCAAGCTATACCCTCTAGTATCACTGTGGCTCCATCCCATATCTGGTGTTTTGCCCCAATAAAGTTGTAAAGATTCATCTACATAATTTTTTGAAATTATTTGTTTGTCTCCCCACTTGCCATCCCTTGAAAACAGCAAGCCAAATTTAGAGTAATCTCTGGCTGACATATCTAGACAACAATAGGTCATAGTATTGCCAGCTTCATCCTCCCACGCAGTATAATCAGTTAAGCCTATTTGGCTAAAAATTCTCTCTTCTATCAGTGTTTTCGCTGTTTTGCCGGTTGCCCCTTTGAGGATTTCCCCAATCATCATGGAATTAACATTGTTATATTGAAAAACCTCACCAGGAGGATTCTCTACACCAACATTTTCCGCATACTTCAAGTGATCAGACTCAAAAAACATCATTTCGTGTTCATGCTCGGGGAATTCTAATCCACTTGTCATGTTAAGAATTTGTCTAATTGTTATGTTTTGTTTTTCATCTGTTCTGTAAGAGCTCACATATTTACTAACTGGATCATCTAAACTATCAATTTCACCTCTATCAAGAGAAATTCCTACAAGAGCAGCATAAAAACTTTTAGCTGTTGACCACGAAGTACCAAATGAATTCTTATCAAAACCTTCTGCATATTGTTCTTTAACGATATATCCATCTCTAATTAACACTGCGCTCATTGTTGAATCATCTTCAAAAGACAACTCAAATAATCTTTCAATTTTTTCTTCATCAAGACCCACTTCAACAGCTTCGATTGATTGCCAGTCTGCACCCGGATAATAATCTTCAGAGAATGCAAAAATTGAAAATAAAAATAAAATAAGAACCCTCATTAAAACTCCTTTTGATAGATTTCTACTGGTAAAATAATATCATATGATCAAAGTTCATTTGGTATTTATACAAAAGAATCTTCATAAACAAAATCATGAACCTATTTAAGATACAAAACTTAGATTATGAAATTGATGGCAGACAACTATTCAATGATTTTTCTAAAAATATTGATGCAACTAAAATCTATGAGGTTAGAGGCCCTAATGGCTCAGGAAAATCAACTCTTTTAAAAATTATTTCAGGTTTAATTGCTTCAAAAAGTGTTGATTTTTCAGAAGAAGCTCAGGACGAAGTGCTTTATCTGGGACATAAAAACGGATTTGTTGAAGAGATAAGTTTACGGGAAAATTTTAAAATTCTTGGTTTATCAACAACCGATGAATTATTTAGAAAATTTGGGCTGTTAAAGCTTAAAAATCAAAAATATTTCAATTTATCTTTTGGAGAAAAAAGAAAAGCAGCACTGATTAGAGTAATCAATTCAAATAGAAAAATCTGGATACTAGATGAACCCTTTGCTGGTCTAGATGCAAAATCAATAAGTATTCTGAAAGAAATCTTCACTGGACACCTGTCTAATGGTGGTTGCATCGTAATTGCTAATCATCAAGAACCAATAGAACAGAGCGAAAAGATCATTTTGGAGGATCAATGAAAAAAGATTTGCTTAGAGAGTTTTCATTAATTTTTTTAATTCCAAAGAATATCTACTTACCATTATCAGTTTTTGGAATAATTTTTTTGATATTTCTAATCTTAGATTTTGACCAATACCTCAACTATGCTAGCTCTTTTATTGCATCATTTATAACGGTTTTTATTATTTCAGAGAGCACTTTCAAAGAGGATTATCAAAATGGCTATATAGAACAAAGAATATGTGAGGGAAGGAGCTTAGTATCATATTTATTTGCCAAATATATCTCGAACCTTAGCTTAGTTTATCTACCAATGACTGCCATAGCTTTTCTAATAAACGGTTTTAGCGAGGGACCAGCATTAGAATTTACTTTTGCATATCTTGTAATGTTAAGTACTCTCTATTTCTTTTTTAATTTAGGAAGTGCAATTTCTTTGAGAAGAAACAACTCCCTCAATGCATTGTTGATTATTCCGCTTTTAATACCATTTATTATCCTAGTTAAAGAGATTTTTGTAGATGTTTTGTTGGAGCCAAATCTCAATTTCTTAATGGCATATTTTGTTTTTTCTGCAACATTTGTTAACTACGCGATCTTACACATTTTAAGAATACAGAGTAAATAATGTACAAATACATAGCTAAATATTTTCTGCTGAACAAGGTATACAGTTTTGTAAGTAAAACTGCCTTTCCATCACTAGTAATAGGTCTGATAGGATTTGTTGCAGCAACATACTACGTGCTTTTTGTTTTGCCAGCTGATGCTGAACAACAAGAAATTTACAGAATCTTATTTATTCATGTGCCATCAGCGATTCTTTCAGAACTAATTTATCTATTCTTAGCTGTAAATGGGTTTATATTTTTGGTTTGGCGCACAAAAGCATCTGCAATTTTTTTGAATTCAGCCATAAGTATTGGTCTGGTTTACACAGCTATTGTGCTAATTTCAGGCTCAATTTGGGGAAAACCTACTTGGGGAACTTATTGGGTATGGGATGCGAGGATAACTTCAACATTTATATTATTTATTCAATATGTCGGATTACTGGCTTTAAGATCTTCCTTTAGTTCAATTCAGACAACAGACCAAATCATAAGCATTGTTTCTATAATCGGTGCTGTGAATATACCCATAATTAAATTTTCAGTAAATTGGTGGAATACTCTTCATCAAAACGCCAGTATCACTGCATCAGGGAGTGCAATAGACGCTGAAATGATTTTAGGACTTCCATTTATGCTAGTGGCATTATTATTTATTTCTTACAATATTTTTGCTCGAAATATACAGTATGAGATTCTCAATAGAACTGGTAAAACGTCAATGATTAGAGAGGTCATAAATGGATAGCATTGAAACTGTAATTATGACGTTTTTTCTGTCAATTTTTTTTGTTTTAGTTTTATGTCTTAGTTCATATATAAGATATAGAAATAAACTACAAAATTGTCAGGAAGATTTTGATGATTAGAACAAATAGGCTTAACAAAATATATTTAATTTCAACATTCATTTTGTCCGTAGGACTCATTACCTTTTTTATTTTAAGAGCTCTGCAAGAAAATATAGATTTGTATCTTACGCCCTCACAAATTGTGACAGGAGAATACGATATTAGTCAGGATTTTAGGCTCGGCGGGATGGTGAAGGAAAATAGTCTTGAAAAACTTGAGTCACTGGAAATTCAGTTCGTTGTAACAGATTTTCAGAATGAAATTGTGGTCAGGTATACAGGAATATTGCCTAATCTATTCAAAGAAAACAGTGGTGTTGTTGCATCAGGCTATTTAGATAAGAGCTCTAACGAATTTATGGCTTATGAAATTCTAGCTAAACATGATGAAAGTTACATGCCAGTAAAGATTGAGGTGGAAAATTAACATACAACCAGATTTCTTCGGAAATATTGTCCTCTCTTTTTCAGCTCTGTTGAGTGCTCTAATTTTTTTTCTCTCTCTGAAAAAAAACTATCTAAGCTTAAGTAATAAGCTTGTCTATGCGATGTGTGCAGTTTTATTGATATGTTGCTCATATCTTTCATACCAATTTCTCACAGATAACTTCTCATTTGTTTATGTATTTGAGAATTCAAATAAATTTTTGCCAACTTTTTATAAATTCTCAGCTTTTTGGTCTGCTCATGAGGGTTCATTCCTATTGATGATATTGATAATGACATTGAGCATGGCGTTCAATAACTTTTTTTTCTGGGAAAAGAAATGGTTGCCACTTTCAAATGCAACCATAGCTTTTATAACTTTTTTCTATTTAATCTTCCTAATCTTTACATCTAATCCTTTTTTAACATTTGATGTAATGCCAAAAAATGGCACAGATTTAAATCCATTATTACAAGACCCACTTCTTGTAATTCATCCTCCTGTATTATTTTCAGGCTATGTTTTTTATGCAATTACATTTAGCCTTGTCATTGCCGGTATGTTCAAAGGTTTTGAGCAAGCTTTATTTAAAAATCTAAAGCTTTGGGCAGGCATATCTTGGTTCACTCTCACTTTAGGCATACTCTTGGGTTCAATCTGGGCTTACTACGAATTAGGCTGGGGTGGTTATTGGTTTTGGGATCCTGTTGAAAATGTAGCATTATTGCCATGGCTAGCAGGAACAGCTTTTACTCACTCATTGGTATTTAGTCGAAATAAAATTTTGCTTTCCTGGATGGTATTTCTTGGAATAAGCGTTTTTCTTTTATCAATTTTAGGATCGTTTATAGTGAGATCAGGGATTCTTAATAGTGTTCATTCGTTTGCCTCTGATCCATCAAGAGGAGTATTCCTTCTTAGTCTTTTTGCTCTATTTTCATTTGCCTCAATAGCATTATTTTTTTCAAGAAGTGTTTTTTTACAAAGCGATTGGCCTAAATTTCTGTCGAAACAATACCTCTTAGTTCTCAATAACCTTGTTTTGCTGGTAATTTTATTAATAGTTTTCCTTGG
>Ga0160423_10004913_pt1 | contig 10953 bp, 5 predicted proteins | sample CRUFie14St8metaG_FD_108191 | JGI IMG/M metagenome (GOLD analysis project Ga0160423, IMG submission 108191) | Marine microbial communities from the Costa Rica Dome - CRUD Field 142mm St8 metaG | ecosystem: Environmental > Aquatic > Marine > Oceanic > Photic zone | place: Costa Rica: the Eastern... | reverse complement strand
TCATTCCCCTCGCCATTGGAGTTCTTGGGCCCCCCCCCCCCCGTCCTGTCCACCACCCCACCTACCTTTCTTCTTCGTTCGCATCCGCTGACACGTAGCACGCCCCCCCCTTTCTCCGCAGCTTCATCATCGCCACGAACTCCTCGGACTTCAGGGAACAGCCCTTGCTCCTCAACTTGGTCTCGCTGCTCGCAGTGCTCATCGCCAAGATGCCCCAGATGCACACCGTTAGAATCTTTGGGATCAACAAGTGAGGTGCTTGCTTGGGCAGTGCACGTTTGTGTTTAGAATTTGGGGGGAGAGGTGCGGCGGTTTGTACGTAATTTTGGTTTGTGTGTTTGTTATTTCCTACTTGTTTTACTTTTCGTCCCTCCCTCGCGCTCAAGCAAGTCAAACCTTTGAGGGGTTGACGCTGGGCCTGTTGTCTTTCATGACCCCCTCCCCCCGACTCAGGCTCCTGATCCTGACCGTCCGCTTCTTGGACTCCGAGTACGCCACCACGCCCGCGATGGTGATGAAGTACCCAAGCATGCCCTGCACCGTAACCGGATTCCTGAAGATGGCGATGGAGACCCCCGCGGCCACCACGCCCTTGCCGTTGCCCAAGACCTGCAGGGTGAGCGCGGAGGTGTACCGCGTGACAAGGAAGTTCAGCAAGTTCAGGCAGTAGGCCAAGACGCAATTCGCCCACAGGATAAAGCAGAAGAAGGGGCTCTTGAGGAGCTCTAGGGTGTCGTACACCCCAGTCGGCTCCACCACTGCAGCCACGAAGATCAGGATGACCACAGCGGCGGGCGACATGTACATGAGCAGGTTCATCGAGCTCATTTTCTCGTTCTCGGACGACAGCAGAACGGCCTGCATTACTGACTTGAGGCCCCGGCAGAAGGTGCCGCCAACGCAGGCGAGGAACCCAAAGGTATGGAAGCTTGGCTCTCCCCCGGTGGTGATAATGATCCCAACCACCACGGGGATGAGCGAGATGTACGTGACACGCGACTCGAACTTGGCCTGGATTAGCGCGGCGAGCATGGCGGTGAAGAAGGGCGTTGTCGCCCCGATCGCCTGGTTGAAGGAAACCGGGATGTACCTCAGTGACACGTTTCCTAGCACGATTGAGGTGACGAAGACGCCCGCGAGCGTGCAGATCTTCACCAGCTGCGACCTCGTCTGCACGTACTGCCGCGGGAAGATTTTGGTCAAGCTCACGAAGTAGCTCAGGATCGAGCACGTGAGCATGTGGCACAGCGTGAGGATCACTGGCTTTTTAAACTCAAAGGTCGTCAGCAGGGCCTTGTTCAGCAGCACCACGCTGATGTTGCAGGCGTACCATAAAACGCAGATCACAATGGTGACCACCTTCTTGGCAGCTTTTGTTTGCGGCTCCAGGCCAGGAACGAGCCAGTCCTTGGGCAGGTACTTGCTGTTCGTGCGGTGGTGCGTCGGAGTCGTCGTCGTCATCTCGCCCAAGTCCTCGTCGTCCCAAGCCCGCTTTATTCAAGTTGTCTTGAACAGAGAGAGAGCGGGAAGCTCTTCAAGTATCTGCGGTCGACGACGGATCAGGAAGCGCAGTCCCGGCGCCGAACTGCCTATTTGATTCTTCTGTGTTTGTCGAATCGGTCGCGGCTTCTCTTGGTCTCTTGCCAAAGAAAGTGTGTCACTCACGCCACAAGCGGTCCCCCCTCTCTCCAGGACATGTCTTATCTCCTGGCAGCGCGGCCAGGAGTCTCCAAACACAAGCAACCAAGTGCTCCTACGCCTCCTCGGTCGCCTAGAAGAAAACGAATTCCGGAGGACGGACCTTCCTGCGGCTCGGTACCGGCTCTTCGGCTCTCAAGTCAAGGTCCGTCGTAAGCGGCTTCCCGGCCCAATCACAACTACGTCTATCTTCTGGTGAGTGAGTAAGTGATGATACGCTTAGCTCGGGTCGCACTACCTCAGCCTTAGCCTTCAGCTCGAGAGGTTGTTCGTCGCGAGTTTCAAAATCAAAGCCAACTCGGGCAGAACGAAGATCCCGCCCCCTCCGTCAGTGACACCCCCCCTCCCCCCGTTCCCACCAAAAGTGTTTAAAACTCTTGGAAAAACTCTTGGAATGGATGGGGCACAGAGAAATGTTCGAGAAGGAAAATTCTCGAGGAAAAGTAACGTCACAGAATAGAAAACATGGAAATGTTAGGTTTTTTTCCAGCCTTCGTTTCAAGCGCCAAACCTCAAAAACGCAAACGCGGGAAGTCGGGACGACACACCAACACACGATCGTCGGCGAGGCGACGGGGAGGGGGGAGGCCGAGGGTACCGTAACTGGCGGCGAGAGGAGGGTGGTCCTCGAACGCACGCACGGAGTCGCGCGCGCCCACCATGCTCCAGGAAACACCGTGCCGTTTCCCCAAAGTACAGTCGGGAGGTGCAGAGGCAGAGGTGGCCACGGTGAGTGGCAGGAGCGCGGGGCAGGACGGGCAGCCCACTTCGAAGACGAGGATGAACGGGAAGGTGCTGAGGGTGAACTCGAACCCAACTTTGCCTGGCCAGGTGGGGTCACCTTCAAAAGGTTACCCCAACTCTTGTGAACAAATACACAGGAGCCCCATGGACTCGCCGAGCAAGAAGTTTATGCGGCTGACGAACAAGGGGGTGCTGGTGGACGCCGGGAGTCCAATACCACCACCACAAAGGACAACGACGAGTCCTAATGCGAAAAAGCGTAGGGTTGGGCCAGGAGCGGGGGTTGTCGGTGGCAAGAAGCTGGCCAAGCAGGAGGCCGGCGCCTCGGGTGACCTCGCGACCGCCCGGCAGGCTACGAGGGCCCCCACGGGCAAGTCCTCCATGCCGAACACCCGCTTCACTCGGCTTATTAGAGCTGGGGCGATCGCGGACGGGGAGCACGTCTTCTACAGGTCTCGCGCCACCATGGAGGTTACGAATGTGGGCGTCGTTTGCGGCACCACCGGCCTTATCCACTGCGCCAACACGGGAAAGTGGGTGAACGACACGCAGTTCGAGAAGAACGCCGGCAGTGGGGCGAAGAAGCCCTGCTACAGCATCTACAAGGCGGACGGGAGTAATTTGATGGCCCTGTCTGTGTTGCTGGAGGGAGTGCCTCAGCAGAGGGGGTCCCAAAAGCAGGGGGCAGCGGGGCCGGGGCAGGCCCTGGGGCAGGGGAAGAGGCAGAGGAAACCCAAGCGGTTTTTCGGGTGCCTGGACGCCCCTGTCTCCGGGATGCAGATGACCCTGGACTGGAACGACGACCTCTGCAGGGTTTGCTCTGACGGTGGCGAGCTGATCTGCTGCGAGGGCTGCCCTGGTGCGTTTCACAAGGAGTGCGTTGGGTTGACAGAGATTCCAGAGGGTGACTGGTTCTGCCCGGCCTGCCGCTGCCAGGTGTGCCAGAAGTCGCACGTCAACTCGCAGGACCCGCTGCTGGCGGGACTGCAGCCCACCTCGGCGGCCTCCTTTGCCGCTGGCATCGCCAAGAAGGCCAAGGGCCTGGACCCCTGCACCATGCTCATCTGCGACCAGTGCCAGCGCGAGTTTCACGCGGGCTGCCGCCACGTCAGGCAGCTCCCACGGGGCGACTGGTACTGCGGCGAGGAGTGTCGCGCGCTGAGCAACCGGTGCCGCGATGTTTGCGCCGCGGGGGAGAGGCCTCTGGGCGGCAGCTCCGGTGGAGGGGAGGAGGAGAATGGGCTGTCGACCCTATTGCTGGATGGCCGTGCTTCCAAGGACGCTGCCTTGGCGCGGCTGACAAAGCAGGAGGAACACGAGCAGAGGAAGAGGCTGATCAGGCGGTGCACCAACGTCATATCAGAGTGCTTCCTCCCGATGAAGGATGCGCGGACGCAGAAGAACATGCTGCCGCTCATCGTTCGCGCAAAGCAGTGTGGGCCCCACGACTTCACCGGGTTCAAGACCTTCGTCCTCAGGCGCAGGAGCGAGAACGGGGGGGATCCCGAGGTCCTCTGCGTCGCCACGGTGCGCATCTTCTCGCCGGGTTGCGCGGAGATGCCGTTCATTGCGGTCCCCTTCGCCCACAGAGGCAAGGGCCACTCAACGCGTACGATGCGGGAGCTGCAGGCCATGCTGAGGAGGTTGGGCGTCACCCACCTGGTGCTGCCGGCGCTTGGCGAGATCAAGGAGTTCTGGGAGCAGAAGTTTGGATTCAGGGCCATGGACCCCGAGGAGAGGAAGGACCTTTTGAAGTACAAGATCCTCCGGTTTCCTGGTTGCACGCTGCTAAGGAAGTGCCTGGACGGCGGCCTGCAGGGGGAGGCTGATGCGGCTGAGGCAGCTGGGGCTGATGCAGCTGAGGAAGCTGCTGGCCCTCCGGAGATCGACCTGAGGGAGGACACAGACACCTTCGAGGACTTTGACGGCGAGGGGACGTCCTCGCCGGAGGGGTGGAGGGGCGAGGGGGACCCCATCGCCGAGCGGAGACGCCTCGGGATTATGGAGGAGAGCGAGGTTGAGGCCAAGGAGAAGGAGGTCAAAGAGATGCAGCTTCAGATCGCGGAGATTAATGGGAAGGAGATCGAGCGGCTGAGGGCAGAGCTGGCCAGGCAGAAGGGGCAGGGGGCAGAGAGCGGGCCGGTGGGGGCGAACGCAGGTGCAGGGGCCATGGCGCCGAGGCAGGCGGAGGTCCACGCCGCACTGGAGAGGCCACCACCTACCGCCCCCGGCGTCGCGGCACCCTCCATGTCCGCTCCCAGCAATGCGGTCGTCTCCTTGCTGGAGGAGATCTGCACCATCGTAAGGGATACAAGTCACGTGTAACCTGATGATGCTTGTTTTGTCTTCAAGAAAACGCGCGAGGGCCTCTCAAGGTGTCTTGGAAAACTTGGTTGGAAAACAGAGTTTCCCAAGCGCTTCGGGAATGATGTATGATGGGAATTTTCGTCCCAATCCCCACAGACACCCAAAAAAATTTTTGTTGTTGTGTTTACAAAGAAGAGCAGACCAGCACGCTTCTCACCAAGTCTAGGGAAACATTAGATTATTACGTACGATTTTCGTATACGACGGGACTATCTTGGAACTTCGGTTTACGAAACTCGCGTCGCGTCGCGTTCGGTCTACAACACTGGTGTGTGTTGCCTCGTGTGTGACCGCAGTCCTGTGCTGACGAGCGGAAGGGAGACGGAGACGGAGACGAGACTCCCCACCAGACCAGCCAAGCCAAGCCGCGCGACTCGCCTCTTTGACCGGCAGCGCTCCCGTTGCCGCCCACAAGGCCAAAGACTCCCGCCTTTGGGTGGGCGTAGACCGGTTCTGTCTAGACAGGAGGAAGGAGGAGAACGAGGACCAGTGTGCACAGAGAGAGAGCTCTGCACCTATGCACGTTAAGACACAGGGCACTCTTTTACTGCTGTAGTTCCTCGTGCCTTTCCTACTAGCGAGCGAGCTTGAGAGGCACAGAGAGAGAGAAAGAGAAAGAGAGGAGAACGAGCGCAAGGTCGCCAGGTCCAGCTTCGTTCCTTCGTGTACCGTAGAACCTGGCTGCGTCTAACCTGTGTGCCGAGTGAGCACGCGAGACACGCGAGAGCCTTAGACCGGCCGACCGTCACAAAGGCAGAAGAAGATGCGCGAGCTCCTCGCCGCGGGCTCGTCGAATATACTCGACAAGCACCCGTGGCTTGTGGCGATATGTCACGTAGGAATGGCGCTTGAGATGCTTGCGTTCGGCCAGACTAAGGTCAACCAGCTTCGTCTTCTGGCCATGGTCGCCGCCCTGATGATCATGACCTACACCCTCATCGTCACGGAGGGCGACGTTTTGGATTGCCACGCCATCTGGTCCTTCCTTCATTTTTCCCTCAACGCGTACAAGCTCATCCAAGGTTACGTGAAGCTGTGGATCCAGATGAGGAAGCTGAAGCCCTGGGACATCACGTGTAGGGAGTGATATTTTAACTCCTTCACGGACCAGGAGTTCCTCGCGCTGCGCGAGTACTGGGAGTGGGTTTTGCTGGACGAGGGGGACATTCTTGTAGAAGAGGGGGAGGAGGTTGAGTATATGAGCATGATCTTCCAAGGGCAAGGGGAGATCCGAATCGACGGGAAGCAGTCGGTGCTGGCGCAGATCGGGCCCGGCTCGTGGGTCGGGGAGATGGCCTTCTTCACCGGAGAGCTGGCGAGCGCGACAGTTTGCGCGGCAAAGCCTACCCTGATCATCAGGTGGGAGATCGATCAGATCAAGAAGTTGCTGCAGCTGCCGGGGAGGTCGTACAAGGCCCAGGCCTTCGCCAAGCTGCCGAGCCACTTCTGCGCCGACCTTGCGCGAAAGGTCAAGCAGTACAACTCGATTCCGGCAATGCAATCATTCATCCAATCCCAGAAGGAGACAAACAAGCACACCAGGCTCAAGAAGTTTGACAACAAGAAGAGAGACCAGCCCATGAAGGCCGGCTTCGTGTCTTTGGTGTCCGTCAGGCGTTCTTGGGTGAACTTCTTCGACAAGGAGAACGCCGAAAGGGTAGGTTTTAACCAGTGCGCGCGAACGAAACGAGACAGAGAATTCTGCCGTTTGGGCTCGAGTTGTCTGACTCTTATCACTCTTTCCGCAACTTCTTCCCTTCATTCTTCATTGCCCACCCACGTGCCTTCAGGACATTGAGAACGGGGACACCTCCAAGACCAAGGTGAAGAACATCAGACAGATCATGCCCAACGCCGAAAAGCAGGAGAAGAGGCCGGTCGTCCCGTTTGGGGGGCCCAAGAAGCCCAAGGCCTTTTATAGGCAGGACACCAACAGCAGGATGACGAGGCAAAGGGTGCAGAGCGTGACGCTGGGGATCCCGGAGGATCCGGCGGAGGGCGCGGAGGGCGAGGGTGAGGGCCAGGACCAGCCCACCATCTCCAAAGAATCGTAAGTGGCTCCTCTCGCAAGTGAGAGAGTTCACAACACACAACAAAAGATCTCGTCGAGGTGGGCTGACCCGACCTGCGTCTCGCGCTCTTGCAGCTTTCAAAGGATGTGGAGCAAGGGCGCTTGAGGCGGCCTGCTGCTCAGGGGGTCTGTTGGGTGGAACCGCCGGGCGATATATGCAATAGACCCGCCAGCTTAGCAACGGGGAGGACAAAAAAAGCTCATTTTCTGGCTTGTCGTAGTAAACCAACCCATCTGTAAAATTATTGTTGTTTCTTCCTTATCATCGTCATAGTCGTCGTCGTCGTCGTCGTCGTGCCCTTGGGGTCCCCTTCAGGGTTAGAGATTGTTCAGCGCGTGCTAGGGAGGGTTAGTAGTGTCGGGAATCTCGAGACACAACTCCGAAAACTTGCTTGGGAACGCGCGGCGCGACGATCGGGTCAGGCCAATCTAGATGATGAGCCATTCCCCTCACGCCATTGTTGTCGGGGCCTAGTATCGAACCCTCGCGATGTGACCTGGCCACGAGTATGGGGCCGAGCCGCGAGGTCCTTCTAAAGAAACCCCTTGGTTTTGTGTCCAGTGGGTGACATTTCCATTGGTTGGTTATGGAAACTCCAACTTTTCTCCGACCTACCTACCTGTGTCGTAGGGTGGGTGCGGCGGTGTTAGTCCCGAGCAAGTCCCCTTGTGCTCTGCTTCGCCGCGTCTCGTCTCGCCCGTGCTCTCCCTTTTGGCCAGCACAGGAAATTCTGGCAATTAACTTCTATTTTCGAAAAACAAGGTCAAGGCTTCTCCACACAAGATGGCGGGAACGTGACGTGGTGGAGGTTCATCGAGGAGCCTCGATGGCGATGGCGACGACGACGCTGGAGGAGAAGAGGCGGCAGACGATCGAGCGGAACAAGCGCAAGCTGGCGCAGCTCGGGGTCAAGTCGGCGGCGAAAACAATAAAAAAACAAGTCAAGGAGGAGGAGGAGGAGGCCGCAGTGTTGGCCAAGAAAAAGAAAAAAAAAGCTGCGAGGCGTGCCAAGCCAAGTGGGCCCGAGTCGAGCGACGGAAAGAGAAGGTCAAAGAGAGATGCGGCGCGAGATGCGTCCGAGAGGCTGCGGCTGGACGCTAGGCAGGAGTATGATGAGCAAGTGAAGGAGGACGAGTCTGCTGACGAGTATGACGAGTTCGACGAGACCACAGACGAGGAGGAGAGGATGAGCTCGAGCAGCAGCTCAGGGGAGGATGAGGACGAAGGGGTGTCCGGATCGGATTCGGGGGCGAGTGACGAGATAGCCGTGCGGGAGGGCGGGAGGGCGGCGCTGGCCGTGCAGAAGGTCGCCAAACCTGCCAAGCCCGCCAAGCCCAAGAGGAAGAAGCCGGGGCGCAAGCCAAAGCTCTCTCTCGTGGAGTCCCACGGCCTGGACGCCGACGACGTTAGGTTCTTGTTCGACCAGCTGGGCGGGGGCAGGAAGGGTGGGATCACGCACAGCGACCTGGTCGTCGTGCTGAAAACCCTCCAATGCCCTCACTCCGAGGAGGAGGTCGGTGGCTTGATGGAGCTGGCCTTGGACTCGTGCGGCGCGATCGGGCCCCTGCATAGCGCGAAGATCGACTTCGAGACCTTCTCCTCGCTCGTGCACAGCCTCTGATCTGATCAGCGACTCTCACGAAGATAAACGTACTCTGCAATGTGTGTCTTACAAAGTTTAGCGAATAAAATTCTCGTGGTCCTGCCACTTGGGGAAGACCCTCTTATACAATGAAATGCACACGGTGTCCCTCTGTTGCACCACTGCATCAAAGACGCATTTCATGCTTCCGTGGGTTCCCACCGGCTCCCTGATCTTGCCCCTCCTTCCATACTTGGTCCACACCTCAAGCGGCTGGAACCACCTCACATCGCTCGGGTTGTGGAACATGTACCTCACGTATGCCTTGGTCTTGTGCACCTTGTGCGGGTATCCCGTGAGCACAATCCGCTTGAGCACAACCCTGTCCGGGTCGGAGCCCTTGACCAGGCCACTTGCCGCCAGCCTCAGCCCGCCGCGTTCCCTCTTGAAGCAAAGGACGGGCAAAGGCGCGTGGTGGATGGGGGCGTACAGGGAAAAGGTGCACGACTCCCCCTGCCTGAGGAACTTGTGGTTCCTGTGCTTGTCCGCGTTGGGCGCCGAATCCGAGATGATCGGCCTGCCGCCGAAGATCCTCGTGCCGGTGTAAAACACAAGCTCGTCCTTGTTGGCCAGAGGGTCCTCGTACGACTGCGACTTGTGCACCGAAAAGTTCACCAGGGACATCTTGGTCTCGTGCTGGAGGAGGCCGAAGATGGCGTAGGGCGCCGCGGCGCCACCCCTGCCCCCCGCCATGGCGCGCGACCTCAGGGCCTCCGCCTCCGCCACGGGCACCCCCGTGAACACCAGAGTGACGTGGGTTCCCCTCTGGACAAGGTCAGGCCTCAGGTGAGAGAATTGGGCAACCGGCTGCCTCAGCTTCGCCTTTGCTTGCTTCTGTGCCCTCGTTGGGTTCTCGAAGGCAAAGATCCTGGCGTACTCGTAGGGCAGGGACTCTTTAGGATCCCACGGCGAAGTCCTGAAAGACTTCAACCCCCGGTACTTGACAAAGCGCTGCCTGGCGGGCTGGTCCACGGGAACGTCCACCTCGTCAGGAAAGTCGAGGTCCTCGTCCTCCGCCTCCCGCCGCCTCCTCCGCTCCCTCTCCATGGCGCCCTCGTACCCCTCTTCGCCCTCGTACTCGTCCTCCGTGTCCATGCCCATGTCGTCCCCGTCGTCGCCCTCACCGTCTTGGCCGTCCTCGGCAAAGTCCACCTCGATCTCCCCCGCGCCGAAGCCGTAGCCGGCGCCCGCGGCCATATCCCCAGCGTCTGCCATCTCCTCTGCCTCCTCATCCGTCGAGGACTCGAACTCCAACTCGTCCGACCCCTCGTCGTCGATCCACGCGCTCTGGTACTCGCTGAAGCCCTTGGGAACCTTCACGTTGACCATCCTGCTAGTCCTGGTCCTCTCCCTCGCGGCCTCCTCGGCCTCCCTCATCTCTTCCTCCGTCGGCCAAGTCTGCTCGCCCGCCAGCGGGTCGGGAATGTTTTCCCTCGCCACGGACTCGAGCTGAGACGGCTCAGCCCTCGCGAGAGTCCTCGCGCCGGCCATGTCAGCCATGGCGACATCGCTTCCTCCCCCTCCCCCACCTGCCCCGCCGCCCCTGATGCGCCTTTCCCGCTCGAACTTGTCCTCCCGGGCGTCGATCCTGTCCACGTGGCGCTCTCCCAGCCCCGGGAGCAGGAAGATCTGGTTTGCCGACGCGTTCTGGCCGCGAACGTAGCCGGTGACCTCCACGGTGGCCGTGCCCGCGCCATTCTGGGCATCGGGGGTTACGTCGACGCCGTCGGCGATGATATAAGGCCTCTGCCTCCTCCACGTGGGCTCGACCTGCTTGTGCTCCTTGAGCATCCTGAACAAGTGGAGAGAGTCCTGCGGCGTGTCCAGCGGCAGGCAGCTCACACCCTCGCGGACCTGATCCGTCAAAACTTTGGCGCAGCGCTTCTTCTCCCTCGCTCTCTCCGCCAGCCCAAGACCCGCGAGACCCTGGACGCAGCAGTACACGCTCGGCAGGCCAAAGGCCCTAAGCGCCTCGCACTGCGACAGGCACGCCGGGTCCATGACACTGTCGGGTCCGGGTCCCGCGGCCCTCGCCACGAAGAGTATCACGTCTGCGACTCGAACATAGTCCAGGAGCCTAATGAGTGGATCCGCGCGGTCTCCCTCCCCCTCGCGCGCCTCCCTTTCGAAGGGAGCAAGGATCCTCAGCCGAACTCTGACGTCAGGCACGCAAAAGGTGTCCTCGCTTGCACCCAGCGAGGACATCATCAACATACCCTCGTCCTCTCGGGCTGCGTGGCCTTGGCTAGCCGTCCTCCTGAGAACCTCGTAAGCCTCCTGGGCGTCGACTAAGTCCGAGCATGGGATCAAACCGATCACCTTTGGGGGTCCGTGGGTCGCCAACCTCTTCTCTCGTAGGGTCTGCTCCCTGAGCTTCTCCCTGTGGGACTTTGCCGCCTGCAGCCTACTCCGCTTTTTGCCCTGCAAGCT